>Ga0160422_10001684_pt1 | contig 13787 bp, 7 predicted proteins | sample Fk160mmetaG_FD_108192 | JGI IMG/M metagenome (GOLD analysis project Ga0160422, IMG submission 108192) | Marine microbial communities from the Central Pacific Ocean - Fk160115 60m metaG | ecosystem: Environmental > Aquatic > Marine > Oceanic > Photic zone | place: The Central Pacific Ocean...
TACCAGCCAACTTGAGCCCGCACCAAACTTCCCAGTTCAGATCAACATCGAGTGGGCAAATAACGGAACCAAAGCGATAGAATCAATTTACATACCAACCAACAATTTTGGTAATTTTACATACAATCAGTACATTTATCCAGAAATGCTAACAGTTGGTGACAGTAATACCTACAAGGTCTATGCCGAAGTAACCGAACTATTTGCCTTTAATGGCGCAGAGTCTCAGGCTTACTTTGTTGGTGCTGAAGCCAATCTTACGGCTAATATTGCGCCTATAGGCGCTTTCAAGAGCAGCGAACAACCGTTCAAGATTGACTTTTGGGCTCATTATACTGCTGATACAGAACGAGGCGATTATACCAAGTTAATTAGCAATGTTCCAATCACATTTACCGTGCGTGGGGGGCCGTTTGGCAACCTATCTGCACCAACAAATTTCTCAGGTTTGGACAATAACGGCTATCGAACCGACAATCGTGGTTTCGCATCAGTAACGTTCGTCCAAGATGTTGGGATTTCCGGCACATGGCGTCAGATAAGGTTGAATGCAAGTCTAGACAATGGACCGGGGCAAATTCCAGGAGGCTATGAAGAAATTATCTGGGATGATTTAACCAAGCGGCATGTAGTAGTTACCGATCCTGTCACGGGCGATCCGGTAACTGGAAATTTCACTAGTTTGTATACAAATACAGAATTGCCAGCAGGAGATTACTTAGTCACAGGACAGGCCTTACCCGAGCTTGCCGATGAGTGGCCATTCCCATATCTATACGGTGATGAAACCGAGCCAGAAAATGTTAGGGTAATGCATCGCATGAATATTGACGGAACGATGTTTGTCCCGGGAACTAACCCAGTATACTATTTCGATAAGACCATCAACAACGGCGACGGAACCTTTGGTAACTGGGCAACCTTATTCCATGCTGATGCTTTGGTTGCCGCAGGCTTGAACTACAACGAGGTCTCGGCGATCAAACCATATCCAACGAATTGGGACGGGGACCCTGCTAGTCTGACCGGTGAAGCCGCACTGCTTCGACCATTCATCGATACCGATGATAATAACTGGTCGATTTCGTTAGTTAACGGAGGCAACTCCAATCTCCCTCCGTGTGGTGCAGTAGATCCAAGCGATCCCAACAGTGCGGTTAGGTGTGAAATAGTCCCAGAAATGAACACTGGTGAAGAGTTCAGAGTCGTTGGAACGGTTAGTAATCGGACGCTAGCGCCTTGGGTTGAAGACCCAATAACTCTGCAAATTGATGTAGATGGTAACGGTCTATTTATCGGGCAACAAGAAACTCAGTTCACCTCTAAACCAACTCAAGCATGTTCTTCTTGTGATGCTGTTTATGATTATAACTTCACTTGGCTGAGCCAATACACTGCGAAAACCTACGGTACTAGAGTAGACTTTACTAACTCAGCATTCTATTTCACAGGCAACACCAGCACGCTATCTCCAACCGGTGCATACATCAACATAACCGTTATTGGAACAACCGATTTCCAGATGACTTCAACGCCACGACTATACCGTAACACCAGTACTGTGATTCAGGCAAAGTTGGTCGATAATTCGCTCCAACCAGTTAGAAATGCCCCAGTTAATTACACATGGTCGTTTGATGGCAGATCCGGAGTAAATTACACTGATGAAAACGGTTTCTTTGAAGTGCCATTCACGATCAACAGCACCGACTCACTTGGCAACTTTACCTTAGAGTTTGAATATCCAGGCTCGAAATTACTCAAAGGCTCATCTGTCAGTCAGTATATCTGGGTGATATCACGGACCAACATTTCGGTAACTGATTTGTTGCCGCGGCAGGTTCAGGAAGAATTCGGTAATTTCAGAGTGAGCGGGGATTCATGGAATTTCGTGGCTCAAATAACAGACGACGGTGCTAATGACCCCGGCATAACGCCGGTGAATCTCAACGGTGCTCAGGCACCAACCGGCGGTCTAGTTGACGTTATTTTTGAAGGAACTGATTTCCAAGGTAATACCTATCGGCAATTGGTAGCAACCATCGCACCGCAAGGCGCTGGACAGCTTACCTTGCCAGAGCCAATCCCTGGTGCGGGTGACTCACATCTGTGTTACTATGACGGTAACAACGACCAATTCTCCGATTGGGATACCAATAAAGATGGAGTGGTTAGCAGACTTGAATCAGTCGGTTGCTTACGAGCAGATATTCTACCATTGACTCCCGCCAAATTGGCTCAAGACCCCGCCGGTTTCTTGCCAGATGGCTTTGGTCCGGTGAATGTTATCTTACGGTATGAAGAAAGCCTACCCAATGAAGGATGTCAACCATTCTCAGATGATTTGGACATCAGGACACTCGGTGGCGCATGGGATTCATGCAGTTTCGTACCAAACAATGAGAAGTTCCGCGTTTTCATGCCAAATATTGAGAACGGCTTCAACCTAATCGGTACCACTTTCATAGATGCGCCAGATGAAGAAATAGTCTACACTGGCGAGTTTGACCCACAAACCAATCAGTATGAGGACAAACCCATGATATTGAGTGGTCGACTCTATGATGAACTTGGCAATAATCTAACCAGTAGAATCGTTTCTGCGCAGTATACCATGAAAAATGATCCTAACAATCAGATAACTAAGTGTGATGATGTAAGAACTGACGAGTTCGGCATCTTCGTCATTGAGTGCGACATTGAAGGCGTTCAAGCTGGGCAAGCTGATATCAACATCATTTATTCTGCACTTGATTCTCAGAATAGAGATCAGTATCGCTACAAATCCAAGACTTTGCCTCTGACTTACCAAATATTTTCTAACTCGACACTGTCAATAACAGACGTAGGACCGTTTAAGTCGACAACAGATAAGTGGTTAGCGCCTAACGGAACCGAATATTATCGCCTCTTCTTGAAAGAATCATTCCACATAGACGCAGTGCTAAAACAAAGCAATGGCGATCCAGTTGGCGACAAGTGTCTCAATATCTATCTTGATCCAGAAGAAAACGTCAGGCCGATTGCGAGAATTAGAACTAGTCAGGCATTAGATGACCGTGGCACAATAAATTGGTTTAGTGGCGATCCACAACAGAACCCGACACTGCGTGGTGTTGAAACCACCGGCGGCAAAACCGAAGGTTTCCGGGTCTTACGAGTCGCATATGAGCCAACTGAAGACTTGAGTAATTACGGCGGTTGCGCTAGAGATGCTGATAAGTCGCTAAATGGTTCGTTTATGGACGTTGACATACTTGTTAGGTCGAGGGTCGACATACAAGTTCAACAAATATGGAGTTACACTGGTAGTAACGGATTGACTGAAGGCGACCCTGTTATTGGTGAGATTGCGTTACTTAGAGACAGGTTAGACCTTGCAGTTGAAAACGAGGAAGTATTCTTCCTTCGCCAATATTTCTCGAACGATGGCGAGTGGGTTACTGACGGTGAAAATCGCTCTGTGACTAATGAGCAAGGTATTGCAGGCTTTGAATGGGCATTCGACGGGCGAACTTGTGAGGGACAACCGTGTCAGGGATTGTGGCGTATCATTGCCTATTATCCAGGCTCGACGTTCTTTGCACCATCTCAAGACAATATTTCGCATGAGATTCAGTGGAGTGAACCAATTTCTGCTAGTTCAGATACCGGATTCTTCACTCCAAAGAATACCATGGCATTAGTGATTATATTGATGGCGTTAATAATCGGCGGTGCGGCATACTACCAGCGTACTCAAGCAAGACGGCAGGTCCAAGCTTTACGCGGTATCTTAACAGACACTATGTTGCAGTTAGAGGCGAGTAACGAATTTATTGCGGCAATTTTTGACTGCTACAAGAATTTAGTCAGGCACTTCAGGAAGCATGGCTTCATGAAGAAAGTCTACGAGACTACTAGAGAATTTGAAGCGGCGGTTAGAAAGGCTTTCGACATGGTTCCAAGCGAGCAACTGGATGCTTTCCTCACGATTTTTGAGGAAGCAAGATATTCCGATCACACCATAGACGCAAGCCACCGAGATCGTGCGGTATCAACGCTGGGAATGATACAGCAATCCTTGACAGTGGCACTTGGTGAAGGCATGCTAGTCAAGCGATTTGATGATGTTAATCTCTACAACAATCAAACAAAGGCAGGTGAATTTGTTGCGGCTGACGGTTCAATCAGGCAAGCTGGCATCGTTGATGGCGAGGATTCTAACTTTAAGATTTGAAATAAAATTACGTTGATTTATTCCGAACCTTCAAGGTGCGAATGTGCTGTGGCTTGTCTATGGAAGACTGGAAGAACCTAATCGACCAAGCTATGCAAAAAGAAACTGCAGACCTAATCGCCGCTCACGCAACATATGGGCAGGCGGTCAGAGTTGCACTGAGTGAAGCGCAAATGTTACTCGGGGATCTCGAAGCTGCGCAGATAATCGAATCAATCTATGGAGCCTTAGTTGCTTACTCGCAGCAGGTCATGTTGCGGATGAAGGCTGAGGACCCAGAAGTCGGAGGCGTGGACCATGCTTTTAGAGCAGGTCAAGCGTATGGTGTTAGTTGTGTGTTGAATCACCTCATCGATCAGCTGACCGATGTTGTCGGTGCGACTGCATTGGGTGCATTGGATGATTTTTCAGATACGCTTCATGATGAAATAATAATTCAAAGTAGAGCTGCTGGTTTGACGGTTGAGTTGTTGGACGCCAAAGGCGATATTCTCTATGAGTAATGGCAAATAGGCGCGATATTCGCGTGTTTTCTAACCCGGAACGCGTCGGTGCTTTGATAATGGGTTGGCGATTCGCCAGCATGCTTCAAAGCATCGAGGGAGTCAAATGAGTAACCCAAATAGCAAGACAAACGCTCAGTTAGTTGACGTAATCAACCAACTGAAAGCCCAGTCTCGCGAGACCGGTTCCGCTGTTTGGCGAGATGTGGCAATGCGACTCTCCAAAAGTCGCAAGAACTGGGCCCAGCCTAACCTTAGCAGAGTAAGCCGCCATGCTCCGGAGGGTGCAACAATCCTCGTGCCTGGCAAATTACTCGGTAGTGGGGAAGTCTCCAGTAACCACACGGTCGCCGCCTACAGTGTTAGCAATGGTGCTCGTGAGAAGATAGAAGCCGCCGGAGGTCGAATAATGACCTATGGTGAGCTTATGAACGAAAACCCATCAGGCAAGGGGGTTGTTATCCTTGGCTGAGAAGACCTTTGTGTTTAATGCGGACGGCATGATTCTTGGCCGATTAGCATCGGCAACTGCCGACATACTGCTAAAAGCGGCGCGCGAAGATAGAGATGACAAGGTAATTATCGTCAATGCCGAAAAAGCAATAGTTTCTGGTAGTAAAACCTCGGTATTCAACAACTATCAAGAGAAGTATAAGTTAAATCATGCAAGAAAGGGACCATTCTTTCCCAGAATGCCTGACATGATACTGAAGCGAGCAGTAAGAGGTATGTTGCCATATCAATCAAAGAGCAGTGGTCGAAGAGCACTGCGCAACTTGCGTGTGGAGATTGGTTGCCCAAGTCACTTAGATGGTGACTTACCCGATGGCCATGAGCGCGGGGATGACAGCAAAATTCGCCGAGGCGTTCCTGAAAGATTTGTATCACTTGGCGACATCAGTCACAATCTAGGCGCACCAAGCCACAGGTGGAACGGAGGTGACCAATGATGGCTAAGAAGAAGAGTAAGGCAGTAGAATCATCAGGAAAACGCAAGACAGCTATCGCAAGAGCCACTGTAAAGGCAGGCAAAGGTAGAGTAAGAGTCAACAGCGAACCAATCGAAATCCTCCAGCCCTCGTTGGCAAGACGCAAAGCCATGGAACCACTAGTTATTGCTGATGCAATGAATAGACTAGCCAAGGTAGACATCAATATCACTACTACTGGAGGCGGTATCATGGGTCAAACCGATGCCATACGCACGGCGATTGCCAGAGGACTTGTCCTCTACAACGGCGGCGCTGCGGGCCAAGATGAAGATCTTAGAGATGAGTATCTTAGATTCGACAGAAGCTTACTAGTTAATGACCCAAGAAGAAAAGAACCAAAGCATCAACTTGGACGTGGTGCTCGCCGAAAGAAACAAAAGTCCTATCGATGAGGTGTGAAATATGATAATTCCAGTAAGGTGTTTCAGCTGTGGCGTGGTAATCGCACACAAGTGGGAAGAATTCAACGAAAAAGTCGCTTCGGGAACCGAGGTATCCGATGCGCTTGATCAGGTTGGCTTTGACAGATACTGTTGCCGAAGAATGTATATCGGACACTTGGACCTTATTCAAGAGGTTGCACCATTCAGTGCACCGAGTGAGTAGTTTTATTCCTGGGCTCGTGGGTTAGCTTGGCCTATACTTGGCGGCTGGGGGCCGTCAGACCCCAGTTCAAATCTGGGCGGGCCCACCACTCTGTGGTCAATCGGCAATGTTACCTCAATTACAAATTAAGGTAATGGGGGATTGCTAAATTAACGAGTAAATAATCGAGATTTGTTGATTTGAAAATAAATAAATTGAGTATGCTGGAAGCCTTTGGTTTGATATGCAACGGCGTGAAAGAGGAATTCATGCGCCGTGGTGTGTTGCCAGCAAACTCGATAGTGGCTTTGCTGGTGCTTACACTATTCGTGCCGCTGACTGCCGCTAATTCTTCGTCGATAACCACCGATACCGTCTGGTCTGGAAATGTAGTATTAGACGAGGATATCATTATCGCCGCCGGGTCGACGTTGACCATAGAGCCCGGAACAGTAGTTGACGGCGGTGAGGGCTTTACCATTGAAGTAGCGGGCATCCTACAAGCCGAATCTGTGCATTTTTTGTCCACTGCAACCCCTGCCACACAATCCTCTCACGGACAGGGGTTGTGGCAGGGAATTATTGTCAATCCCACGGGCAGTGTTTCCTTGGATGATGTAGTAATTGATAACTCCAATATTGGGGTAAAATCTGAAGGCGATTTGCTGATTGACAGAGTGACTATTGCAAACTCTTATCTTGGAATATACAACAGTGGAGTCGCAGATGTTACAGGACTAACCACCGATTCGATAGACTATGAGGCAATACTAAACAGAGGGACTTTGTCTTTGCATTCCTCAACAATTAACAATGCGTCAACCGGCGTGATGTCCAGCGGTACTGTGTCGATTGAGGATTGTAACTTTACCCAACTTGGCTCAGCAATCAGCCTCACATCAGGAGCGACTGTTGTGAGGGGAGTCGATATGCAAAATGTGTCAGTGGCTCTAACTTCTGTTAGTGGTGTCAGCGCAGATGTGAGCAATGTTACTGGCAGCAATATTACGCTATTTGCCGACATGGGCGATTCTGATAATTTCGTATTATCTTCTGTAAGCGTATCAGGCGGGTTACTTGCAACCTCAAAGTCAGTGGTAAAGACAGAATTGTATAACATCTCATTTGAGGTCACCGACACAAACCCAAACCCTGTACTCAGACAAAGTTGTGTGGGGCTATGTTTGGTAGACAATGTGACAATTACCAATGCAGGTAAGGGTATATTGTTCGATGGTGATGGACAGTTCCATGTTCGCAACTCAACAATCGTTGCAACGGAATATGGGATAAGGTCTAGTAATGAAGGGGTTCTTCTGTTAGATAATACAACCGTTAATGTTGAATCAAACGGGATAGTGATCCGTGATACAACCACTAAATTTTCTGGCCTTAATCGAGTGATAACGACGACGTCTAACAGTGTTGGCATCGATATATTGGGCGGTAGCCATGATTTAGGCCAACTAGAGATTTCTAAACAGTTCGACAATACCGATACATCATCAGTTGGTTGCCAAATTTGGTATGCACAGGTAATATTAGATCATTTGATAACCAACAATTTCTCAATTGGTGTGACAATGCGAAATGCTCAACTTACTGCAGATACGATAGCCAATATTGGTGGTAAGTTAATCGGGACAGAGATCATTGAAAGTATGGTTACAGTCACTACACTATCTACTAAATATCAGGACAGCGGAATTATTTTGGCAGATAACGCAGCACTGAGCGTCTATCAATACGACGCTCAATTACACGACCAACCGTTGTATGTCGGCCTCGATACCACGGCGAATGTTCTCCAATTCAATTCCCTAAACACTAATCCAGCGTATAGCGATGCGACAGGGGATGGCGCGGTATACTACGGTTATGCGGCAAATCTTGCCATAGATTCCGCTATTAGCAATTATTTTGAGCTAACTCCAGTTAAATTTATTGATACAAGCGGAAATCCGATACAAGCGGCAATTAATACAAATACCTTTCAATTTACAAGCGATGAAAACGGCATGGCATCAATCCCACTGTTTCCTGAAGGGTCGGATGTGCAGGCTAGTTTAGCCGGAACTGGAATTACTCAGCAACTGTTTGGTGGGGTGCTTGACCAAGAAGTCGAGATTCCAATAATACCAACCGGGGACTGGGTTATATCCGGTAATCAGATTATAACTCTAGAATCACTTGACTCAACTCAGTTATTTACCGGCAACTTGGTTCTTCAAGACAATGCGATTCTACAACTAATAGATATGTCTCTTGAACTAGGCCCGGATAAAGTAGTAACACTAAGCAATAATGCTCAATTAGTCGGCGCTAATTCATCGATAATCGCAGATTTTGTGTATGTAAACGATTCAGGCACTATTTCTGGTTCTATTGGTGACGCAGAATTAACAGTTGCTTCAAATGTTGAATGGAATTGTATCGGACCCAGGGCAGTCGCAAATTTGCGATTAAATGGTTCACTATTAGTTGGGACAGACTGTGATCTTGTAATACAAAATGGCTTTGTCACAGGAGGTCTGGTGGTTACCGGTGCTGCCTCATTCCAAATTATCTCTTCATTGACCATAACCGTCGTAAACCGAGGAGTCCCTGTAAGTAACGCTGTAATCAATTTTCAAAACTCTAATTACTACACTGATACTTCAGGCACAGTTGTAATAGAGGCAATAGCTAGACTCGTCGATGCTCAAAGTGATTTTACCGGAAGTAACGAGAATGTTCTACTTCAAATGAACGAGCTTAACGAACTGATTACTTGGAATACCACAACAGCAAAGTCTCACCAATTTGTCGTTTCAGATTTAGCAGTAGATGAGATTCTCTCTGGCGACATCGTGCTAGAACCAACATGGAGTCCGTATTATCTTGATGAGGATTTAATAATCCCATTAGGACGAACTCTGTCGATACTTGACGGCGTCTCTGTTAGAGTTTCTGATGGAGTTAAGATTAGTGTGTTAGGTAGTTTAAACATTTATTCAGCAACTGTTTCCTCAACAGGCTTTGGTGCACGATGGGCCGGTATAGTAACTGAATCACAATATGCTAATGTTGCTCTATCAGGAGCGACACTACTCGAAGCATCCCCCGTAATTTCGTATTCTGGTGGTATTCTAACTGCCGAGGAAGTGGTCATTGCTCGCGCAGCGTCTTCAAGAGCGCTGATTGAGATAAATGAACAAATTGGAGGGGCTTTCAGCATCACGAATGCTCAACTAAGTGATGCTAGTAGCGCGTGTGTGGATATAATTTCGTCAACGATTGAAATCCATCTTGAGAATATCTCCTTGTCACGCTGCAATGGCCCCGCGTTACGTGCAGAGAACGCTCGCATTAACGCAACAGAATTACTCATCAATGCCGGGTCGTCGAATGGGTTGATGCTGACTGATGTCAAAGGAGAAATCGAAAATATCGATGCAACAGAGTTTAATGGCGCCGGCTCGATTGTCAAGTTAGATTATATCAATGAGGCATTGTCGGTTAGGAATCTTGACGGGAGAGTTGGTGGGGCTGCAGGAATCAATGGAGCAAATAACCGGGCGCTAGATCTTGAATCAATTACCATACGCGGTGCACCAGGCATAGATTTTGATAGTTCTGCTGGATCTCTTACCAATATTACTTTGATAGGACAAGGTTTTGGGACCGCATTTACTAGTCATCACGGTCGATATTCAGACTCCCTGAAACTAACTGATGTCGAGGTTTACGATTATGCCGTGGGTTTCGACCTCCATGCTGACGGGCCTGAGACAACAGCTGCGTTAGAGATAACCGATGCCATTATTTCAGCATCAACCTCACTATCAATTGAAAATTATCCAGTAGTCTTTAGCAATGCATCACTGGCTGGAGTGATAGAGGCCAGTGGCGCAATATCGATAGTGCTTGTCGATGTTGAAATTGATCAACAACCGGTTATTTATGATGACACAGTATTGATTTTCTATCGGACAATTGAGTTACAATCCTCTTATCGTGATTTTGTTAAGCCCACAACTTATGTCATCACAGCGCAATATTCTGATAATTCACTGGAGGTAGTGGAGGTCAGCGGCAGTTATGCCCAGGCCAGAGTCAAGTTCCAGACTCTTGCTGCACAACCTCAGATTGCAGTCGATTTGGTGTCCATTGATATTACCGCTAATTCTCTAGGACATCCGAGTGTAAAAGCATCATTTAATCTCATTGAACTATCTGATTCTGACTGGAAATTAGCTTTTGGTTTGAGTGAAAATAAGCCACCCGAAATTAATTCTGTCACGCCTGAGGAAACGACTCCAATAATGCAAACAATACCATTCAGTTCCATCATAAATGCATCGGATGATAACGACGCTTCCAACGAGTTATTCTATCTGTGGAGCATAATTGATGAAACAGGAAGCGAGGTATATTCACACAGCTCACATAACTCGGCTCATGAGATTACCATGTCCTTGCCGGGAAGTTATCTAATGCGTGTAACTGTAATAGATACCAATCTTGCCCAAAGCGAAATGATAGTACCTATTGAGGTGGCTTTACTTGATTCAGACCATGATTATATCACAACTTGCGATGATAACACTTGGTTTGATTTAGCCGCCAGCCGTGCTTGCGGGCCTGATGTTTACGACGATGATGACGACAACGATGGCATCATTGATTCACGAGACATGTGGCCAACTGACCCGTGCGCTTGGCAAGACACTGATTCTGATGGGCAGCCTGACAACGTAGACTGCCCTGAAGGAGAGACAACAGTCCTGTTTGCTGATCAGGATGATGATGGGGATGGGATACCAGACTCTCTTGAGGGCACTGCCAGTGATTCCAACGGGCCATTTAATTTATTCACCATTGTGCTGTTAGTAATTGGCATAATTATGCTTGTAGTCTTCTTGACGCGAACAAAACGAACCCTACTGGAGTGATTTTGGTGGCAGCGGTTGATTTACCTTCAACAGAATCGTTTGCCATTTTTATCATTGTTGTATTGGCGGCGATTGTGTTATGGGATGCATTTTGGCTTACCAAACAAAAGCGTGACGTTCCGGATTTCGGAGAACTCCAAGGCGGTGGCTTTGCTTGGGCGAGTGAAGGGCCTCATGAGGTCATTCGTCAGTGGGGTAACTTATTCTCTATGGCTGCAATGATGAGTTTACCATGGGCATTAATCTCGTTATCCAAGACTCCAATTATTTATGGTATTATTTGGGATTGTTTACTTGGCCTGCACATAATTTACCTCCTGCTTCCAAAGCGCTACGCAGTAACTTCAACCCATCTGTTTGCTGACGGGCAACGATACGAATGGTCAAGGCTTAGACTAGCCAAAAAACAACCCAAGCGCAGAATCATGTTGTTACGCAAAGGTTGGGGCGTTTTCGGCCCATTACCGCTAGGCGGTAGCTATCATGATTTAGAGCAAGCAAAACACGCAATTGCTCGGTTTTATCAGTTAGATGACACCTCAGAATGACCGCTATTACCAATAAGCGCATGCTGGTGCAATAATCATGGAATGGACGATGAGCGGCGAAGATTTACTCGTCAGAATTGATCCCGGTGAGGAAATACATGCAACACTACAGCGGCTTGCAGACGAAGTGGGATTCGATGCTGCAGCGATAACCAGCGGGATTGGCCGGACAAGGAATAATGTATATGGCTACATGAATAATGACGGAATTTACATCAAAAGGGAACTAACAACTCCTTCTGAACTTGTCAGTCTATCTGGTAATATTGCTAGAACCCAAGATAACAAAGCTTTCACCCATATTCACTGTTGCTGGTCGGATGATGACAACAATGTGCATGCAGGACACATGTTCTCATCAACAGTCGCAGTGGTTGCTGAGATTCACCTGCGACTCATGTCCCAAGCAATAATGACTCGTTGTCCGCTTGCTGATGTGCAACTATTGGGATTACAATTTTCGTGACATTCAAAGCCTATGACTAGGGTGACTAACCATGGCTGATAAGGGACGAATCGAAGAACTTTCATCTGCGATTCGATACCATCGACAATTGTATTACAACCACTCAGCCCCTGAGATTTCAGATGCTGAATTTGACAGGCTTTGGGATGAATTACTAAACCTCGACCCCGACAACCCGGTACTGCATGAGGTTGGCCCCGAACCTTTGCCGGGGACTGTAAAGGTCGATCACATATTTCCCATGCGCTCTTTAGACAAAGGCACCACTAGTGAGGACATTACTCACTTTGTTGTTCAATCGACCTTTGGTGCTAAACGATATCTGGCTCAACCAAAACTGGATGGTTCAGCGCTGTCTTTGGAGTATGTAGCAGGTAATCTGTATCGTGCCGCCACGCGTGGTAGTGGTGAGCGCGGCGAGGATGTTACGCTTAATGCTAAACAAGTCAAGAATATTCCACAGCGGCTGAATATCCCGGCTGATTGTCATGTTCGCGGTGAGGTAATCATGCCGCTAGCCGTTTTTGAGGCGAAATATCGAGATGTTTCGCCAAATCCACGTAACCTGTGCTCCGGTGCGTTACGTCAAAAGCACGGAGACGGTAAAGCAGAAGCCGCTGATTTGGTTTTCTGGGCTTATGATGTGAAATTCGTCAATCAGCCGCCGGCCGTTGAAAATGATAGTGAACTCCTTACTTGGCTTCAACAGGCTGGAATAGAACCCGCACCATGGGAAGTGTTTGAATCTGAACAACCGCATTTAGCAATGATTGAGCACACTCAAGAGTGGGTGAAAAAACGGGCTGCATACGAATTTGAAATAGATGGCATCGTTTTCAAGCTTGATAATTTGCGACAAAGGGCAAATCTCGGCATGACTGCACATCATCCACGTTGGGCCTTAGCATGGAAATTTCCTCCAGAAGAAGCCACATCGGTGTTGCTGAGTGTCGATTGGCAAACAGGGCGAACAGGTAATGTAACCCCAGTTGCAAGAATCGCTCCTCAGAGTGTAGGTGGCGTTACTGTCGAAAATACTACGCTTCACAACCCAGGCGAAGTTACTCGGTTGGGCGTCAAAATTGGCGACAGGATTCTTATCGTTCGTCGTGGTGATGTGATACCAAAAATTGAACAGAGCTTAGGACGCGCCGAGCAACGAGATTTAGAAAATCGTCGACATGCTGACGGCACACCATTTGTTATGGAACTTCCAAACCATACCGCAATTAAGATTCCCAACATTTGCCCTTCTTGTGATGGTGAGTTAAGTATTGAGGGGGCGTTTTTGAAATGTTACAACATGCTGTGTGATGCGCGAACAAACCGATCAATTCTCTATTGGTGTCGGGCCCTAGAAATGGATGGTATAGGTGAAAAACTGGTTGAACAATTGCTCGATGCAGGGCTGATAACTTCGATTGCAGGGCTGTACAATCTGACGCAAGCGCAGATAACGAGCCTAGAAAGGATGGGCGACAAATCAGCTGAAAATGTCCTTTCAGAATTGTCAAGAACCAAAAAAATGACCTTGGGGAAA
>Ga0160422_10001685_pt1 | contig 13786 bp, 13 predicted proteins | sample Fk160mmetaG_FD_108192 | JGI IMG/M metagenome (GOLD analysis project Ga0160422, IMG submission 108192) | Marine microbial communities from the Central Pacific Ocean - Fk160115 60m metaG | ecosystem: Environmental > Aquatic > Marine > Oceanic > Photic zone | place: The Central Pacific Ocean...
CTAATAAATTAAATCGCCTTATTTAAAAATAACTAAAATGATTGATGTTTTAGTAATTTAACGGTTTATTTAATTAAGCAGTTGCGGAGTCCTATTCTTTTCAGGGATAGTTGTATATCCAGAAAGAATTTCAAGGAATTCGTCAGCATCTAAAGTTTCTTTCTCTATTAAAATCTCAACCAATTTGTCCATTGCTTCTCTATTATCATCAAGAATTTTAACGGTTTCTTTATAACATGCTTTAACCATTACTCTAATACTTTCATCAATTTGTCTTGAAATTGAGTCAGAAACTTCACTTCTTGTCATTAAATCTCTTCCGACGAAGACCTCTTGATTTCCACCCTCTAATGCTATTGGACCCAAATCACTCATACCAAATCTTGTCACCATTTGACGTGCCATTGAGGCTATTTGTTGGAAATCTCCACCAGCACCAGTAGTTATTTCACCTCTACCAAATACAACATCTTCAGCAGCTCTACCACCAAGTGCACCCATAATACGTGCCCTTAATTGCGCTTTACTTATCAATGTTTGTTCATCATCTGGTGTAAACCAGGTAAGCCCTTTAGCTTGCCCTCTGGGAATAACAGTAACTTTTTGAACTGGGTCATGAGCTTTTACAAGTGAACCTATAATGGCATGTCCGATTTCATGATACGCAATTAATCTTTTACTTCTACCATCGGTTAGCGGCGAACCTTCCATTCCAGCAACTATTCTATCAACAGAATCATCTATTTCACTAATACTTATAGAGGACTTTCTTCTTCTCGCTGTAAGGATAGCAGCCTCGTTTAATAAATTTGCTAAGTCAGCCCCAGTAAAACCTGGAGTTCTTCTTGCAATACTTTCTAAGGTTAGATTTTTATCAAGTTTTTTGTTTCTAGAATGAACTTCAAGTATCGATAATCTTCCTTTTATATCAGGAGCATCAACTGTTACTTGCCTATCAAATCTTCCGGGTCTCATTAGAGCTGAATCAAGCACGTCTGGTCTGTTGGTGGCTGCGATAATAATAATTCCACTATTGCCTTCGAATCCATCCATTTCAGTCAAGAGTTGATTAAGTGTTTGTTCTCTTTCATCATTTCCACCTCCGATACCAGCTCCTCTTTGTCTCCCTACAGCATCTATTTCATCAATAAAAATCAAACATGGACTATTTTCCTTGGCTCTTTTGAATAGATCTCTTACTCTGCTAGCTCCAACACCAACAAACATTTCAACAAATTCTGACCCTGAAAGAGAAAAGAATGGTACTCCTGCTTCACCAGCAATTGCTTTTGCTAAAAGTGTTTTACCTGTTCCTGGAGGTCCCACTAGTAAAACTCCTTTAGGAATCCTTGCACCAACAGAAGTAAATTTTTCTGGTTTTTTTAAGAAAGTTACAACTTCTTCCAAATCCTCTTTAGCTTCGTTAACTCCAGCGACATCATCAAAAACTACTCCTGTGTTGGCTTCCATAGCAAATCTAGCTTTGGTTTTACCAAATTGCATAGCTTGACCGGGACCACCAGGCATTCCATTTGATCTTCTAGCAAGAAGTATTAATCCACCTATTAAAAGCACTGGAAAGAAAAGGTTACCTAAAATACCTAGTGCTGGGGGTGCCGTTTTAACAGGATGCACATCAAAGCTAATACCCTCAGTTTTTAGTGTATTGATTAATTCAGGTGTTAAACCTGGGAGATCAACTCTAAGCCTTTGTACTTTATTATCGAGATCAGAATCAACCGTTTCAACAACTGCATTTCTACCTCCATCAAAAATATCGACTGATGTTACCCTGCCTGCTTCAATATAATCAAGAAATCTTCCATAACTCATTCTTGCTACAGCAGTATTTTTAGGGGCAATAGTTGTACCATTAGACTTAAGTGAATCAACATCATTGTTAGATAAAAGTTGCCAAGAAAGACCAATTACAAGGACGATTGGTAACAACCAAAGAATTATTGTCTTAAATTTCTGATTCATTAAAATTAAACTTATTAGATTGATTCTATGATGAAAGATGACATTTCGTTGATTTTTTTTTTTTTATAGTTAGCTGAAGTATATTTGTAGTGGGCTATTTAATAATGTAAATACATTCAAATGCCTCGGATAATCTAAATTTTAATAAATATGAATTTTAACATTAATCAAAAGGTTAAGTTAATTGCACCTCTCCCTTACCTCAAGACATCTGATAATATGCCAATGCTGCGACCACCTGATTTAGTTGGTATAGAAGAAATTGGAATTATTACTTCAATTAAATCTCCAAAGACTGTTGAAGTTAAATTTAGAAGAGGTTCATTTCTTATTGATATTGATAAAATTGAAACTACTTAGTCAGAAATTTTTTAACCAAGTTTTTTCTAATTTTTTACAAGTTTTTTCGTCTCCTACGACACTCAAATAGGGATTAGCAAGATATTTTGATGAGGCTATTATTATATCTTCAGAATTTATTTTTTTTATCATTTCCGAGAGTTGTTGATCATAGAGAGGGTTTATACCAAATCCTATAAGTTGAATTTTTCTCAGAGTTATCTCTTCCAATGTTTGATAGGAATTGAGTAATGTAGCATTAAGTTTTATTTTTGCTAGTTTTAACTCATCTGAGGTTAAAGGTATTTTTGAAAGCGATTTCCATAATCTTAAAAGTAATTTTAAAGCAAGATAACTGTTTTTAATTGAAGCGGATATGTATATTAAAAATGGAGCAGATGACTTTCTAATCGGATTATATATACCTACATCATAAGTTAGGCTATTTTTCTCTCTGAATATCTTAAAAAGTAAAGAGCTCATCCCAAAAGACAAATGAGATTCAAGTATTTTCAACGCCAAATAATCTTTACTTGCATAAGAGCAAGTTTGGTTTCCTAAAGTTATAATTATTTGTTTTGACTCAATAAATTTACTAACAAATCTAGTATTGTTTGCAGTTTGAATATTTTGGTACTTATTCAAAATATTATTATTATAGTTTTTTATCGAATTAAGTTCTAACATATTATCTACTTTAAAATTTGATAATAAAAATTTTTTTCTTAATTGAAAATTTTTGTATTCTTCTTTTATATCCTCGTAAGTTATATTTTTTATATCATTTATATATCCTTCACTATTAAAAGAATAAGGATGATTTATATAAACAATCTTTCTCCAGTTCTCATAAACGATATGAAAGAGATTTTCTTTTGATTTATTAATATTATTTATCGTGAAATTTTTACAAATACAAAAATCCTTTTCATTAAGATTTGGCTCTTCAACGATGTTTATTAATAATGGATAAAGTCTTTTAAAGAATTTTTTTATAGTTTTAAGCGTAAAAAATATTCCGTCTTCGTAAACCTCATGATTTAATTCAGCTCCATATGAGTTGATATATTCTGAGAAAGAAAAATTATCAAAACCATTACAGCTCCTATTAATTAGAGCGCAAAGAAGATGGTTAATTCCTTTTTTATTTTTCTTATCAAAATCACTTCCTCCATTAATCCATATATTTGCAATTGCTATTTCACTTTTATACGAAAAAAAATATTTTTTTATATTATTTTGCATGTGCAATGAGAGTGAATTTTTGACATTTTAAAAAGGTCAATAATTGTTGAAAATTTTCTAGATTATTCCAATATAGAAGATTCTTATTTAGTTCTATTATAGGGTTTATTCTCCCCCATAAAAGGTGATTGCCATAGTATGCAGTGAGCTGGGAGGTTGTCTCTAAATTAAATATATACTCACTTTTTATTATCCTTATTGCTTTTTTAATTTCTTTTTTTAATAACGGTTTAGAATTTTTAATATCATCTATGATTTTATTTATTTTATACTCCACTAGTTTTAAATTTTCAGATATACAGCAGGCCTCTAATACAAATAAACTCCCAATTTCTCCAGTATTAATTTCAACTTGGATTGACTCAACAAGATTAGCTTCCTCTTGTAAAGGTTTAATTAATCGACTATTTTTTCCGTCTGTAAGAATTGAAGTTAATAATTCAAATCCTAATAATAATTTTTGATATCTAGCTTTTGGAATTTGCCAAGCCATTAAAATTCTTGAGAATTCTAATCTTTCAATGAATATTTCTTCTCTGGCATTTTTTAAATGAGGTGCATATCTTTCATACTTAAAACTATCGTTATTAGGGAAGTTTAGTTTAATGTTTTTGCAAATTTCAAGAATGTTAGGGGGTAGATTTCCTGAAATTGCAATAGCAGAATTATTTGGTGTGTATTGCTTTTTATGAAAATTTCTTAGATCCTCAATATCAATATTTTTAATATTTTTTTCTAAACCTAAAATTGGTTTCCCGTAAGAATGATTATTCCAAGCCTTTTTTAAGAAAAGATTAAAAAGATTTTCATCTGGTTGATCTTCTTGTTGCATTATTTCTTCTAAAATCACTTTTTTTTCTTTATTGAATTCAAAGAGATCAAATTTTGGGTTTAAAACTAGTTCTATTAGGAGCTCAAAGGATTCTTGAAAGTTGATAGTTGGTACAAGAACGTAGTAATGTACATCATCATGCCCTGTTGATGCATTACTTGTACCTCCAAGTGACTCTATTTTAAGATCAAATTCACCAGGTCTTAATTTATCATTACCCTTAAAAATCATGTGCTCCAAAAAATGCGCACTACCTTCTTTACCTTTCTCTTCAAATGAATTCCCTGCTTTAAACCAAATATCTATCGAAATCAATGAAGATTCCTTTTTTTCTAAGAAAATAAAATTCGTTTTATCAGGATGTTTCCAGTATTCAAACTTTCTTATAACCATTTAAATAATTTTTTCTCTAAACTTTATCTATAGCAAATAATTGTGTTGACTAATTCACTTATTAAAACTAAATTACATGACCCATTAATTTTGTCTTTAGTCAAAAATATTGGTGAAAAGAGATCCTTATTAGAGAATTTATGCGAAATTGTCATTGATTCGGAATTCTCAGATATCGTAAGTAATCAAAAAGACGCCAAATTTTATATCGAAAATCAATTACACAAAGCTAAAGGTTTTAGAAAACTTCATGTTGAAATCGCTGAGTTTTCTGATTATTTAAAGATTCTTCATTGTGTATTCTTTCCTGACCCATCATTTAATATTCCTATCTTTGGATTAGATCTAATCAAGGTTAATGAAAAGGTTACTGGGGCTATCGTAGATTTGTCACCAGTCTCAAAAGACGAACTTTTAGAAGTTTCCTTTTTGCTAGATAAAATTAATACAGAGGGCTTTAGTAACAAACGTAAAATACCATCATGGGGTGATATATTTTCAAAAAATGTGTTTTTTGCTTCCTTAAAAGATAAAGAAGAGGAAAATGCTTTTTACCAAATCGTAGATAAATACCTTTCGATTCTTATTGACTATAGTAAAAGCATTTCATCAGATGACTGCAGTGATAAAATCAAAGAAAGAATTTATTATCAAAAAAAATACTGTAGCCAACAAATGAAGAACGAAAAAACTAGTACAGTCCTTCTTAAATATTTTGACAAAGAATGGGTTGATAAATATATAAAAGAAATTTTATTCGATTTTTAATGTTCAAAAGTAAGATTCAGAAATTAATTTATTTTTCATTTTTAATGACTTCTTTGGTTGTTTCGAATATTTCATGTTCTAGGAAAAATATTAAAACTAATTTAAATAATGAAAATAGTATTTCAGAAGTTATTCCCTCATTAAGTGGTGTTGCGGCTTTGGGCCAATTATCTCCTTCAGGAAAAGTAAGGAGACTTGCATCTCCGATTAGTCAGCTTGGGTCATTCCCTAGAATCGTAAAGCTCCATGTTAAAGAAGGTGACTTTGTTAAAAAAGGAACAATTCTAGCTACTTTTGAAAATAAAGATAAATTAGAAGCAGCTTTAGATAAACAGAAAAAATTACTACAAGCAAACACTAAAGAGATAATTTTAAAAAAAAATCAAATAGATATGTATGAAATAGCATCGAAAAAAGATGCTTATTCTCTCGTATCACTTTCACAAAGAAAAGATGAGTTACTAAAATTAGAAAAACAAAATATTAATATTGTTGGTCGAATAAATTCTATTGAAATTGATCTTTTCCATTCTCAACTCAGAAGCCCAATAGACGGGTACGTCTTATCTATAAATTCACGAGTAGGAGAAAGATCAAGTTCAGATGGGGTTTTAGAAATTGGTGCGAGTCAAAATATGCAAGCTATTATTGAAGTTTATGAATCTGATATAGATAGGGTATTTATATCTCAAGAAGTTGAATTATTTAGTGAAAATGGTGGTTTTGATACAAAGCTATTCGGGAGAGTAGAGAGGATTAATCCTCAAGTTCAACAAAGGCAAGTCCTTTCTACTGATCCTACTGGAGATGCTGATGCAAGAATAATTGAGGTCTTGGTAAATTTAGATAAAGAATCGAAAGCTTTAGTAAGAGGTTTTGCAGGTATGAAAGTAATAGCAAAGTTTGTACCTAAATGAAATTTTTTAAGTTTAGAAAAATACCTCTTGCATGGTTACTTCTCAGTCGACAGCCTCTTCGCTTACTAGTTGCTATAGCGGGTATAAGTTTTGCAGGTATTTTAATGTTCATGCAATTGGGATTTAGAGATGGTTTATTTGATGCAAGTGTAACTGTTCATAAGCTACTTGATGCAGACTTGGTTCTTATTAGTCCGAGATCTAAAAGTTCAATAAGTATGAGTGGATTTCCAAAAAGAAGATTAATTCAAACACTTGCTCAAGATGAGGTTTTAAGTATTGCACCAGTAAATCTTAATTATTTACTCTGGAGAAATCCTGATAATTTGAGAACAAGGTCAATATTGGCTTTAGGTTTCAATCCTTCAGATTCTTTATTAATTGATGAAAAATTCAATAATAAAGCTGAAAAACTTAAAAATCCAGGGAGAGTTTTATTTGATACGCTATCAAGACCTGAATTTGGTCCAATTGAAGAATGGTTTAATAAAGGAAAGAATGTTGAAACTGAAGTGGCAGGAAAAAGAATAAAGGTTGAAGGTTTAGTTGAATTAGGGCCATCTTTTGGTGCTGATGGAAATTTAATTACCAGTCGAGAGACTTTTCTAAGACTATTACCAAGCAACCCTAAGGGAAGTATTGAGATTGGTCTAGTTAAGATTAGAACCTCTTCAGATCCTGAACGTATAAAATCAATTTTAAATAAATCTCTTCCAAATGATGTAAGAGTTCTTACAAAAAAAGAATTTATAGATTTTGAAAAAAATTATTGGAGAGATAGTACGGCTATTGGTTTTATATTTAGTCTGGGGGCACTAATGGGCTTTGTTGTAGGGTGCGTTGTTGTTTACCAAATCCTTTACAGTGATGTAAGCGATCATTTGCCTGAATATGCTACCTTAATGGCAATGGGTTACAGATTGAAGTCTCTTCTTTTTGTAGTAGCTAGGGAAGGTTTTTTATTGGCACTATTTGGTTATATTCCTGCTTACATTTCTGGTCAAGCCCTTTATGCTGTAATCAGAAACTCTACAAAATTGCCCATAGCAATGGATGCAGGCAAATCTATTTTGATTTTTGTTCTTATACTGATAATGTGTATGGGTTCTGCTTCTATCGCTATGCGCAAATTAGTCGATGCTGATCCTGCAGAGATTTTTTAAATTTATCTTATGAGGAAAAAAAGAAAGATAATTAATAAAAACTCACTAGAAAATACAGTTTTAATAAATAATTTAAGCCACTATTATGGTCTTGGAGACAATAGGAAGAAAGTTCTTGATGGTGTTCAAATAAATATTAAGAAGGGTGAATTAGTTCTTTTAAAAGGGCCTTCAGGTTGTGGAAAGACAACCTTACTTACTTTGATTGGTGCATTAAGAACATGCCAAGAAGGAAGCCTTAATGTTCTTAATGAAGAACTTAATGGCGCCTCTAGAAAAACAAGACAAAGACTAAGAAGGAAAATTGGTATGATTTTTCAAGGACATAATCTTCTAAGGTGTTTAACAGCTGAACAAAATGTACAAATGGGAGCAGATTTAATTCAAGGTCTTTCATATTTGCAAAGGAGAGAAATTGCAAGAAAATGGTTGTCTGAAGTGGGATTAGAAGATCATCATAAAAAGTTGCCTAATGACTTATCAGGAGGGCAAAAACAAAGAGTAGCAATTGCGAGAGCGCTATCTGCAGACCCATTGTTATTATTAGCAGATGAGCCAACATCTGCATTAGATAGTGTTACCGGTCGCGAAATCGTTTCTTTACTAAAAAGGTTAGCAAAAGAGCAAAATTGTTCGGTTTTAATGGTAACTCATGATCCTAGAATCTCAGATATGGCAGATCGGATATTAAATATGGAGGATGGCAAAATTTTTAGTGCGCTCAGTGAGTTAAAATAATTTAAATAATCATTTTTTTATGGCTAAAAGAAGGAATTTGAAAAAAGAGAAACAAGAACGTAACCGTGCTTATGCAAGAAAATTCAAGAAGAGAAAATTACGTGGCGATGGAAGGACAGATGGTGCTAATAATGTTACTGGGACTATAAATAATGGAGGCGCTGCTGATTAAGAAAAATTGGAATGAATCTTTTACTTCCTTTTTTTACTACTGCTAAACTCTTTCAAGATTATGAATGTTAGTGTTGTAATCCCAACTTATAATAGAAAGCTAATACTTAAAAAATGTCTATATTCTCTTGAGGAACAAAAATTAAACTCACTTGTAAAAAACTATGAGGTTGTTGTAGTTGATGATGGTTCAACAGATGGCACAATTGATTGGCTAAAAGAAAATCTAAATGAATTACCTCATGTCGCTTTATATGAGCAAAAACATGGTGGTCCTGCTCTTGGAAGAAATCTTGGGGTAATGAAGGCAAAATATGAAATTATTATTTTTATAGATAGTGATTTAGTTGTTCTTGAAAATTTCTTAATAAGTCACGTTACTAGTCTTGTACGTTATTGGAAAAAATATAATAAGAAGTGCTTCACTTATGGCTCTGTAATTAATACAAATAATTTTGAGAATCCGTTTGATGAGCCTCATAAATTCACAGATATTTCCTTCGCTTACTTTGCGACTGGTAATGTTGCTATTTCTAAAGAATTGCTTATCAATGTTGGACTATTTGATTCCTCTTTTAGCTTGTATGGATGGGAGGATCTAGAGTTGGGCGAAAGATTAAAAAAAATAGGAACTAAGTTAATAAAATGTCCAGAAGCAAAAGGTTTTCATTGGCATCCTCCTTTTGATTGCGAACAAATTATTCCCCTTGCTAAAAAAGAATCTGAAAGAGCAAAAATGGCCTTAATATTTTATAAAAAACATCCAAATATTCGAGTCCGCTTTATTATTCAGCTAACTATTTTTCATAGACTTCTTTGGATATTATTGTGTCTTGGAGGATTTATAAATGTTGATAGATTAACTCCCCTTTTAAGGTATCTAGTCAAAAAAGGTAAAAACCGATTTGCTGAAGAAATTTTAAGAATCCCATTAAATTTTATATATGTAAATGAATTAAACAAGTTAATCAGAAATTAAAATGTCGTTGGTGCAACTTCTTTGCTATTATAGTTAAAATTAAAAACCACACATCTGACTGTTTCGGGTGATTTATTTTAAATTTCCCGTCAGATGGAGGCAAACCCGAAACTTTTTTTAAATGGCTGTTGTAACTCTCTCCGAAATGATGGAGGCCGGTGCTCACTTTGGGCATCAAACTAGACGTTGGAATCCCAAAATGTCTAAGTATATATATTGTGCTAGAAACGGAGTTCATATTATTGATCTCGTCAAGACTGCTTTATGCATGAATAACGCATACAAATGGACAAGGAATGCTGCTAAAAGTGGAAAAAGATTTCTTTTTGTTGGTACAAAAAAACAAGCTTCTGAGGTTGTTGCGCAAGAGGCATCTAGATGCGGTGCTGCTTATGTCAACCAAAGATGGTTAGGAGGTATGCTGACCAACTGGACAACTATGAAAGCAAGAATCGAAAGACTTAAAGACTTGGAAAGAATGGAATCAAGTGGTGCAATAGCAATGCGACCAAAAAAAGAGGCTGCTGTTTTAAGAAGAGAATTAGAGAGATTACAGAAATATCTTGGAGGACTTAAAAATATGAGAAGATTACCTGATGTAGTGGTTTTAGTTGACCAAAGAAGAGAATCTAATGCAGTTCTTGAAGCGAGAAAGCTTGATATATCTTTGGTTTCAATGTTAGATACGAATTGTGATCCAGACTTATGTGAGGTCCCAATCCCTTGTAATGATGATGCCGTTAGATCGGTTCAGCTTGTTCTTGGTAGATTAGCTGATGCAATTAATGAAGGAAGAAAAGGATCTAATGATCAAAGAAAAAATAATTGAATATCCAAATTAATTATTGATTATTTCCTAATTACAAACTTAAATTTTTTTTATTCAAAATGACAAACATTACAGCAAAATTAGTAAAAGATCTTCGTGATAAGACAGGTGCGGGAATGATGGATTGTAAAAAAGCTCTTAACGAAACAGATGGAAACCTCGATAAAGCAATTGAATGGTTAAGACAAAAAGGGATAGCTAGCGCAGAGAAAAAATCTGGTCGAGTTGCGGCAGAAGGGTCGATAGGTAGTTATATTCATACAGGTTCAAGAGTGGGAGTTCTTTTGGAATTAAATTGCGAAACAGATTTTGTTGCTCGCGGAGAAATTTTTCAAGCTCTTTTAAAAGATATCTCTATGCAAGTAGCAGCATGTCCAAATGTCGAATATGTTTCTGTTGATGAAATCCCCGCTGAAATCGTTAAGAAAGAAAAAGAAATAGAAATGGGTAGAGACGATTTGTCTGGTAAACCTGATCAAATTAAAGAGAAAATTGTTGCTGGAAGAATTTCCAAGCGTTTAAAAGAACTAGTTTTGCTAGATCAGCCTTATATCAAGGATAGTTCTATTACCGTGGAACAATTAGTAAAACAAATAGCTGGCAAAATTGGTGAAAACATTAAGGTAAGACGTTTTACTAGATATACTTTAGGCGAAGGTATTGATGTGGAAGAAGTTGGATTTGCTGAGGAAGTTGCTTCATTAAAATCAAATTAAAGTATTGGAAAATTTTATAAATGAAAATCTGGTTAATGAAGATAAGCAGATCTTTCTTTTAAAAAATAAAATTAAAATCATAAAAAAAGAATTATATTATCTTTTTGATAAATATTTAAAAGGTATACGATCTGAAATCTTAAGTGACATTACAAATGCAGTATATGATTTGATAAATCTTTCTTTCCCTTCAACTAGTTTGAATAGCAAAGAAATTATCTCTTTTATTGAAAAAGAGATAGAAGTCCTTACTAGTAATATCCAGCCTTTTCTAACAATTGAGCAACTATCATTATTAAAAATCCCTGATTATGAATCACATTTTAATAATAATTATGATTTGAACAATAAATTTAACTCTAAGGAAAATTCTAATTCAGATATTAATTTAAATTATCAAAATAAAAATTTGCTGCCTGATAATTTTTCTTATGGATATTATGATTTATTTTATAAAAATGATAATAATCAATCAGTTAATTTAGATAATAATATTTTAGATTTAGATTTTGATGATTTTCTAAATTATTCTGATAATAATTTTGAAAATAATATTGAAGAGCATTTAAAGACTGAAAGTAATTTAATGATGGATATAAATAGCAGAAATATAAAAAATAAAAGTCTAAGTTATCAAGGTTATAATTCCTTGATTCCTGAAGAATCATTAAAAATAATTGAATGGATAGACTCTATACATAAAGCTATAGATTATCAATTGCGCAAACTCTCATCAAGAATAAATATAGGTCTTTTTAAAAATAATAAGGTAGATAATTTTATGGAAGATGAGTTGATTAATTATCTTTTATCTAATCATTTTTTACTTTCAAACCCCAAGCCATTTGTTGTACTTTTTGATTTTGCAAAGAGTCAATTAAATGATTTTGAAATGATAATTGAAGGTTCTAATATTTCAAAAATTTATTTATTAAATATTAATACAACAGAAATAGAATTTAATCATTTAAATCTAAGTGTTATTAGGAATAAAATTTCGGAGATCAGGAGTCAATTAAAAGTTTTAGTTAAAAAAGAGAAATATTGGTATGGAAAAAAAAATATTTCAAAGTATAATTCCTCTTTAGTAAAAAAAATTTAGTTATCTAGATAATTGAATCAAAAGGAAAATTATATTGAATATGTAAAGAGTTGGATTCGCCCTTTGCAGAAATCTTTAACATTAGAAACAGAAGCAAATTTTATAAACATTCTTGGAAATGAAAAGTTCTTTAATGAATATCTTAATATTTCACTTAGAAATTTAAATAGACTTAATTTAAAAAAAGAATTTGAAGAGAAATTCATAGATTTTTCTCTTAAATATGAGAAATATAATTCTCTTAATCTTAGCCAAAGAAAGAGACTTGTTATTGATACAAGAAAGATTTTATTTAAGTTAGGAAAAGTAATAGATTCATCTGATAATAGTAATACTTCTATAAATAATAAAAATACTTTAAGACCTACTTCTTTAAATTTAAAATCAGATATTTCAAATATAGTTGGTGTAGGAAAAAACTTAACTTACAAATTAAATAAATTAGGTCTATTCAGTGTTAATGATTTAATTAACTATTTTCCTAGAACATATCTTGATTATAGTTGTAGGGAAAAAATAATTAACTTAAGAGCTGATAATTTATACACTTGTGTTGGAAATATTAAAAGATTTTACATTTATAAAAGTAAAAATAATATAAATCTTTCTGTTATGAATATAGTTATTTTTGATGAAACTTCCTCTATAAAAATAACAAAATTTTTTATTGGAAAGAGATTTAGATCCTATTCCTTCTTTTTATCGCAAAAGGAAAAATTTAAACCAGGAATGAAAATTGCAATTTCTGGAAAAGTTAAATCAACTGATTACGGTAGAACTTTTATAGATCCTCAGATGGAAATTATTAATAATAAGGAGGATTATAATTTTACTGGAAAAATATTACCTATTTATTCCTTATCAGATTCAATAACTAATGCTAATTTTATAAAAATAATTAGTAAAGTTCTTGCCTGTGCAAACAATTATAACGATATTTTAAATGAGAATCAATTAAGAAATTTATCACTTTTTTCAATCAGTGATTCTTTAATTAATATTCATTTGCCATCAAGTAAAAGTTCTTTAGCAGAGTCTAAGAAACGCCTTGTTTTTAATGAATTATTGCTTTTACAATTAAAATTTACAATTAAAAGAAATGAGAGAAAAAAATCATCTTTAAAAAAAATTAGTTCTAATAATAAATCTCTTTTAAATGATTTTCTAAATAATATTCCGTTTTCACTTACAAATTCTCAAAAAGAGGTACTTGAAGAAATTAAATTAGATTTAATGAGAGGAAGTCCAATGTCCCGATTACTCCAGGGAGATGTTGGCAGTGGTAAAACTATTATTGCTATAGCTTCCCTATTATTGATTGTTGAGGAAGGATATCAAGGTGCACTAATGGTCCCTACGGAAGTTTTAGCAGAACAACATTTCAAAAATTTAATCAATAATTTAAATCCATTAATGATTTCAGTAGAGTTACTTACTGGAAATACTTCTCAAAAAAAAAGAAAAAGTATTTTATCTAATTTAGCAAATGGACAAATAAATATTTTGGTTGGAACTCATGCTTTGTTTGAAGAAAAAGTATTATTTAATTCTCTTGGTTTAGTCGTTATTGATGAACAACACAGATTTGGAGTTAATCAAAGAAATAGGTTA
>Ga0160422_10001686_pt1 | contig 13777 bp, 13 predicted proteins | sample Fk160mmetaG_FD_108192 | JGI IMG/M metagenome (GOLD analysis project Ga0160422, IMG submission 108192) | Marine microbial communities from the Central Pacific Ocean - Fk160115 60m metaG | ecosystem: Environmental > Aquatic > Marine > Oceanic > Photic zone | place: The Central Pacific Ocean...
AAGGTGGCGCAGTAGCTCATCTGTGTACAGAGTCCACAACTCGCACGCGGCCTTTGTCTTAGCCGTAGCATCTTTTTTGAACGAGTCCATATACCACTGTTGTGTAACTGCATCGTTTGCTCGTATTCCCCTGTCTTCGTTTGCTTTCAATGGTTCAAAGCGCCGTGCCTTCACTCTTGCAAGAATTTCTTCTTGCGTATACAAATCTTGATATCTTTGTATTTCATCTTCATCATCGTCGAATTCCGAATCCTCCTTGTCTTCTTCCGTGTATGTGAAATTCACCTGGTCTTCAGCATCGTAAACGTATTCTGGCGCCTTTGATTCGGCAGCTTCTGCCGCCTCTGGATGTGCTGCTGCGGCAGCTTCTGCCATTCGCCACTATTGACTGTTGTATATATACTTGCTAATCGTCGCACAGGCTGTCCCAGCGCCGCTGAATCTCGTCTCGCATGTCTGCCGGCTTGCCAACCTTGACGTAAACGTTCACCAGGATGGCCAACGTCAGCAGCGCCAAGCCCTGCGGGTCGGACGTGTTGCTGTGCGCAGTGATCATGTCGTTCAAAGAGCTGTACTTCTGGTTCACCATGCGCACCACGTCCAGCAGGCTGTACTCTTCGTGTTTGTTCATGTTTTCACAATAATGCAAGTGGGCCGTATATACAAACGAACATTCTTAGCGTGTTCTCCAAATTTGCAAACACTGACGTCACAAATTACACGTGATGAATTTGTTTCTGCTATCGCTTCGCCCTGCGGCAATGGCCACGGCTCACTCTGACAAGCACATTGTCAAGATGATCCTCGAGGCCACGCAGGTTCTCAGCAACGCGTACCACTGGTACCTGCAATCGGACGACGCACCGTACCGCAAGACGCACGCGATGCACCCGGTCTCCGTGTTTGTCGCGCAGTGCCCCGACCACTTTCATCTTGTCGGCCGGCGCCTTCTTGCCATGTGCGCTGAGTACACGCGCCGCTACCACCGCGAGCACAAGTGCGAAGCCATTGCAGTCGGCATGCTGACTTGCCCGCCCGACTTCACTCGGCGACACCCACCGGTGTACGCCAACGAGTCGCAGGCGTTTGGCGCTTACGGCAAGTATCGCGTGCCACTGTGCATGCCCGCGGAGTTTCACCATTCAAACGCGTGCGTCGCCTACTGCAACTACTATCTGCAGAAGCTCATCGACCTGCCGAAGTGCCGCCAGTGGCGCCGCAAACGCGACAACGTCGCGCTGCCCTTGTACGTGTGCACGCTGCGCACGCAAGCTGTGTGATTGCATCGTTTTCTTAGAATGTTCTTACTACATCATTGTGTGATTTTCATTATTGAATGTCAGGTCTATGGCGCCTGTGGTGTCCTCAGAAAGTTTGCACCAAGCTGGTTCATTGCGGGAGAGCGTGCGGCTCTCCTGGCGAGTGCGTGCGCTTTCGTCAGCAAACTGGCTTGCTGCCCGCTGTTGGTGCCCCTTTGCCTATTGCTGCCGCAAGCGCAAGCCCACAGCCGCCAGCACCGACCAGCAGGCCGCTGTGGCGGTGGACTTCTTCACCACAAGCAGCGTGGCAAGGGACAACGCCGTCGACGCCGCACTGAACGGAGCGGCAGCCGCCCACAGAGCCGTGCAGCAGGCTATCAATGCCATTGATGCGGCAAAAGCCCGGCAGCGAGAAGAGATGACCGTCGAAGCCGACTATCACGTGGTGCATGTTGAGCTCAGCCGTTCCAAAAGCACGTAGCACAACAACATGATCAAGCCCGTCTTGTACGTGACGTCCGGTGTCGGCATATTTACGCTGATCATCGTGCTGTATTTGTTCTTTCGCACGCTGTACCGCCTGGTGTTTGACATTCATTTGCCAACTCGCATCATCATACATCCTTGCCCGGCAAAGAACGATTAAGGACCCACACCTTGTATATGCAACCGACAATGCCTGCAAGTGCCACGGCTGCGGTGACGTGAAGCAGGTCGTCGTTGCCTGAAAACACGATGGCTACGAGCAGACACCCTTGTGCAATGTCTAATAATATGATGAGTTTTTTTGCCTTGCCTAGCTCATCGGGGTATGCTTCGTAATTGTCAGTAAACAAAGCGCCAGAAAGGCCTGCAAAGTGAATCGCAAGGCAGACAATGAGCACCGTTCTCAGCGGCAAGTGGCCGTCTAGGGCAACCGCAATAACCACCGCGTACGCAATATATACAACAAGCACCACCAGTCTCTGTGCTTTTTCGGGATCAGGGGCCGGAATCCACAGACGGTATCTCGCAATCACAATGGGCAGCAGAACGTACCCGCCGATGCCCGTGGCCACATGAAACAAGTAACCGACCACAAGCAAAAGATTCCATGTGATGCATCGAAACCAAGTGGTCTTTTTCGCTTGTGGTTTGGCGGCGGGTGCAGATTGACGTTCATCTTGAGCAACTTTGGCGTATTTTGGGTTTCCTTGACATTGTTTGCGCAGGTATCTCCACGGCGCGGTAAGGAGTCGCCCCATCCAGGTCCACCAATCTCTGACTTCGGGTTCGACATTCTCTTCGCGATCAAGTAGGTATACAATAGACACTAAATCCAAATACAAGCCAACACGCAAGACAAACAACACCGTCCACATGGTGGACCACATGTCGCTATCACTTTCGAGAGTGAGGCTGGTTTGCACAGACGGCCATGCGAAATCGACCACAAAGCTGAAGAGGATCAGCAAGTACATGAGCCCCTTGGATTGTGCTTGATCCGTAACCACGACCGCAAGCAGAAACGTAAACACGCCGTAGATGATAAATGGAAATTGCGCTACCACGTCGGACATGTTCCCGTACGCCCACGCGTGGCGGATGTGGTAGCTCTGGTACGGTATGGTGAACGCAAGCCACCAGTCCTCGGCCTTGCCAAGAACCAGAATGCCTACGCCCTCGCTGTCGGCACCCATCGTAATCAGACACCCGGTGTCTCCGGCGTCGACATCGTTGAGCTCGACGGTGGTGACGTACGGGGTCTGGGTGAACGGTTCTCCGGACTTGTTCTGCATGTGCTCGTCATGCCGCTGGACGCTGGCGTTTCCGTGCGAGACAACAATGAATCCGTCCTGGATATCCGGCTCGAATCGGTGCATCGATAGCGTCTGCCACTGGCAGGTCTCTGGAGCAAAGGTATAGTTGCACGTCGGCTTCAAGCGCATGTAGTGCACCTGCGAGACGTTGACGTGGTCCAGTACGATGGGCTCTGTGTTGCAGTTGTCCAGGTAGTGGCCGGGGGTGTGGCTGAGGGATACGCATGCAAGAGCCACGGCCCACATACATCGGCCGCGTCACTGACATGGTTTATAGCGGTATTTTTCTAGGTCTATCACGGCCTCCTGCGGTTGGCTGGCGACGCGCCGGCGCACGTGGTGCATGCGAGCCTCGCGTCGGGACACGCGCCCGCGCAGCCACTCCGGCAGCTCCTCGTGGTGATCTCGACCCTCGTCTGCCCACTGTGCGTCCCAGTCGGCCTTGCGCTCGCGTGCGGTGTCCAGCATCTCTTGCAATAAACTGTGTCTTTGCATACGATAGTGCTGTGATTTATTGGCATGGCACGTGCCACACGCACACGCCAGGTTGTGCCAGGAGTCGTTGGTGCGATTCTCGTCCATGTGATCGGTCTGCATGGCGTCTGTGAGAATGTCGCCGCAATAGGCGCAGCGTCCGAGCTGTCGCATGCAAGCTAGGTCCTTGCTGTGGCGGGACAGACGTCGGGACATGTCACGAGGCACCGACGGACGCATGGCGGGGCAGCATGGAAGCATACTCCGTGCGTGCACCGCCCGGCTGCATGTACGACACGATGCCATCCTTCCTGTCCAGCTCCATTTTGCGCTGCTCGGCGGTGACGCACAGCATCTTGACGAACAAGTTGCTGCTTGCATTGATTGTGGCGCTTGCCTTGAGGAAAGCCCGGTAGGGATATCCGATCTCGCGGTCAGTGCGCGCGGCTAGCAACTCCATCATGATGTCGACATGCGGGTCCTGTGCGACGCACTTCAAAACTTCCTTGATTTGCGAGTTTGCTTCGAGCACGATGGCTATGGAGAACTCCCCAGTCTTGGCCTTGAAGGTCATGCCCTGTGTGCGGCTGTAGGTGACGCTCGCATGATCGACGCCGGCACTGGACGTCCCATACGGCATGACTGACTTCACGGATTCGCGATCGAAGGGCAGATGGAGCCAGCAGTGGGCGTAGCCCGAGCCGATGCGCGCCGTGCCAAACAGGCACTCGACTGCGTCCGCAAACTTCGTGTGGTACGCGTTGGAAAAGCTCGCCATTGTTGTCAAAAGCTCGTTGCGCACGCTTTCCGTGCTGTAGTGCACCCCTTTGTCGTCCCAGAGCATGAACTGCGTATCGTCGCAGGCAGCGTCAACCAGCAGCACGTGTTGCGTGCTTGGAGCAAACGCTTTGTTGAAGGTGTCCTTGTGCTCGTCGAGGTAGCTCTTCACCATATGGACTTCGCCGTGGCGTGGCAAGTCAATGACGCACACCAGTTGCGTGTCTTTGTCCTGTGCTTGCTTCGCTTGGGCCAGCAACGACGTCATACGTTCGATCCATGGCCGCTGGTCTCCTTGCAATGTGAGCGAACCGCCTTGGTTTGCGCTTTGGACCGTGCGTGGACGCGACGCGGCATCGCTCGCCAAGATCACACGTGTTTCATGCCACGGCAACAACTTGGCCGTCACGGGCTTGTTTGTGCCGTTGCACAGGACGGCCTTTGCGCGCAACGTGGGACACATTGCGCCTGGTGTGGTGGATACGACGTGCTGCATTGGCGGCACGCTTCCCTGGACGAGGACGAACGCGGCACCTGTGCCGACGCCGTCCGTGTTGTCCCAGAAAGCACCGGTGATGTCAGCTTCGACAGCTTGCATGGTGTTGGATTTGTGAAGGCAGAGCCTATGCTCGTATGCATGTTCCCAGAACATTCTATTTAAGCTAGCCCCGGGGCATGCGATGATTCTATTTGTTCTAGCGTCCGTGGCTGCTCAGCAGTGCACGCCCGGTCGGTACACGGCGTCATTGGGCACGTGCGAAGACTGTCCGGCGGGCAAGTTTAGCCACACTACAGACGCTGCGCAGTGCACGCCGTGCTCTGCCGGCCGCTACAGCGAGGTCAACCAGACCGGGGGGCTGCGCTGGCAGTTGTCAGGAGAGATTGATTCACAAGCGGCCGGCAGCAACAGCCCATGGACGGTGGACATGGGGTTTGGTGCCAACGTTGCGTTGAACGGCAACGGCACGCTGATGGCGGTGTACGCAAAACATTCAAGGCGCATCTTCGTTATGCAGCGCAATGGAGATGCGTGGTCCACGATTGCAGATATGCAAGCTTACGCGGTGACGTACAGCAACACACCGATGCGCATGATGGACATGAGCGACGACGGTGACGTGATCGTCGCCGGTTTTATCCACTCGTATTCGCACACAAACCGCGGCGCCATGTACTCGTGGCGGCGATACGGTGACTCGTGGACCGAGTCGCACACCATTTTAGGACCGGACACGTACGACGCGTTTTCCATATCTGTGGCGGTATCGCACAACGGCAGCCGAGTAGTCGTTGGATCAAACACAAACAGCAGCTCGGAGTGGAAGGGCGCGGTGCACGTGTACGACTGGGACGAGGCCTCCATGCAGTGGCACCAAGTTGGGCAGACCCTTTCGGGCGTGGGCGTGGCGGCATGGCAGGGAATGGTCGTAGACATCAGCGCGGATGGGCAAAGAATAGTGGCGTCGAGCAACGTGCTGGACTCCGGGTTTTACAGTGTGGTGCGCGTCTTTACGCTGGATCAGGGCCTCTGGCAGCAGCTAGGTGGTAACGTGGTGATGGGCAGATCTGTGGCGTATTACACACTTCCTGTGACAATTGCTGACAACGGGAACATGTTAGCGCTTCCGATTGTGCATGACAACAAGGCCAACAGAGTGCGAATTGTCGAATGGACGGGGTCTCAATGGCAGACGCGCGGACAACAAATCGTGCCAGTGGCGTTCGACACGCATTTGGCACATCACGGAGTTGCCATTTCGGAGGACGGCAACGTTGTAGCGACTCTATACGGGAACGTCACGAGCAGCGGCGTGCGCGTGTACGCTTGGCAGGACGGGTGGGCGTTGTTTAGCGACCTCAGCATCGATCCGCTTGATATAGACACGCAAAGCGGAGAGTTTATAGGATTTTCTGTCCAGTTATCCTCCAACGGCGAAACTCTTGCTGTAGGACATCCCCGCGGGCACTCGGACGCCGACGGTATCGTAAGCGTGTACAGCCGCAGCGGGCAACTTGAGTGCCTGCCGTGCGCAGCCGGCCTGTCATCGGCACCGGGCGCAACTGCCTGCGTCACTTGTGAACCGGGTCAAGAAGCCGACGACGACAAGTGCATAGATTGCGCACCGGGTACGTTCAGCAGCCAAGGCGAGGCGTGCACATTGTGCCCTGCCGGCAAGTATTCCGACAACCTAAAATCAACGGAATGCACAAGCTGCTCGGCTGGACAACATCAACCAGCCGTTAACCAAACGTCGTGTGAGAGCTGCCCCGCCGGACGCATCGCGTCGACGGCCGGCCTGCAGCAGTGTGCGGCGTGTGATCCGGGACGTCACGCCCCCCTGGGCAGCAACTCGTGTCTCGCATGCCCCGCGGGACACTACTCAAACCAAGAGGCGTCATCCGACTGCAAGACGTGCGAGCCTGGCAGACACGCCCCCTCCAGCAGCGTGCAATGCTCGGGACAGCCTTGCGTGGACAACGAGCTTGGCGTGTATTGGGACGAGGGCCCCAGCGCCACGCCGGTGGTCTGCAAGGTGTGCCCGTCCGGCAAGTACCAAGCAAGCACCGGGGCCTCGTGCGTCGGCCAATCCTGCGCCGCCGGCGAGTTTGGGCCGGTGGGCCGAAAGTCCGGTGCTCTTGCGCTATGCAGCACCTGTCCGGTAGGCAAGTATACCACCTTGACCGGACAGGAGGTGTGCGCCAACAGCACGCTGCAGGCGTGCACGGCCGGTCGCTACGGGTTGGCGGGACAGACGTCCGCAGCGGCCGCCGCATGCGTCGACTGCCCAGCCGGAAAACACAACCAGGGGCCCGCGCTTGACGCGTGCGACACGTGCGCGGACGGGCAGTCCAGCGCGGATGGCCAGCCGTGCCAGGCCTGCGAAGCGGGTCGCGCGTCTGTCGGAGGACTGCCGTGCCAGCTCTGCTCGGCGTGGAGCACCAGCGCGGCCAACGCGTTGTCGTGCGACACGTGCCCTTCTGGCACTCAGGCGTCCGCCGACAGACAATTGTGCGTGTCGTGCGTGCCCGGCACGCACCGAAACTCCACGGCCGTCGGTGCGTGCGCCGGCACGCCGTGCGTGGCCGGCCGGTACTGGCCGCACGGCGTCGAGGATCCGCACGTGTGCCTCGCGTGTCCGGCCGGCAAGTTTCAGCCCGGCACCGGGTCTCAGGTGTGCATCGGAACCAGCTGCCCGACCGGCACGTACGGCACGGAAGCCAGCGCCGTGCTGCTCGCGTGCCTGCCGTGCCCGACGGGTCAGTTTCAGGACGAGGAGGGGCAGAGCGAGTGCAAGACGTCGAACTGCACCGCCGGGTACTACAAAACTGCCGGAAACACGTGCAGCCCATGCGCGTCCGGGCGGTGGAACGACGGCACCGATCCACTGGCCTGCAGCAACGGGACCGCGTGCCCGCCGGGGTCCTACGGCCAGTTGGCACGCACGTCCGCCGAGGAGGCTGTGTGCTATGAGTGCCCGGCAGGGAAGCACCAGGTGCTCGCTGGCGCGGAAGCGTGTGACGGCATTGTGTGCGCCGTCGGCCGGTACGGGCAAAACGGCAGCGCAGTGTGCACGGACTGTCCGCTGGGCAAGTACAACACGATGGAGGCCGCGACCACCTGCCTACCGTGCAGCGCCGGCACCTACGGCTCGTCTCTGAACACCTGCACGCCATGTGCACCCGGGCAGACGTCAACTGACGGCGCGGCACAGTGCACCGGTGCACCCTGCCCCCCCGGAACACGCGGGTCGTTCGGACTCGACAGCACCTGTCATGCGTGCGGTACGTGCGAGCAACAGCCGCTGCAGGGGCAGGAGCAGTGCGATGAGTGTCCCGCGGGTCGATTTGCGTCTTCAAACGGCACGGCGCAGTGCAGCCAGGTGCAGTGCGCAGCCGGCGAGCATAGCCCGGGAGACTGCCACAGCTCCAGCCATGCCGATGCTTCCAACTGCCAGCCTTGTCCCGCAGGAAAGCACCAGCCCTCGGCATTCAGCATGTCCTGTCTCAGCTGCGCCGCCGGACGCTACAGCGTCTCCACAACGCAGTGCAATGCGTGCCCGGCCGGCAAGCATCAGCCGAGCGAAGCCGGGCTCGAGTGCACCACGTGTGGCACAAACACGTACATGGACGTTGAGCAGTCGTCTGCGGCGGAGTGCAAGGCCTGCCCGCAAGGCAAGTACCAAAACACGCCCGGGTCGGCTGCGTGCGTGGTGCGTCAAAACTGCGCCGTTGGCGAATACTGGGACGGCAGCGCTTGCAAATTGTGCCCGTCCGGGACCTGGTCCGACGCAACCACGACCGGTGAAAGCGCGTGCAGAGGCACGCCGTGCCCGGCGGGCACGGCCGGACAGCTCGGACAGACAACGCAGGCGGCGGCAACGTGCACGGCGTGCGACGCTGCCCGATACCAGGACGCGCAAGGGGCGGCACAGTGCATCGCCTGCGAGGCCGGCAAGCACCGGTCGTCGTTGACGCCGGCCTCGAGCGCAGAGGGACAAGCCTGTGTCGCGTGCGAGCCCGGTCGCTACCAGTTCGCCACAGGGGCCACCGAGTGCCTCAAGTGCGAAGCCGGCAAATATCGAGACACTTCCGTGCCAGCATCCGACCCGTTTGCATGCAGGAACTGCCCGACCGGCAAGTACCAAGACGCCACCGAGCAGCCGGACTGCAAGCCGGTATCCAGCTGCGCTGCTGGAACGTACACGTCAACCCCGCATACCGCGTCGTCGGACGCCTCGTGCGATATCTGTCCGAGCGGTTACCACCAGGACACGCCCGACCGTCCCTCGTGCTTTCCGTGCCTGCCCGGCACGTTTCGCAACAGCGCACCGGCGTACGGCAACGCGCAGCAGGCTTGCACGGCCTGCCCGGAGCACCAGTTTCAGCCGCTACCGGCACAGTTGGCTTGTCTAGACTGCCCGGAGGGGAAATCACGGAACAACAAAGGGGCCGATGGTGACGCGAAATTTGCTTGCACGGATCAATGCGGAACTGGCACGTACCGCGCTGGCAACCTGTGCGCGGCGTGCCCGTCTGGCCAGTACACGAACCAGTTGGACGCGGATCAGTGCCAGCAGTGTGAGCTCGGCAAATTTGAATCCGCCGCTGGTCGGTCCAGTTGCAGATGGTGCCCGGATGGGAAGTATTCTGACGCGTCCGGGAGCACAACGTGCAAAGAGTGCATGGCGGGCAAGAGGCAGAGGCCCGGGATAACGCAAGCGACCAGCGAGGACATAGCCTGCCAACAGTGCTTGCCCGGTACGTTCAGAACTGAGTTTATGGAGCCCACGGACTGCTGCAGGTGCACCGAGCCGTTCTCGACAACCGAGGCGTGCATCAGCCAGCCGCCCGTGTGGGGTGATGCAAGCGCGTTTACCGCCTGCGGACCCGCGCCGACGCCTGCGCCGCCTCCGGCTCCCGGCATATCTACCAACACAATTGTACTGATTGTCGGTGGTGTGGTCAGTGGCATTACAGGTCTGGGCGGCCTGGCCAACAACGTGTACAAAACAAGGAAATCAACCGAAGCGAAGGCAAACGCAGAAGCGAAGGCAAACGCAGAAGCAGAGGCAAACGCAGACGGAACCGGAGCAGAATCTACGGGTGACGACCAAACCAATAGTCTGATGCTGTTTTGATATAAGATCAATGTATATAATACCTGCACGTGCCGGTTTGAAATGCAGCGATTGCTGGCACTACTCTGGACAATGGCTGGTGTGATGGCCAATAACACGACAGCAACCCCGACACCGGCGCCCACAAAAGATGATGATTTGCCGGGCTGGCTAATTGTATTACTTGTTGTTGCGGGCATAATTTTTATTTGGGGATGCGGCTTGTGCAAAAACCGACAACCGGGTGATTGAGAGAAAAAGCAGAGTCTTACATGCACTTCTGAATCTGCACGGCCACCGCAACGTGGACTAAAACTATAAACAGCGCGCTGGCCGCCACCGAGTCCTGCGTTCGGTTAAACAGCGCGCACGCCGACGTCACGTACAGCATGAAAACGAGGGCACCGACGATGAAATGCATGTTGCGTCGAATATGGCCCTAGGTCTGGGGTGTTCTTAGAATGTTCTTGGAATACGCCTACGGTGGGTTCATTTTATTGCGATGGACAAGGACCTCGGGTTTGCGGACGGTCTCGTCGAGGCCTGCGGTATGCTGGACCGCGCGATAGCGAATCGCACCTCCTACGCACCCGCCTTATCGCTACTCCAGTCGCGCATGATCACGCCGGAGCACGGCGCGACCGCCGTCGAGTATCTCTTTCGCCGCGGCTACGTCACGGCGGCGACGCAGCTGGGAGAGCTGGTGAACGTGGACGCGATCACAATTGGCGTGCGGGTGTCTAAAGGCTGAAACTGTCATCCTCCCTGTGCTTGGTTGTTACCTCGGACACCTTGTGTTTGGTGACGTGGTAGGTGATCATGCTGATGCACATGCCGGCTGGCACCGCGGCGGCGTGCGGGCTTGGCCAGCACATGACGAGCGTCAGAGGCACCACGAAGAACATGGAGACAAAGCCGCACACGATGCACTCGATGATTTCGCTGCGCGTGCTCTGTAGCTTGAGGTACGCAGCCAACAGCAGAGTCTGCAGGCAGAACGAGGCGGCCCCACCTCGCAGACAGGTTAGCAGCACAAGCACGCAGACGCCGCAGGCGACGTGACGCTTCATTAAAACTTTTGTACTTATACTGCACTCTGTGGGGCGTGAATGCTTTTAGTGTTTGGAGTTGCCGCGTGCGTGGCCCAGTGGGGGGTGCGCACGGGCGACTCGTTTTACGCGCCTCCTGTGCCCGCACGAGTCTCTGCTACGCGCCTGCCTCCCGGCATTGTGTGGCCCCTGCACAACGGCCTGGCAAATCACAACTTAACGCTGCCCGACATGGTGTCGAACACGGAGGAAAACCAGGACTCCGGAGGGGGCTGCGGGTCGTGCTGGGCGTGGTCGATTACCACGGCCGTCGAGGCTCGCGTAGCCCAGCAAAAGGGACAGCTCATATCGCTGTCGCCGCAACAGCTTGTCGACTGCACGCACGACGTGCCGTTTGGAGGCAACATGGGGAACATGGCCAACGAGGGATGCGACGGCGGCTACACCGAGGCTACCGTTGAGTGGCTCAAATCTAACCGATACGGCATGTGCACGCACTCGGAATACCCGTACACCGGCACGGAGGGCCAGTGCGCGGCCTGCACCGGAAAGGTGCGCATTGACGAGTTTGAGGTGTACCCGCGCATGGTCCAAAGCGCACCCGGAGTGTACTCCGAAACGCCGGCCACGGAAGCTCTGCTGGCGCAGATGGTCTCGAACGGGCCCACCGTGGCGCTGCTTAGCATCGCCAACCAGACGGCCTTTGCGCTCGGCGACACTTCCGACACGACGTGCACGAGCACAGCAGCCACGGGTGAGCCACCGCTGCACTCCGTCGTGGTGTACGGGTACACCGACACCGAGTGGCTCGTGTACAACTCGTACGGCAGATCGTGGGGAAGCGAGGGAGACGGCACCGCGCGCATCGCGCGCGGCAGCAACGCGTACTGCATTGGGTCGCTCAAGATCCTGCGCATCTCGGACGTTACATTGGTGGATGCTCAGCAGTTGCCCACCACCGAGACAAGGCTCAGCGTGCACGTGTACCAGCCCACGGAGCCCCACACGCACGCGTCTCTCGACGACAATTGGAGCATCGTCACACTCGTGTCCCTTGCGGTGCTCATGCTGTGTTTGTTGCCGCTTTGCCTGAACCCGTACCCCACAGAAGCCCACACGCTTCGGCGGCACCAGCAAAAGTACGACAATCAACGCGGACGATATCGATTTATACAGATCCATACAATTCATCGTCCAGATGCGCCTGCTTCTGCGCCTGCTTCTCCGCCTGCTTCTCCGCCTGCTTCTGCGCCTGCGCCTGCAGCTGCGCTCTTATCGGGAGGCGCAGAAGCAGGCGGAGAAGCAGGCGCAGAAGCGACCGTGGCTGAGACTGAGACTGAGTCTGGTGTGCCTATGGCACAGCCGACTGATGCAGCAGATACTTTAAAACTTGTAACACGTGGCACTCAGTCGTATAGGTGCAATCAATGTTCTTGCTACATTGATACGTTATGCTTATATACAATGAACGGTGTGAGCTGTGACTCAACTGAATATCACATTTGTGTGCCTTGTGGGCAAATCTTGAGCTGTAGTTAAGGATCAAGGTGCGCCGGATGATGGCACGCAAGCTGCACTTTATCGGGAACGTGCTGCCCAGCCAGCAGGAGGCCAACGTGCACCCCGAGTCGGGCACTCGCAGCTTTCACATCACCAAAGAGGAGTCGGATAACATGGACCTCACCGGCGTGCCAATACGCCTAGAGCACGCGGATTCCCTGACCCTGGGCACGGTGCAAAAGAGCTGGAACGACGAAGCGGGACGCAAGTGGGTGATTGGCGAGATTGACGACAATACGGTGCAGAGCAAGTTTGCCGGCAAGGACCTGATGTCGTCAAATGCGCTGTTCAAGAGCCTGAGCCTGCAGCACGTGCACAACGAGTACAGCGACGGGTCGACCACGAAACATCCCGTTGAGATTTCGCTGGTGCGCGAGCCGCGTCGGCCGGGCTGCCACGTAGCCGTCGTGCGCGCATCGGTATCAGATAAAAGGGACTATAAATCAACCCCTGGTAACCAGGGTGACATGTCCGACGCTGCACAGACAGAGAAGACGCCCGACGCGCCGCCGGCGCAGGCCAATGACAACACGGAGCAGGCTACCACCACCGCCGAAGAGGAAACCACGAACACGGACCTCATGAAGCAGGTGCTTGGGTTCCATCAGGCCAACGAGGCACTCGAAAAGGAAAAGAGTGACCTCAAGGCCGAGCTGGACGAGATGAAGAAGGCGAACGAAATTCGACTGCAAAAGCAAAAGGAGGAGCAGGAGCAGTACATCAAGAAGCTCACGGATTCTGTGCTGGAGCAGGTGGTGAATCTGTCACCCGACTTTAAGGATGTCGACACCACCGAAGCCATCAACAAGATGGCCGAGACGCACCCGCAGGAGGTGCGCCGCGTGCTCGAAATTGCGCACTGCGCGTCTAAGAAGAACGCCGAGCTCGAGCAGAAGCTCAAGTCCGCCGAGGAGAGCTTCGAGCGTCGCCTGCTGGAGAGCAAGTACCAGGAAGTCGTGCAGAACAAGGCCGGCGTGCACGTCCCCGAGTCGTCAACTACCGTGCAAGCGTCCGCCAAGAAACGCAAGATGGAGGAGACGACTGCCGCTGACAACCCGTACGCTCTACAAGGGCGGCCGGCGTCCTACACGCTCGGCGGCGCCGACAACATGTCGACGCAGCAGATCCGCGAAGCCTACAAGGGACTTCAAGGTAGTGGATCCATGATGGATTGTATGAAAAACATTGGCAGCATCATCGGCACGCAGCGCACATCAGGCTTCCGCTGAAAGCATGATCCG
>Ga0160422_10001687_pt1 | contig 13775 bp, 11 predicted proteins | sample Fk160mmetaG_FD_108192 | JGI IMG/M metagenome (GOLD analysis project Ga0160422, IMG submission 108192) | Marine microbial communities from the Central Pacific Ocean - Fk160115 60m metaG | ecosystem: Environmental > Aquatic > Marine > Oceanic > Photic zone | place: The Central Pacific Ocean...
AAAATTATCTATGTAAATAAATTTAAACAGATAATCTAATCTGTAAAGAAAAACTTTTTCTTCAATTAAAAAAAGAATTATTCAGAAAACTTAAAGACTATAAATTAGTCTTAATGTGATAAACCTTGGTTGAATAAAGTATTCATTGGTACTAACAGAGATATTAGAAACATTTGATTGACTTTGGGATTTTGTATCTAATAAGTTAGTTGCTTTTAATTCAAACTCCCATTTACTGTCTTTATTCTTTCTGTAAGAAATAGCTGCATCAAAAAATTCGTAATCGTTAATAATTGAATTTTGATCTTTGAACTTAGTTGCGGAATAATTTGATCTGAAAGTAAATGATTTTAATATAAGTGCATCTATTTCAATAAACGGACTTTCTGTGAAATACTTAGTTTCTAAATCTCCAATATTTGTTTCACTTACAGAGTACTTCATACCGGCTTCGAAGTTAGGAGCATTCTTAAATAAAGTCCTAACAGAGGCATTATAATTTTGAGAGAAAGTTTCACTTAAGCTTGGCCTTGATGTGTCCTGAATAAATTGATTAAATTTAGATAAATTAAAGTTTGTTCCTAAAGTCCCTCTTATTTTACCAAAAGATCTTTGATATCTTCCGTATGCAGATAGATTTTCATCCGCGAATCCAGAATTAAAGGGGCTACTTGTAGCAATTACACTTTCAAAACTTGTTAGATTTCTTATTTGATCAATAGATTTATTATAGTTAATTCCAGCATAAACATTCGTATAATTAAAAAGATTAAAACTATAATAATTTAAACTTATGTTATGCGAAACAGCATTTTGTAAATCCTGTGTGCCGATAAAAATTGAGTTGTAGTTATTTAGTACTAGTCCTCTAGCAATTTTACTAACATCTGTAAATTGTGTTCTCATTGCATAATTTAACCTAAGTGTCTCGCTGTCCTTGAGTTGAATAATCATGTTAAAATCAGGAAGAAGTTTAAAAAATGATTTTTTATAATTTATAAATCCTGCGTCAAAAGCCTCATTCTGAGAATTTTCAGAATTGTATGAATGAGCTGTAAATCCTGGGCTGATTGTAAATTTTCCAGTTTTTAGCCTGTAATGTAAACCCATATAAACGTCATTAAAAAAATAGCTAACATCGTTATAATCTAAACCGTTATTTATTTGAGGAGTTGGATTATATATGTCATCATTTGAACTTGAGATAAACTGAAAAATATCTGAATCAAATTCTTGCTTACTGTAAATTGTTCCAAAAGTCAGGTTAATATCACTCTTTTTATTTATAATATTCCAGTAATCAACTTTAGCATCTAGTTGATTTGACTTGACCTTTTTTTCCTGTGCAATATTATAAAAGGGAAGAGAATTATCTAGTCCTAGTCCGATAGCTGTAGTTTGATAGTTCTCGTTATTTTCCAAAACAGCATTGTAAAAAGGATCTTCATCTTTGATTAAATGTTGAGCTTCTAGAGCAAAAATATTTTTTTCATTAAGTGTGTAATAATAATTTAGGTTCTGATTTATACTAAATGTTTCAGCATCATCTAATTGATCAATAGCTCCTATAACAGATGATAAATAATTTTGATCTTGAGATTCATTTGTTAATCTACCTAAAATCTCGTAATCAAGCTGATTATTGACATTTGGGATATATTTTAATGAAAACTTGCCAATTCCAAGCTCACTAATTTGAGAAGTATTAGTTTGGGTATATTCATCTGGAATATTTTGAGGTAAACCAACATATTGAGTACTGTTATTTTGTTGTATTTCAGTCTCACTATTTGTCAGGATTAAAAAGGCAGAATAGTCAATTTTCTTATCAGGTGAATAACTTGAGTTTATTGCAACAAACTCAGTATTAATATCCTTTGCTCTATTATTTTGAAGCTGTAAAAAACTAAGATTATTATTTCCTAGAGAAATATTTGTACCGCTCTTTCCACTTGGTCTGTTGAAGCCTCCTGAAAAATTCCAATAATCTCTTCTTGTGAAGGCCTGTTCACCAATATTATTGATATCACCAATTACATTTATACTGTAGGTTGGGCTATAATAAAAAAGCTTTGGTTGAAAAATATGCAGGTCCAGATTTTGATTTTGTGTATCAGCAGTTGATTCACCAGCTCCTGCAAGTATATTCCCAAACCAAAATTTATCTTTTCCTTTTTTTAACTTGATATTAATTGCAATATTGTCCTGATTATTTTGAACTGAACTAAGTTGACCAACTTCTGCATAATTCTTTAAAATTTGAACCTTATCAACAGCATTTGAAGGAATATTCTTAGAAGCGATTTTTGAATCACCATCAAAAAAATCTTTTCCTTCAACCATAATTTTTGTGACAGCTTTCCCTTCAACCTCTATTTCACCATCGTCGTTAACCTCAACTCCTGGTAGATTTTTTAAAACATCTTCAAGCTTTCTCTCTGTTCCAGTTTTAAAAGAATCAGCATCATAAACAAGTGTGTCACCACTAACCACTACTGGCATTTCATAAGTTAATTCAACAGCGTCAAGTTGATTATCAGGTCTAAGTAGAAAATCTTTAGTTATATCACTTTCAGCTGATTTAAATGTTTGAGAAAATGTAGCCATTCCTATATAACTAACCTGAAGATTATAATTATTATTCTTCTTTAAATTTAATTTATAAACCCCTTGATTATCAGACATGGCAAAAGTCTCAAGAGTATTTGATTCAGAATCAATAAGAATGATGTTAGCCAATTCTAAAGGAGTGCCTAAACTATCGGTAACTTTACCACTCATCTTTATTTGAGAAAATGTCATTGAGCTAATTAATAAAAAAAGAATTATTATATATTTTTTCATTATTTAATTTTTTAATGATAATTCATACATGTCCTTAGGAACCCTAGGATTCATTAATTTAAACCAAATCACCGGAATAAAAGAAAGTAAAATACTTGTCGGATATCCATAAGGTAATTGCGGGGAATCATCAATCGAGCTTAAATTTTGATATTCAGTTTCGGCTATCCTATGATGATCACTATGCCTTGTTAATTCATATAGAACAATTCTCCCAAGAATATGATTTGAATTCCATGAGTGTCTCTGTTGAACTCTCTCATATCTTCCAGATGGTAATTTTTTTCTAAGTAATCCATAATGTTCAATGTAATTAACACTTTCAAAGATTAAAATAGAAAAAAGAGCAGCAAATAGACAAAATACTAATCCTTTTATTGTAAACATAAATAGAATTAAAAGCAGGTAAACAAGTTGAATTATTGCATACCAAAACATATCGTTATAAATCGAAAAGAATGAAATATTTTTCTTTGATAATCTATTTTTTTGAATTTTAATAGCACCTAAAAGCTCTCCCCTTATAGCACTAATCCAAAAAGAATATATAGGCTCATTATATTTTGCTGTTACAGGATCTTCTTTTGTTGCTACTTTGAGATGGTGACCAAAGTTATGCTCTAAATAAAAATGCATATAAAGCGATGGTATTAAAAGAAATTTCCCCAGAAACCTTTCAAATGTTTTAATCCTATGACATAATTCATGGGCTACATTGATTCCGTTAGAAACTATAACCAAACCGACTGTAATTAGTGAACCTATAAATTCAAGTGAAAAATAATCATGAATTATAATTTTTTTCAACGCAAATAATAGTAATCCAAACACAATTGGAATATTCAAATAAAGCATTATGTCAAAAATCCAATGAATTGCCTTCTCTGACCTTTTTGTTTCTAGTTCGTCTATTCCAAGGGTTGTAAGAACCAATTCTAGAATCGGAATAATGACAAATATGTAAGCAGGCGTTATAAATAACCAATAACCACCAAAATAAATTCCGATTAATGCTGTCAAGGGTATAGAATATGCCATCAAGTATTTAAAATCTGTAAACAGAAAACCATTAAATAATTTCAAATCACTTTTAAACATTTGAAACTTAGTTTTTTCTTATTGATTTCGATCTACCACCTCTCCACATTTCTCTCATTTCTTTAGTTTTTACCTCAACAATGTTTTCAAACTCAGATCTAGATACAAATTCCCCCTTTGTTGGTTCTGAAATCTGAATTCTTTTTTCCGGATTCATAACAACTTTAGTACATAACATAACTGTTTTTTCTGTTGTAAGTTCTAAAATTAGACCCGGAAGACCGCCATATTCTGCTGGACCGTGGCTTACAGGAATCTGGGGAGTATACCACGCCGTAATGGTCTCAACTTCAGCATTGACAGTAACTTCATCCAACTCTTCAACTTTTTTATTTGTTTTTTCAAATGAATTTTGCTTATTATTCTCATTGTCTTTAGTTTCTTTTGACTCCTTTTCAGCTTGCCTCCAAACGCTAGTCATTGTTTTTGGTTTTTTCACCTGAGCAGTCGCTTTAAAACAAATATAGTTACCAATCATTTTCTGTTCTTTTTGTAGCACCCACTCGATTTTATTTGGATCGTTTGAAATCAAAAACTTTTTACCCATAAACTCTGTGCTTTGTAATGATTTTTTTGTTGAAATATCCTTAAAAACTGGACCACCTCCAGATGCCCACATTCTTCCCCATCCTCTACCGCCTCCACTTCCTGGAGCATCTAAACTTTCCTCTTGTTGATAAATAGATTTAGTCTTTTCAAAGGTTAGAATGTAAACTGGTTCTAAAAAGGGTTTCATTCTTTCTTTCATTGATTTTTTTTGCTCAGCAGACATTCTATCTCCCCAAGACCCAAAATCCATAGCTGTTTGTGTCTTGTAAAAAGCTTGACCTTGGAAGTCCTGAGAACTAATTGTAATAGAAAATAATAGAGAAAATAAGTAAAGGATTTTATTCATGTTTTTTTGTTTAAATTTAGAAACTACACTATTAATCAACTGTTAATTTGGAGTTAAATTAATCATAATATTTTTGTACATTGATATTATGAGAGCACAATTATTGTTCATTACTGTTTTTTTTAATTCTTTTTTTGCTCATAATCAAATTACTTTAGATAAAATCGATAAAATAACTTATAATCCTACCACTCAATTAATTTGGGTTGATAATCTCGGTGAATCTTATTTTTTGGAAGGTAATAAGTTAATAAAAAATAATGATTTTGTTTTTTCGGATTCTTCACTAGGTCTTTTGAATAAAGTTGATTTTTATAATAACTTCAAATTAAAAGTTTGGTACCAAGATTTTAATACTCTTGTAATTTTAGACAATTATTTAAACGAAATAACGAGAATTCAGTTTAATAAAGCTTCATCAGTCTTTGAAATCTCTGACATATCATCTGCAAATGAGAATGATGTATGGGTTTATGACGAATCAGATATGAGAATAAAAAAATTTGATTTTTTTAATCAAGTTTTTATTGATAACGTTCAAACTCAAATTGACGGGAATCTAATTGATATGAAAAGTAATTATAATTATTTGTGGGTTTTAACCGAAAAATACCTCTATAAAATAAATTATAATGGTTTAATAATTTTTAAAAAAGAGAATAAATTTGGATACTCAAAAATAGGATTTTATAAAAATGACATTTTACTTTCAAACGAAGCAGAGTTGTATCATTTAGAAAACGATAAAGAATTACTGACGAAAATTAATCTTGAAAAATTATTTATAAAAGATTTTTTCGTAATCAATGAAACCTTGTATATTTATGAAAAGGATCATTTAAACAAATATTTAATTTTAAGTTACTAAAATGCACATAGCAATAGCGGGAAATATTGGTGCCGGAAAAACCACATTGACAAAACTTCTGGCTAAACATTATAAATTCAATAAGCAATTAGAAGACGTAGTTAAGAATCCTTACCTAGACGATTTTTATAATCAGATGGAAAGATGGAGCTTTAATCTTCAAATCTATTTTTTAAACAGTAGATTCAGACAAGTAAAAGAAATTCATGAAAAAAATAAAAATGTTATTCAAGACAGAACTATTTATGAAGATGCAAACATTTTTGCACCCAACTTACATGCTATGGGTCTAATGACTAATCGTGATTTTGAAAACTACAGGTCTTTATTTGAATTAATGGAAGAAAATGTTGCTGCTCCTGACCTACTAATATACTTAAGAAGTTCCATACCAAATCTTGTTTCCCAAATTCACAAACGGGGACGTGAATATGAAAATTCAATAAGCATTGATTATTTAAGCAGGCTAAATGAAAGATATGAAGCTTGGATTCACAATTATAAAAAAGGTCCCTTATTAGTTATCGATATAGACAATTTAGATTTTGTTGAAAATAAAGAAGACCTAAGAGATATTATCTTTTTGATTGATAAAAAGATGAAATAAAGAAAGCCTCAGGTGACGCTTTCTTTATTTAAGACTTTTTGTTTTCTTCAACAAACTTATCCGGTTTTTCCTTAACCTAGTCTTCAAATCCTGTTAACTCAAACTCTTCAGTTGTTATCTTTCCGTCGTAATCTTTAGTAAGTTTTGTAGTTGCTGAGACTTTATCAGATTCTAATTCATTCATATCAACAGAAATCTGAATTTCTTTACTTGATTCCTCGTGATAATCATGATGTCCTGTTGAATGACCACCTAGAATTGGAGCAATTACAAGACCAATTAAACAAGTAAGTTTTATTAAAATATTCATTGAAGGTCCAGAGGTGTCTTTAAAAGGATCACCAACAGTGTCTCCAGTAACAGACGCTTTGTGTGCTTCAGAACCTTTGTAGGTCATTTCTCCATTTATTTCAACTCCTGCCTCAAAAGATTTTTTTGCATTGTCCCATGCACCTCCAGCATTATTTTGAAATATTGCCCAAAGAACTCCACTAACAGTAACTCCCGCCATATAACCACCAAGCATTTCAGCGATTAACTGATTACTTAATCCAAATAACATTGGTAAAACTGTAATAATTATTGGTGTTCCAATGGTTAATATTCCAGGTAACATCATTTCTTTTAAAGATGCTTTTGTGGAAATATCAACACATTTATCGTATTCAGGCTTTGCCTTACCCTTCATAATTCCAGGAATTTCTTTAAACTGTCTTCTTACTTCGTAAACCATTTCCATTGCAGCTTTTCCAACGGCATTCATAGCTAATGCTGAAAATACCACAGGAACCATTCCTCCAACAAATAACATTGCAAGAACTGGCGCCTTAAATATATTTATACCCTCAATTCCAGTAAATGTTACATACGCTGCAAATAAAGCAAGAGAAGTAAGCGCTGCTGATGCAATCGCAAATCCTTTACCAGTTGCAGCAGTAGTATTACCAACTGAGTCTAAAATATCTGTTCTTTCTCTAACGATTGGAACTTGACCACTCATTTCTGCAACTCCTCCTGCATTATCTGAGATTGGTCCAAAGGCATCAATTGCTAATTGCATACCGGTTGTTGCCATCATAGCTGAAGCAGACAAGGCTACCCCATAAAATCCAGCAAATGCATAAGCCGCCCAGATTGCAGCAGCAAATAATATTACAGATCCAAATGTAGAAATCATTCCAGTTGCTAAACCTGCAATAATATTAGTGGCTGCACCTGTACTTGATTTTTGAACAATTTCAAGAACAGGCTTTTTCCCTAATCCTGTGTAATATTCTGTTATAGCTGAAATAAACCAACCGACAATTAAACCTGTTAAGGCAGCAAAAAATACATTTATTGAAGGTATATCTTTTAATACTTCTTCACCAAAAAACTTCATATTTAAAGTTTCTGGAAGCATATAATCAACCAAGAAATAACATGAAATAGCGACTAAAAAAATTGAAATTCCATTACCCCTGTTAAGAGCTCCCATGACCTCAGCCTCTTTTGCTTCATTGGAATTTATTTTGACAAAAAGAGTACCTATCAAAGAGATAATAATGCCAACTCCGGCAATTGCCATAGGTAATAAAATGGGCCCAATTCCACCAAAAGTATCATTAATCGAACCACCCATATCTGTAATTACATAATTTCCAAGAACCATTGCGGCAAGTACCGTTGCTACATATGAACCAAAAAGATCAGCTCCCATACCAGCAACATCTCCTACATTATCTCCAACGTTGTCAGCAATAGTCGCTGGGTTTCTCGGGTCATCCTCTGGAATACCAGCTTCAACTTTACCTACTAGATCTGCTCCGACATCTGCAGCTTTTGTGTAAATCCCACCACCAACTCTAGCGAATAAAGCAATAGATTCAGCTCCTAATGAAAAGCCTGCTAATGTTTCCAGAACTATAGTCATCAAGTCACCAGGTTCAGTAAGATTTCCAGCATATTCAGCTGCAACCCACTCACCATTCATAAAGTAATAGAAAAATATAATAAAAAAAGCAGTCAAACCTAACACAGCTAAACCAGCGACTCCTAATCCCATTACTGTTCCTCCAGCAAAAGAAATTTTTAATGCATTAGGCAAAGATGTTTTTGCAGCTTCAGTTGTTCTAACATTAGTTTTAGTGGCAATCTTCATACCTATATTTCCAGCATATGCAGAAAAGAAAGCACCAAAAATAAACGAAACTACTATCAGGTAGTGTGTTGTAGGTACAATGTATGAAATACCTGCTAAAACCATACTGACAACTAATACAAATACCGATAATAATCGGTATTCAGCATTCAAAAAGGCTAGAGCACCTTCATAAATGTGATCAGAAATTTCTTTCATTTTTCCATCTCCAGCATCTTGTTTCATAACCCAAGATCTTCTTATAAAAACATAAGCTAAACCTAGAAGAGACATTATTATTGGCATGTATATCATCATTGAATCCATAGTTAATTTTTTTAATTAGTTGGCAAAAATAGTGAAATAGAGTTAATTACGAAAAACTCTTGGATTATTTGTAAAGCACCTTTTTTACAGCTTTTATAACATCTTCAGAGTTGGGAAGCCACTCTTTTAATAAAACTGGTGAATAAGGAGCAGGAGTATCTGCAGTATTAATTTTTTCTATTGGAGCATCTAAATAATCAAAAGCTTGTGATTGAACTTGATAAGTAATCTCAGTTGCTACATTTCCAAAAGGCCAAGCTTCTTCTAATACAACAAGTCTATTGGTTTTTTTTACAGATTTAAGAATAGTTTCATGATCCATTGGTCTTACAGTTCTTAAGTCAATTATTTCACATGAAATATTTTCTTTTTCTAACTCATCAGCTGCTTTATAAGCTTCTTTTATAATTTTTCCAAATGATACAATTGTGACATCAGAACCTTCTCTTTTGATATCAGCAACACCAATAGGAATCGTGTATTCACCATCAGGCACCTCACCTTTATCTCCATACATTTGTTCACTTTCCATAAAAATTACAGGATCATCGTCACGTATAGCTGATTTTAATAATCCCTTTGCATCATATGGATTTGAAGGAACAATAACCTTGAGTCCAGGTGTATTTGCAAACCAATTTTCAAAAGCCTGAGAGTGAGTAGCCGCTAACTGACCAGCTGATGCTGTAGGACCTCTGAAAACGATTGGGCAATTAAATTGACCACCAGACATTTGTCTAATCTTTGCAGCATTATTAATTATTTGATCTATTCCTACAAGAGAAAAATTAAAAGTCATGTATTCAACTATTGGTCTGTTTCCTGTCATTGTTGAACCAATTGCTACTCCCGCAAAGCCAAGCTCAGAGATTGGAGTATCTATAACTCTTTTGGGTCCAAATTCATCAAGCATTCCTTTTGATGCCTTATATGCGCCATTGTATTCGGCAACTTCTTCGCCCATGAGAAATATACTTTCATCAGTTCTCATTTCTTCACTCATTGCTTCACAAACAGCTTCTCTAAATTGAATAGTTCTCATAAAACTTAATTTTTGACAAAAATAATAAAGAGGTTAAAATTAAACATTAATAAGTTAAAAATATTTACTAATTAAAGATTTTTATTTTCCAAATTAGTAACTTTGTTAAACAACTTTTCAATACTAATTTTATGAAAATTCTTGTATGTATTAGTCATGTTCCAGACACAACATCAAAGATAAATTTTTCTGAAAATAATAGTGTTTTTGATAAAACCGGTGTTCAATTTGTAATAAATCCCAATGATGAATTTGGATTAACAAGAGCGATGTGGTTAAAAGAAAAAAACAATGCTATTGTTCACGTTATTAATGTAGGGCTTCATGAAACAGAGTCCACTCTAAGAAAAGCACTTGCAATTGGTGCTGACAAGGCGATAAGAATCAATCAGGATCCAAAAGATGGATACTCTGTTGCAAAGCATATTTCAAATTATATCATGAATAACACATATGATTTGATCGTAGCGGGAAGAGAGTCAATTGATTACAATGGAGGCATGGTTCCTGGAATGATATCTGCATTTACCGATATAAATTTTATAGATAAATGTATTGAATTGAATATTTCTGGTGATTCAGTAAACGCCTCCAGAGAAATTGAAGGAGGTAAAGAAAATATTTCAACAAAATTACCACTTATTATAGGAGGGCAAAAAGGGCTAGTTGAAGAAAGTGATTTACGAATTCCTAATATGAGAGGAATAATGATGGCAAGAAAAAAAGAATTAGAAGTGGTTGAAGTTAATGAAGATTATCAAGCTACTATTTCTAAAAGCTTTGAAAAACCTAACCCCAAAAGTGAAGTAACTCTTGTTTCAGCTGATGAAATAGAAAAATTAATTGATTTATTACACAACGAAGCAAAAGCAATATAATATGGATATATTAATTTTCGCAGAAACCAATGATAAAGGTTATTTTAAAAAAGATGCACTTGAAATTGCATCCTACGCTTATGAGATTTCATCTCAAAACGGTGGTAAGGTGAAAGCAATTTGTTTTAACTCAACAAATCCTGAAAAATTATCTGAATATGGAGTTAAAAAAATAGTAAACTCAAAAAATGAAGAACTTAAGAATTTTGATTCAGGAATATATTCGGATTACATAAGCAATGTATTCAAAGATGAGAAATGTAATGTGCTAATTTTAAGTTCAAGTTCAAACTCAAAATATATAGGTGGAATACTCTCGGTTAAAATTGATGCTGGTTACGTTACAAATGTAATCTCAAAACCAGTATTAGGTAATAACCTGGTTGTTGTAAGAAATACATTTACTAACAAGGCTTTTGAAACTGTAGAAATAAATAAAAACAACACTATTTTAGCCATTTCAAAAAATTCTTTTGGGTTAAAAGAAAATCCCGTTGAAGCTGAAGTTTTAGAAATTAATTTTGATATTACTGAAGCTAGAAATAAAGTATCCTCTGTTGAAAAAACATCGAATAAAGTCACAATTGCTGATGCAGATATTGTAGTTTCTGGAGGAAGAGGATTAAAAGGTCCAGAAAATTGGCATCTTATTGAAAATCTTGCTGATGTTCTAGGAGGAGCCACAGCATGCTCAAAACCGGTTTCAGATTTAGGCTGGAGACCTCACAGTGAACATGTAGGTCAAACTGGAAAGCCTGTCTCTTCTAATTTATATATTGCAATTGGTATTTCAGGTGCAATTCAGCACTTAGCTGGTGTAAATTCATCCAAAGTAAAAGTTGTTATTAACAACGATCCTGATGCTCCTTTTTTTAAGGCTGCTGACTATGGCATTGTTGGAGATGCATTTGAGGTAGTTCCGAAATTAATAGATAAATTAAAAGAATTTAAATCGGCAAATGACTAGGGTTTATTTTTTTTACTTAAAACATAATACTAGATTTACAATATGAATCTTGTGCAATTACTAATTAATGGTATTTCATACAGTCAAACTCAAAATGGAGCTTACGCACTAATACTGAGTGAAATTGAAGGTGAGAGAAAATTACCGATTGTAATTGGAACAAATGAAGCGCAGTCAATTGCTATTGCAATTGAAAAGGAAATAAAACCACCAAGACCTTTAACTCACGACTTATTCAAAAATTTTTGTGTAAGATTCGATATCAAGATAAAACAAGTGATAATTCATAAGCTAGTTGACGGAGTTTTTTACTCTAGTGTTATATGTGAAAGGGATGGCATTGAAGAAATAATAGATTCGAGATCAAGTGATGCAATAGCTTTAGCAATAAGGTTTGAGGCACCAATATACACTTATGAAAATATTCTTGAGCAAGCCGGAGTTGTATTAAAAGTTGAAAAGGAAATTGATGAAAAATCTCTACTTAAAGAGTTGTTTTCTGAAGAAAATTCAGAGGCTTCAACAAATGAACTGAAAGAGAAGACAAAAATCGAACTAGAAGAATTATTAAAAATTGCTGTTCAAAATGAAAATTATGAATCAGCTGCAAAAATCAGAGATGAAATTTCTAACAGATAAAAAAGTATTTTCTTTCCTTTTCATTTTCATAATAGGCAACACTATCACTTTTGCGCAGGAACAAGAAATTATTCCAAGTAGCGGTTTCACTACTGAAGGATTGTTAAGAGGGATTTTAGGAATAACATTTTTGATATTCATTACTTATCTGCTTTCAAACAATAAGAAGGCAATTAATTGGAAAACTACTTTCGCTGGGCTAATTCTTCAGTTAATACTTGCCTTTGGCGTTCTAAAAATTTCTTGGGTAAAAATGATCTTTGAAGGAGCTGGTAAAGTTTTCATTAAGATTTTAGATTTTACTCAAGAGGGAACAAAATTTTTATTTGCAGAATTAGGCTCTAATCCAGCTACAATGGATTCAGCATATTCAAACTTTATAGTGGTTATTCTGCCTACAGTAATTTTTTTCTCAGCTCTTACAAGTGTATTATTTTATTTAGGAATTATTCAAAAAGTAGTGAAATTTTTGGCATTACTATTAAGTAAAATTTTAGGTATTTCTGGCCCCGAAAGTTTAAGTGTTGCTGGAAATATATTTCTTGGTCAAACTGAATCACCTTTAATGATTAAGGCTTACCTGGAAAAAATGTCAAAATCAGAAATATTATTGGTTATGATAGGTGGAATGGCTACAGTTGCTGGAGGGGTGTTAGCGGCATATATTGGGTTTCTTGGAGGCGAAGATGAAGCCATGAAGATATATTATGCAAAACATCTTTTAACTGCTTCTGTTATGGCTGCACCTGGAGCAATTGTTATTTCTAAAATTCTTTTTCCTGAAACTGAAAAAATTGATTCAAATATCAAGATATCTCAAGAAAAAATAGGTTCAAATTTTCTTGATGCAATTTCAATAGGAACTTCTGAAGGATTAAAATTAGCAGCTAATATTGCAGCAATGCTTTTAGTTTTTATTGCTTTCATAGCCTTAATTAATTATATGTTAGGTGGCATTGGTGAGCTTACAAATTTAAACGGTTGGATTAGTGATAACACAGTGTATTCTCAACTGTCATTGGAGTTGATTTTAGGATATATTTTTGCTCCGGTTATGTGGTTAATAGGTGTTGCTAAAGAAGATGTAACTTTGATGGGGCAATTATTAGGAATAAAATTAGCAGCAAGTGAATTTATAGGATACATACAATTGTCTGATTTAAAAGATACCACCAATATTATTCATCTGAATTATCAAAAATCAATAATCATAGCAACTTATATGCTTTGCGGTTTTGCAAATTTTGCTTCAATTGGAATCCAAATTGGAGGAATTGGAGCCCTTGAACCAAAACAAAGAAAAAACCTTTCAAAGTTTGGATTTAAAGCTTTGATTGGAGGTACTTTAGCATCTCTTTTATCAGCAACAATTGCAGGTATGATTATTGGCTAAAAAGTTAATAACTTTTACTTTTCTTTTTAACTAAGATTCTCACTATTAATTATTTTTACTAACTGAATTTTATGAGACAATATTTAGACTTAGTTAAA
>Ga0160422_10001689_pt1 | contig 13770 bp, 10 predicted proteins | sample Fk160mmetaG_FD_108192 | JGI IMG/M metagenome (GOLD analysis project Ga0160422, IMG submission 108192) | Marine microbial communities from the Central Pacific Ocean - Fk160115 60m metaG | ecosystem: Environmental > Aquatic > Marine > Oceanic > Photic zone | place: The Central Pacific Ocean...
GTTCTGATACGGAGACGTAATCTTAATTCTGTGATTCTCGATGACTCAGAATTCGAGAAAGAATTGGCCGAAGATAGTGATATTGGCTATGATGATAATTTTATTGCTGATGATGACATTCGTAAACCAACACCAATCAGTGAATTAGAACAACCAATTACCGATAATAACGATGATGTTATTGTGAGCGAAGCAATCCCAAGTGAGGAAAGACCCACCGACAGGAGGGCTTTTATTTTAGATGAAGATACTGAGTTGAGCGAAAGCCGTAATACCAAGCGCAGAAGCGGAAGAATTCAAAGAAATGCACAAGGTCCGATCATGACAACCAAGCGGAAGCGGCTTGATGGAAAACTAGACGTGCCCGGTGAGAAAATTATATCCAAAAAATCTCCTTTGGGAACGAGGGAAAAAAATGTCCCAAAGGTAAGGAAAGTTAGAAGAGTGAAAGTTACTAAAAAGGAAGATTATTAGAATCGCAAAAATTCTGCACCGTTCTCTAATCCACATGCTTCTATTAAAAATTGATTTAATCCGTCGATATGTTCTAAATCAAGTCGATTAAATACTTCGCTGAAGTATTTATCCAATCTAGCGCTTGATAGACCAGAATTTGTTGCCGAGAGTTCGACAATAACATCACGCCTAGATTGATTAGTCTCGAACTCAATTAGTTCATTCATTAAAGAGTGATATGCCCGTTTGACGTTGGATTTGGGGGTGTCCCTCCGTGCAGCAAAGACTCCGAAAACCATCGGCTTTCCAGTTATATCAGTCCACTCTAGACCCAAATCAAGAATCACTTTCTCGGGATATTTTCTCGCCGCATCCAAAGCCCTATCACCAATTATTAGAGCGCCATCTGTAATTGATAACATCCTGTCTATGTCGGGCCCCATTACAGTTAATTCTGGCGACAAATTCCGCTTTTTCAAAATAAATTTTAGCAACGCAACAGAAGATGAGGAATCTGAGGGCAGTGAAATCGATTCCATTTCTGTGAGTGGTTTGGAACCAAACAAAATGACACTGCCAACTTCGCCCTTTGAGCAGATCCCTAAATCTGGAATTAGCATTAAGTCTTCTTGATTTTTAGCATAATCAGCTGCAGGAATTGGGGCAATTATACAGTCGCGTCTCAATAGATGGCCGGTTAACCAAGAAGGGGGTGCAGATAAGATATTCCAATCACTACTCAATTTTAGAAATAGTGGATCGCAGTTCATGAAAGCAACTCGACCAATGGTGTTTTTCCAGGACGCAAATCTGGCTCGGTCTAAATTGGGGACATTAACAACCATCTTTTTCCCTCACGCTATAACGTTCAATCTTCTAGGTCTCTTTGGTGGCTTGGCATCCACCTCGGAAAAGTTTGTGTAAGTTGTATTCCGCTTGATAGGAACAAATCCTGCATCCTTGACCAATTTAGCCATTTGATAGATATCATAATTTAGGCTTGAATCAGCGCCTGCAAGATGCATAATTGACTCTTGACGCACAGTGCCATCAATATCATCGGCGCCAAAATTGAGTGCTAGTTCTGCTACTTCATCACCGATATTCATTCTGTAAGCCTTGATATGAGGAATAGAATCTAGCATCAAACGTGAAACTGCTATGGTTCGCAGAATCTCATTTGATGTTGCGAGTTGGGCTTCTGGAAGCCTTGTAGAGTCTGGTAAGAAAGGGTAAGGGACAAAACATTGGAATAGACCATATTCGTCTGCCAAGTTACGGAGTTTGTCCATGTGAATTAATCGGTCATGGATGGTTTCTATGGTTCCAAATAACATAGTACAGTTGGAAGGTATACCAATTGAATGTGCCTGGCGATGGATTTCCAAATACTCATCAGAACTTTCTTTTCCATAGCAAATTACTGCCCTTACATCATCGTTTAGTATCTCGGCACCCCCACCAGGTAAACAGTCTAGTCCGGCTGCTTTTAATCGACGTAAGGTTTGACTGTAACTGATATCGCTCTGTTTAGACAAATGCTTGATTTCAACAGCAGTAAGTGCTTTTATGGCAATGTTTGGATATCTATCCTTGGCGGCTGTAATTAATTGTTCATAGTGTTCAATTCGCCAATCGGGGTGTAGACCACCAACAGAGTGAATTTCGTCAACAAGGTTGGCGTATTTATCCATCTCAAGCAGGTAATTATCCAGTGATAACTCATAAGCATCTGATTGACGTTTACTTCGTCTGAATGCACAGAATTTGCACGCTAATACGCAAATATTTGTTTGGTTGATGTGAACATTTGAATTGAAGAAAACTTTGGTGTCGTAACGCGCAAGTTTCACCAAATTTGCCAACTGCCCGATCTCGTTTAAATTTGGATGGGAGTAAAGGACATGCCCATCGTCTATTGACAGGCGCTCCCCCAGTGACAACTTGCTTACAATAGGGAGAAGACTGGGGCTCCAATCTTTTTCTGCTAGAGAATTGCTTAAATTTTCAGACCAATTTTCGTCACAGCCCGCGGTGATGAGGGTGGACTTCCAATCGGTCATGTAGTATGCTCGGTGCCAACCTTCAAATATATATGTAGTATTTTCACCGAACATTGCTTATTGCAAACACCTTAGAATTGACTATAAATTTCCTGAATTCCTCAATTACGACAACCAACACAGCGACTGCCATAATAATCATCCAATCATTAAGAGACAACACCCTTGTTGATAACAGACTACCAATTTTTAAATCAATCAAAGGAATTGTGACGTTAGCTAATTGAACGAAGAACATTAACAAAGCCAATGATGCCAAAAAAGCGACATTAATCGCTCTGTTCGAAAATACACCTAAAGAGAAAATACTCTCCTCTTGCGACCGACAGTTCATCACATTGAAAAGTTGGAACATAATAAATACCGACAATGTCATAGTCTGTGCATGGATAAACCGCTCATCTGCATAATCCTCCCATGCTGATATTTCTGATGCTACTCCAGCCTCACACTCCGCTGGGTCGAACGGGAGATTTGATCCATCCGACAATGGCAATCCAGCACAGGTTTCCAACCCTCCACCAGCAAGGAAGAACACCAGTAAGGTTCCAGCTACCATCACAGCGCCAAGGTAGAATATGAGCCATATGTCGTTTTTATTGGGAAGACCCTCGTCTACCGGACGAGGCGGTCTGTTCATGACATTACCGTGCTTTTTCTCGACACCAAGAGCAACGGCAGGTGGCCCATCCATCAAGATATTAATTACCAAGATTTGAGTAGCAGTGAGTGGTAAGTTCCAACCAAATATCAACGTTGATATAACAATAAGAGAAACTGCGGCAACATTTGTGGAAACTTGATAACGCACGAAATTGCGTATGTTTTGGTATATTTTCCTGCCCTCCTCCACAGCGTTAACAATATTTGCAAAATTGTCATCCTGCAACACCATATCAGCAGCATCTTTGGCGACATCAGTACCCGAAATTCCCATAGCTATACCTATATTGGCTCTCGATAATGCCGGTGCGTCATTTACGCCGTCGCCCGTCATTGCAACGATTTCACCTTGATTTTGAAGCGAACTAACTATGCGCATTTTTTGGTCAGGTGTCACTCTTGAGAATATTGTTGAATTAGTCGCAGCTTCATCCATTTCAGCGTCAGAAAATCTGGATATTGCGCCTCCGTTAACTGCTGGTATACCGCCGTCCGTTATGCCTAATTCTTTACCTATTGCAGAAGCAGTGAACTGTTGATCACCAGTAATCATTTTAACTTTAATACCTGCATTTTGACATATTTCAATTGCATCCTTGACCTCAGGCCTTGGTGGGTCCATTATACCTATCAAACCAAGGAATATTAATCCTGATTCAATTTTTTCCATGTCATGTAAATCTTCGTCATCGTCTAACTGTCGTGCACACAATGCTAATACACGCATTGCTTTACCTGCCATATCTTTGTTAGCTGCTTCAGCTTTGTCAAAATCTTCCGGCTCAATTGGAACGATTTCGTCCCCTGAGACTTTCCACTCAACCAAATCGATGTACCCGCCTGCCCCACCTTTGGAAAACACCCACCTATCTCCCTCATATTCATGAACGACAGACATTCTTTTCCGTTTTGTATCAAAGAAGAATTCGTGGAGACGACTATGACGTTGAGCGAATTTTTGTACGTCACCATTAATCTTCCAACCTGCGACCGCACAGGCTGAATCTGTTGGGTCGCCAAGTGCCTCCCACTTACCGTCAATCTTACTAATTTGAGAATTGTGACACAAACTCAAGCACGCTGCGGCAAGTCTAAAACCCAGATCATTTTGATGTCTCGACAAATCGTCGTCACCCAAATGTTGACCCTCAAATAATATCTCTCCTTTTGGTTTGAAACCCTCACCGGTTATCTGGAACGTACCCTCGGTTGTTGAAATCTGACGGGCAGTCATCTGATTTTTAGTGAGTGTTCCGGTTTTGTCTGAACAAATCACTGTTGTTGAGCCAAGGGTTTCAACAGCCTTCATCCTTCGAATTATCGCCTTATGTCGAGCCATATTTCGCATACCTAACGCTAGAGTTATTACTAATATTATCGGTAGACCTTCTGGAACAATAGCGACAAATATTGCGATTGCTATAATAAACTGGTCGACTGCAGCCTCCCAGATATCAATATCCGGATTTCCATAAGCAATAATCATTTCAATGGAAACTAAGAGCACAGCAACAATCAGTGCAATGAACCCAAGAAATTTACCCAATGATTCTAATTTCAATTCTAGAGGCGTTTTCGGAGTATCTGAACTAGCAATATCACTGGCAATTTTTCCGAGTTGCGTGCGCATACCTGTCGACACAACAACACCAACTGCCCTCCCGGAAGCGACACAAGTACCCATAAATGCCATATTTTTTCTGTCAGCAAGTAGTGTGTCCTGGGGCAAGGATTGAGAGGTTTTCTCTATTGTTAACGATTCACCAGTTAGTGCAGATTCGTCAATCCTACATTGATAGGATTCGAGGACTCTTATGTCTGCAGGTACGTTCAAACCCTCATACAAATTGACAATGTCTCCCGGGACTAGTTCAGAGGTTGCAATTTCAACATCAATGTCATTGCGCACAACAACGCATTGAGAGACTGACATCTGCTTCAGAGATTCCATTGCTTGTTCGGCTTGACCCTCCTGCCAATATCCAAAATATGCGTTTGCGGTCAACACCATGAAGATAAATATTGCATCACCAGGCTCATCTGGATGAATTAATAGAGCCACGATTGCAGCACCAATCAGCAAATAATTTAACGGATCATTATACTGTGATAGGAACCTTTTCCATCCAGGCACGCGCTCTGGCTCAGCAAGTTTATTTTCGCCGTATTTTTCCCGCCTGCTGACTACCTCATGATCAGATAATCCAGAGTCATTGACATCTAAATCTACCATAACATCTACAGAACTTAATTGATGCCAATTATCATCCATGTGGAACGACCGGTGGCCTAACGATGCCTAATCGATTTATGATTGTGGTGGTGGTATTCCCAAAAGAATTTTTGCGATGTTTTCAACAATTAGAATTGATTGGATGAACTATGGCAGAGCATGGCGAGCCGTATATTCCAGCCAGTGAATCACCGCTCGAACTGACCGTCAGGGTAATTGTTGTTGGAATACTATTGGGCATATTGATGACTGCCGCAAATGCATACTTGGGGCTTTACGCAGGTATGACCGTATCAGCAAGCATTCCTGCTGCGGTTATGTCGATGATTATCTTGCGGTCACTTTTTAAAAATGTCACAATTCTTGAGAACAATGCTGTCCAAACCATGGCGAGTGCTGGCGAGTCCCTAGCCGCTGGAGTTATTTTCACCGTTCCAGCATTGTTGGTTATTCCTAACTTGTGGGATGATATTAAGTTAGTTGAAACCACGATTATCGCACTGCTTGGTGGGCTCATGGGTACGATGTTTACTATTGCACTACGTAGATTATTCATTGTCGAAGAGGCTTTACCATACCCTGAGGGAGTGGCGTGTCGTGAGGTTTTGGTAGCTGGAGAAGAAGGTGGAGAGGGTTCCCAAGCGATTGTATACGCTTTGGGTATTGGCGCCATTTACGGCCTAATGGTAAAAGGGTTTCAAGCAACGCATCACAAGGTTGAGGGAGCAGCAAATTTCCTAGGCACCAAAATTTACGCCGGTATGGATCTATCAGTAGCATTGTTGTCAGTTGGGTTCATAGTAGGAATTCGGATTGCATCTTTTATTTTCTTGGGAGGCATGTTTGGATTTATGATTCTAGTTCCAATATATGGTCTGATAAATGGATGGGGTCCCGGTGAATCCAATGTTGAACAGTTCACTTACATCTGGAAAAACCAAATCAGATTTGTCGGTGTTGGTGCCATAGTTGTTGGTGGCCTCTACACGCTTTGGTCCATGAGAAAAAGCATAATTACGGGTATTTCTAAAGCGCTGAAAACCAATTCGCTTGATGACGAGAATTTACTGCGGACTGAAATTGACCTGCCAATGAAATTTGTCTTTGTATTCTGTACGGTTATTGTTGCTATAACATTCTTATTTTATTGGTGGAAAACTGGATCCCTAATATTATCACTAGCAGGTGCAGCGTTTCTTGCAGTGACTGCATTTTTCTTTGCTGCAGTAGCAGGCTACATAGCTGGAGTAGTTGGTTCCTCAAACTCGCCAGTTTCTGGAATGACTATCGCAACCTTGTTGTTTACAGTTGCATTAGTTTGGATAATTGGCGACCTAATGTTGGGTCTATCTACTCCAACTTTGATGCTAGCTACCATGCTAATCGCATCAATTGTAGCGTCCTCGGCGGCAATCGCTGGGGACGTGATGCAAGACCTCAAAACTGGTCATATGGTTGGTGCAACACCAAGAATTCAACAAACGGCTGAGATAATTGGTGTGATTACCGGGGCATTAGTAATAGGACCAACATTGAAGTTACTTCACAATGCTTTTGGGATAACTGAGGAAGCGTGTGAACGTCAAATAGAACAGGCCATCTTAGCAGGCAGTGAGAACATTAGGAGTTGTGATAATGCTTTGTTAGCGCCGCAAGCCGAGTTAATCGGTGATATTGTCCGGGGTGCATTTGTTGGCGATGTCAATGTGCAAATGATTATTTTAGGAATTGTTATTGCTGTCGTGCTAATATGGTTGAAAATGCCGGTTATGAGTGTAGCTATTGGAATATATTTGCCACTCGGACTTTCTGTTCCAATCATGCTTGGCGGCATAATGTCTTACTTCGCGTTTAGAAGTGCTCATCTCAGGGTTGACGGGGAGTTGCGGGATAAGCCGTCAAAAGATGCAATTAAAGCAGCAGAGGATGTCGAAAATAGAGGCGTTTTGATCGGGGCAGGTTTCATTGCTGGGGAATCAATCCTTGGGGTCTTAGTTGCGTTGCTTATCGTTCTGAATATTGATTTGACTGAGATTTTCAAAACTGGAGTTTTGAATAATTTCCTATCGTTGCTCTTCTTTGGTTGGTTTGTGCTTGTATTTTTGTGGTTGGCAACCCGCACATTACCAAAAAATAGTAATTTAATCAGCGACTTTATTGAAGTGCTGATTGACATATCGAAAAAGGTCCTAACAATGTTTAGAACGGCACGATAAAGACTGTTATCTAAACAAAACCATCAAAGGTTGCCTTCATTGACATACATCCGGTCGTATTATGTCAATGGCTATTTCAGAACTTGAGGAATTGGCAAGAAAATGTCGTATTGAAATTATCAAAATGGTTTACCGAGCACAAGCAGGCCATCCAGGTGGTTCACTGTCTGAAATAGATTTGATGAGTGCTCTTTATGCAAACTATCTGCGAGTAGACCCTAAAAATCCAGACTGGCATGACCGTGACAGATTTATTTTATCTAAAGGCCATGCATCACCAGGGATGTATGCTATTTTAGCAGAAATGGGTTTCATTTCTCACGATGACTTAGAATCTTACCGGGTACTAGGGGGGGTATGCCAAGGACATGTAGACATGAAGTGGTGCCCAGGAGTCGACTTTTCTGCAGGGTCGCTGGGAATGGGATTATCATTTGGTGTGGGGTGCGCAGTGGCAGCCCGTCTGTCAAACAGCAAACGCAGTGTGTTTGTTATGCTTGGCGATGGTGAGATACAAGAAGGCAGTGTTTGGGAGGCGGCAATGGCTGCAAAACATCATGAGTTAGGAAACCTGAAAGTTATTCTCGATCGCAATCGAATACAAAATGATGATTTTTGTGTGGAACAAATGCGTATGTTCGACATTCCGGCTAAATGGAAATCGTTTGGTTGGGATGTGAAAGAGATAAATGGACATGACATGAATGAAATTGTTGAAGGGCTGGATTTTCTGGTAAGTAATAACGGCAACCCCACGATTTTAATCGCGCACACTGTAAAAGGTAAAGGTGTTTCATATATGGAAGATAACCCATCATTCCATGGTGCAGCACCGAATCAAGAACAGTTTGACATCGCAATGCGTGAGTTGGGCGAGGTGATTGTATGAGTAGAATGGCAGCAACTAGGGATGGCTATGGACAGGCATTGCTGGACATGGCAAACAATGAGCGCGTGGTTGTTCTTGAAGCCGATCTGGGCAAATCGACAAAATCACTTCATTTCAGAAAAGAGTACCCCCATCGGACTATTTCCTGCGGAATTGGTGAACAAAATATGCTGCTGACCGCTGCTGGACTTGCTGCATCAGGATATATACCGTTTGCAAGCACATTTGCGATATTTACTGAGCGAGCATTTGAACAAATGCGCAATGGAGTTGCCAGACCCAATCTTGCAGTTCACTTGTGCGGCAGTCACGGAGGAACACACACTGGAACGGACGGTTCTTCAGCGCAGTCAATCGAAGATTTAGCGATATTTAGAACACTACCAAATGTTGTAGTTTTACATCCATGTGATGATGTAAGCACAAGAGTATTGACAAACCAATTAATAAAAATAAATTCACCTTCATATACTCGTACTGCACGTAACAAAACACCAGTCTTTTACGACGGTAGAGAAGAAATGATTCAAATCGGCAAAGGAGTAAAGTTGATTGAAGGTAATGACATTGCCATAATTGCGTGTGGAGTGATGGTCTCAGAAGCCATGAAGGCCGCTGAGCAACTCAAAGCAGAGGGTATCAATGCCAGTGTGGTTGACATGCATACCATAAAACCGCTTGATACCACACTTATCGATGAACTGGTAGCAACTTGTGGGGCTTTAGTTACCGCTGAGGATCACAGCGTAATCGGTGGGCTAGGCGGCGCAACTGCTGAATATCTATCATCGAATAACCCAACGCCACTAGAGATAGTCGGAGTGCAAGATAAATTTGGTGAATCTGGGCAAGCAGATGAAATGCTGGAGATTATGCAGATTTCTGCACCCTACATAGCAGATGCTGCCAAACGGGCAATAAATCGTAAAAAATGAATAACAGTAATTAATCGGCCATATTATGAAGATGAAAATTCTAGCAATCATCTTCATTATAATGTCCACGTCTTGCAATGTAGAATCTAGGTTGCATGACGAATCCGTAGTTTTTCAATCGCCAAATAACAGCTGTCATGCCGACCGAAACGAGACATGGACAGTTGGGCTAATCTACTGTGATGAAGGAATGCAGAAAGGTTACACATTATTCTCACCAATGGCGTCAACTAAATCATATTTGATTGATGAATTTGGGAGGGAAGTACACAACTGGACCTCTCCGGGTAATCATCGACCAGGTTTATCTGCCTACCTGCTTGATGATGGTTCCCTACTTAGAACGGCAAACTTGGGTCCGAATCAACCCGGTGAATTTAATGGCGGTGGTAGTGCAGGAAAAATTGAGAGAATATCTTGGGAAGGTGATTTAGAGTGGTCCTGGACCTACTCTAGCGAGTTGTATCGAAGCCATCACGACATAGAGCCGTTACCTAACGGCAACATCTTAATGATTGCGTGGGAATATCGAAGCGAAACAGAGGCTGTGGAAGCCGGAAAGTTCCCCCAAGATGATACAAATCGTGCCTTAGGGGCTACATCCGTTTGGCCGGACCGCATAATCGAAGTAAAACCAGTCGGCAACGCAGACGCTGAAATAGTCTGGCAATGGTCATTTTGGGATCATTTAATTCAGGATTATGACGAAACCAAAGATAATTATGGAGTAGTTGGCGAGCATCCCGAGTTATTGGACGTCAATTTTATCGATGCTGTGGGCAGTGCATCTGGAGGAAGAGATTGGTTGCACTGTAACGGAATAGACTATAATCAAGCACTAGACCAAATTGCTATATCTTGTAAGAATACCAATGAAATTTACATTATAGATCACAGCACCACGACGGCAGAAGCTGCCGGACATAGTGGTGGTAACAGTGGAATGGGTGGAGACATATTGTATCGTTATGGTAATCCGGAGAGTTATCGACGGGGAAATTCGACCGACCAGGTTTTATTTGCTCAGCACGATGTTCAGTGGATTGAAGAGGGTTACATAGATGCTGGAAAATTAATGATTTTTAATAATGGCAATGGAAGAGAACCGCTTTATTCCTCGGTAGACGTCATTGAACCCCCAATCAATGGTTCTCGTTACAGTATCGACGAGACTAAACCATTTGGGCCAGAAAACCTGTCTTGGACATGGGATATTGGAACAGAGATGTATGCTTCTGCGATATCTGGTAGTACTCGGTTGGCTAATGGCAACACGCTAATCACATTCGGGATGCAAGGAACATTAATTGAAGTAGACTATACTGGAGAAGTTGTTTGGAAATATATTAGCCCAGTGAATAATCTGGGAATAATGAGCCAAGGTGATTCAATTTTTACTGGTAATGGCAATAAGGTGTTTAAAGTTTCAAGACACGATCCTATGGAGCCTGCTCTGCGGGAAAGAGACTTAACTCCAAGAAATTATATTGAGCAGTGGACTGACAACTGTCCAGGAGTAGAATCGATACCATTCGACAAAGATGGTGATGGGTGTATCGATGACAGTGACAATGATGGTATATTAGACCCCGATGATATATGTCGTGGATTTAATGATGATATTGACGTTGATAATGATGATATCCCAGATGATTGCGATGATATAATCGATAGTGACAATGACGAGGTTTCGGATGGTTTAGATGTTTGTCCTGGCTATGATGATAGTATCGATGTCGATAACGACTCCATACCAGATGGGTGCGACTTATTAATCGACTCTGACAACGATTTAGTTGCAGATATCAATGATTTGTGTGGTGGTTATGACGATTTAATCGACCTTGATAATGACACTGTGCCTGATGGTTGTGATGACATAATTGACTCTGACTTTGATAACATTGATGATGATAATGATGCCTGTCCAGATACCAAACTCAGCAATAACGAAACTGTTGACATCAATGGTTGTTCATCAGCACAAAGAGATACAGATGGTGATAATGTAACCGATTTATTGGACAAATGTATGGGATTTAATGATGCAAAAGACACGAATAACAACGGGATACCCGATGATTGCGAGTCGGAAAGTGAAGAAGAATCATATATCGGAGAAGATCGTAAAGCAAATTCTAACCTATTGTCAATTAAGAATACCGTGATAGCCTTGGCTGGAGTAGTTATTCTCTTACTTTGTCTCAGATTAAAATCATCGGATAATTCATGAAGTGCCTTTGATTGCAATTAACCATGGAGTTCTTTTTAGATACGGCAGATGTTGATGAGATAAGGGAAATAGCCTCATGGGGCATTCTCGATGGTGTAACAACCAATCCATCCCTCATTAAGAAAAGTGGCAGAGATTTCAAACAAGTAGTTGCCGAGATTGCGGCAATATGTGATGGCCCTATTTCGGCCGAGGTTACAGCACTAGATACTGATGGTATGGTGCGACAGGCATTAGAATTAAAGCAAAAACTCCCCGAAAATGTAATAATAAAAATACCATGTGTACCAGAAGGGTTAGCCGCAACTAGAATATTAACTAAAAAAGGCATCAAGACCAATGTAACACTAATCTTTTCTGCTGCGCAAGCGCTCATGGCAGCGAAAGCTGGCGCAACATACGTGTCACCTTTTATCGGAAGAATCGATGATACAGGTCATGACGGAATGACATTGATTGCTGAGATTATGGATACTTGGAGCAACTACCCGGAAATATCGACGAAGGTTCTAGCCGCATCGATAAGACACCCTACTCACGTATTACAATGTATCCAACTGGGCGCTCATACTGCTACAATGCCAACGAAAATATTCAGACAATTAATCAAGCACCCATTAACTGACAAAGGTATTGATGGATTTATGGCAGATTGGGCTGAAGTAGAGGCTGCGGGAAAAGCCTGAAATTTCAACAAGAGGATTATTCAATAAGAAGATGCCACCATACGAACAGGGGACTCCTAGATGAGCGATGCAAGGGACCGCTTGAAGAAATTGCTTGACGGTAATCTAGAAGCTGCTGACATTGCCGAAGACGCATCGTTAGTAAGTCTGGCCGATAGACTATACGGTATCAAAATTGCTAATGTAAAACCAGTAAAGGCTAGAGATATGGGAAACCAACCAGCAGAAGAATCAAATCAAGATGCACAACAATTCGGACAGACCTCAAACATGATGGTAGAAGTGATAGAGTCTGCAACTCTACCAATGCCAGAATTGAATCATCTTGCGATGCCAGATCTGCCAAAACCAAATAGGAAATTTTCAATCTTCTCTTATTTATCAATGGGCGGCATTATACTTGCATTATTGAACCTATTTGGCTTGTTCTCAAGCCTACTGGAGGGGGCATGCGAAATCCCCGGGTGCCGCTCAGAAGGTCAAACACGAATTAATCTGATGGATGTGTACAAAATTGGCGAGTCTGATGGCTGGTCGTACTCTGTATTAACCGATGGCATGAGTGGTGTCGGAGGAACAACTGGCGGTATCGGAATACCTGATATCATTGCCATTATAGCTTTAACAGCCTTGGTTTTCATATCTAGAAGGAAGTGAATATGATGTCTCTTGGGGACATAATTTCAGAATCAATCGCATATCTTGGAATGATGCTAATTTTATGCGCATTTATTTTAGAAACCAGAGATTACGTTGATAGCAAAAATTGGCTCTATCTAATCATGATGGCCTTGGGGTCAGGTTTGCTAGCGATAAGGGCATTCATTGTGAGTGAATGGGCATTTTTGATTCTAGAAGTTGTTTGGTGCCTCGCTGCTGCAATTGCCTTGGTATCAATTAGGCAAAAAATACACCTTAATGAATCAACATCTTCATGAGTGACAGTCCCACGAGCAGACAATATGAGCAAAGGTCCCGCCAAAGCAAAACGCGGCATACCTTCCAAAGTTGATAACTTCAACGAATGGTATCCGTTTATTGTTGAGGCATCCGATTTAGTAGACAAACGCTACCCAATAAAGGGAATGGATGTCTGGCGCCCATATGGTTGGAAAACCATGCGCTTAATCGACTCACTTACACACAGTGAAATGGACAGAACTGAACATGAGGAAGTGAATTTTCCGCTGTTGATTCCAGAGAACCTCTTGGAGAAAGAAAATGCCTTAGTAGCTAGATTGAAGCGTGCACGCGAAGAAGGTGTAAATCCGGACGATTTACGAGATGACGAGGAGGAGGGAGGCTTCAAAAAAGAGGTTTATTGGGTCAAACATGCTGGCGAAAATGAACTAGATATTCCAATGTTCTTGCGTCCTACTTCAGAAACTGCAATGTA
>Ga0160422_10001690_pt1 | contig 13765 bp, 11 predicted proteins | sample Fk160mmetaG_FD_108192 | JGI IMG/M metagenome (GOLD analysis project Ga0160422, IMG submission 108192) | Marine microbial communities from the Central Pacific Ocean - Fk160115 60m metaG | ecosystem: Environmental > Aquatic > Marine > Oceanic > Photic zone | place: The Central Pacific Ocean...
TCAAGCCGAGCCTGTCTCTCTGCCGAGTTCTGCATTTCTATTCCCCTTCATAAAACCATAAAACTAATAAAACCGTATACAGATAGTTATCCCATGTTTGTTCTTTATGTAATCAGCCGCCTCCTATAAAACGCAGATTAAAATCGTGGCCTTTTCTTTAAAAGACCTTTTTTTAGAGATGCGAATACCTTAATATGGGAGGCTAAATACACAAGCGCTTAACAACAGATTTTTAGGCAATATATTAATAAATGATAGAAAAAGGGAAAAAAGCGAAGCTAAGAACGTCGATGCACGAAGAGAATAAATACTCGTTGTTCAGTCTTGCAAAAAATGCGTTTTCGAAACACGAAAATTGGTCGCAAGCTTGGCGATCACCAGAACCAAAGCCAGAATACGATATCGTAGTCATTGGCGCAGGGGGCCACGGGTTAGCTACAGCTTATTATCTCGCAAAAGAACACGGCAGCAAAAGCATAGCTGTTATCGATAAAGGATGGCTGGGAGGTGGCAACACGGGCAGGAATACCACTATCATCCGATCTAATTACATGTGGGACGAGAGCGCTGGTATTTATGAGCATTCACTAAAGCTCTGGGAAACACTCAGCCACGAGCTAAATTTCAATACGATGTTTAGCCAAAGAGGTGTTTTGACCCTCGCGCATACGGAACATGAATTAAAAGAAATGACACGACGCGTTGAAGCCATCCGCTTAAATGGGATCGACTCAGAAGTCCTCAGCCCCCGTGCTATCAAACAGATTGTGCCAATAATAGACATAAACCCACTACTAAGATACCCCGTGATGGGTGGCTTCATTCAGCGACGCGGAGGAACTGCTCGACATGATGCAGTAGCATGGGGGTACGCGCGAGCCGCAGACCAACTCGGTGTAGACATTATCCAGAATTGTGCAGTAACGGGCTTTAACATAAAAAAAGGAGCGATAACGGGCTTAAAAACTGTTAAAGGGGAAATCAAAGCCAACAAGGTAGGTTGTGTCGTTGCCGGCCACGCTGGCGTTGTTGCTGAGATGGCAGGTTTTAGACTTCCAATTGACAGTCGTCCACTGCAGGCACTGGTATCAGAACCCATTAAACCAATTCTTGATACAGTAATAATGTCAAACAGCGTTCACATGTACGTAAGTCAATCAGATAAGGGAGAGCTAGTTCTGGGTGCAGGGGCAGATTCTTATAATTCATACTCACAGCGTGGGAGCCTGAACATAATAGAAGGCATGCTTGCGGCGGCGGTAGAACTTTTTCCAGTCTTCTCTCGTCTCCGCATGTTGAGATCATGGGGAGGAATAGTCGATACGTGCCCAGACGCATCGCCAATAATTTCAAAAACACCTATCAAAAATCTTTACTTTAATTGTGGATGGGGAACAGGAGGGTTCAAAGCAACACCGGGTTCGGGTCACGTCTTTGCCGATCTTATAGCTAAGGATGAGCCAAATTCAATCGCAGCCCCTTTTTCTCTAGATCGGTTTGTAGGTGGCTATCTGATAGATGAACATGGGGCTGCAGGAGTAGCACATTAGCGGAGAGAATCTATGCTGCATATAGAATGCCCTTGGTGTGGTTTTCGAGACGATGCTGAATTTCACTATGGCGGAGAGGCCCATATTTCTCGTCCTGATCCTTCAAAAACCTTAACGGACGAAAAGTTTGCCGAATATCTGTTCTTAAAGACCAATGCGAAGGGACTATTATTGGAAAGGTGGTGCCATAGGTCTGGATGTCGTAGGTGGTTCAATGTGCTGCGCAACACAATTACTAACGAAATCTTAGAAGTTTACCCCGTTAGCGAGACGCCACGTTCCAAACAAGGTAAAGAGACATACGATAGAAACTGGCGGCGTAAATCGCCCTCAAAACAGGCACCTAAAACGGATGAAGCAAAATGAGTTCCCAACGTTTCAGGTTGAGAGAGGCTGGCCGAATAGACAGAAATGCGCCATTAAAATTTAAATTTGACGGGAAAATTTATGAAGGGTTTCGAGGCGATACCTTGGCCTCAGCCCTTCTCGCCAATGGTGTTCATTTGGTTGGCAGAAGCTTTAAATATCATAGACCACGGGGACACCTAGGTATAGGCACCGTGGAAGCAAATGCTCTTATACAAGTTGGGGACGGGAATAGTACTGAGCCAAACGTTCGGGCGTCTCAAGTAGAAATATACGACGGGCTAGTCGCCTCGAGCCAAAATCGATGGCCCAGCCTTCTTTTCGATTTGGGCATAGTAAACGATCTGCTGGGAGGACTCATCCCGGCTGGCTTTTACTACAAGACTTTTATGTGGCCGCGCAAGTGGTGGATGAAGTACGAGTATTTTATCAGACGCGCTGCTGGACTTGGCAAGGCCCCAACCGGTCGCGATCCAGATCGGTATGAGAAAATGCATGCGCATTGCGATATTCTAATTGTAGGAGCCGGCCCGGCCGGCTTATCGGCCGCACTTGCCGCAAGCAAAACAGGCGCCCGCGTCATTATTGCAGATGATCAAGAGACTTTTGGCGGGAGCCTTAATACGAACACGGATTGTCATATAAACGATCAAACCACGGTAGATTGGGCCAAAAATGTAGTAGCTACTTTAGAAAGCTTACCCGATGTCACGATGCTCCCAAACACCAGTGTTTCTGGTTATTACGAACAAAACTATCTAACGTTACTAGAAACGACAAAACCCCATTTTTTTAAAAGTACAATACAACAAACACGGCATCGGCTTTGGAAAGTGCGAGCGAAACAGGTAGTATTGGCCACTGGTATGATTGAACGTCCGCTCGTGTTTGCGAACAATGACCGTCCCGGAATTATGCTCTCATCGGCGATGCGAGAGTACATCAACAAATACGGTGTAACACCAGGCCAGAGCCCTCTAATTTTCACAAATAATGATGATGCATATCGGACCGCGCTAACAATGCGGCAAAATAATATCAATGTGGTGGCTATTATAGACGTACGCGAAAATCCTGACAGCGAACTTTTCAGACAAGCCAAAGAGATGCAAATCCCAGTCCATGTCGGCTCTGCTGTAGTAACGACCAGGGGTTACAGCCGTATCAAATCAGCGACTATTATGAAGCTATCATCAGATGGGAAAACGCTGACCGGAAGGCGAAAAGTTTTAGGATGTGATTGCTTGGCTATGTCGGGGGGCTGGAACCCAGCAATACATCTTTTCTCGCAAAGCGGCGGCAAGGTTAAGTGGAACGATCAATTAGCTACCTTTATTCCAGGTGAAGCAACCCAAAACGTTTTAGCCATAGGAGGTTGCAATGGAGCCGCTGACCTTGCTAAATCGCTAAAAGAAGGCTTGCAAGCAGGAATTTCGGCAGCAAGATTATCCGGAAACAAGGGGCATCCTCCTGCAACCCCTTCGGTCCAGGAACCCGTGCAATCTGAAACTCGGTTTTTATTGCCAATCCCAACGCAAAAAAATAAATTTGTGAGCGAGAAAGTGTTCATTGATTTCCAAAACGACGTAACACTATCTGACATTCAACTTGCCTCAAGAGAGGGATATAATTCTGTTGAACACCTAAAACGTTATACAACAGTTGGAATGGGTACTGACCAAGGGAAGACATCGAACGTAAATGCACTCATGCTTTTAAGTCAAATCCTAGATTGCAAACCAGAGCAAGTTGGCTATACAACGTTTAGACCACCCTATGCTCCAACAACAATTGGAGCTTATGCGGGTCGAAATATTGGAAATTTATTTTCACCCGTGCGGACAACGGCAATAAACCCCTGGCATGAAGAAGCAGGTGCAAAATTTGAGCATGTAGGCCAATGGATGCGTGCCTGGTACTACCCGAAGGTAAACGAAACAATGCGACAAGCAGTGGATCGAGAGGTTAAAGCGGCTCGCACAAACATAGGAATTCTAGATGCCTCGACCCTAGGGAAAATCGACATACAAGGACCCGATGCAGCAGAATTTCTTAACCGTGTTTACACCAATGCTTGGCTGAAACTCCCGCCGGGCACATCGCGTTATGGTTTAATGTTGAAAGAAGATGGCATGGTAATGGATGATGGAGTGACAACCTGCATTAAGGAAAACCATTATCACATGACAACAACCACCGGCGGCGCTGCCAGCGTGTTAGAGTGGCTTGAAGAATGGCTTCAGACCGAGTGGCCAAACCTTAAGGTCTATCTAACATCTGTAACGGAACAATGGGCTGTTGCCGCAATATGCGGCCCAAAAAGCCGAGATTTACTCCAAGAATTATGCACGGATATAGATTTATCAGACAAAGCATTCCCTTTCATGGGATATAGGGAAGGAACTGTTGCCGGCATCAAAGCTAGAATATTCAGAATATCTTTTACCGGGGAACTAAGTTTTGAAATTAACGTACCGCGTAGTTACGGATTATCTTTGTGGGAAAAAATTGTAGACATAGGAAAAAAATATGAAATCTGTCCATATGGAACAGAGGCCATGCATGTCCTTCGAGCTGAAAAAGGTTTCATAATTGTTGGACAAGAAACCGATGGAACAGTAACACCGGTCGATTTAGGCATGGATTGGATTATCTCCAAAACAAAGCCGGACTTTATTGGAAGGCGAGCCTTGTTTCGGAGGGACATAATTAAAGCGGATAGGAAACAATTAGTCGGACTATTAACCGATAACGCAACCGATATTCTTCCGGAAGGTTCCCAAATTGTCGAAGAAGTTCTGCCTAAACCTCCAATGTCAATGATAGGTCACGTCACATCAAGCTACTTTAGTCCAAACTGTGGACGCCCGATAGCGATGGCGCTAATCAAATCGGGCAGAGATAGAATGGGACAAACTGTCCACATTCCTCTTAAAAATAAATCTATCGCCGCGACTATTACCAATATTAATTTTTTAGATAATTTAAGCGAATAAAAATGGCTTCTAAAGACAAAACGATTGGCCCCGCTACTAAGACCTCTCCTCTAGAAACCAAGCTTATTTCCAGTAAAGGTCCTACTGATGCTGAGTTTACATTAAAAGAAAATAAGTATGTGGGAAAAATGATACTAAGGGGATCCCTCAGCGAAAAAAAATTTATCACCTCAACAAAAAAACACCTTTCACAACAATTTCCGGCATCGCCTAACTCCTTTTATGACGACACCAAGGTTCGCGTCATTTGGCTAGGACCAGACGAGTGGCTCATCCTAACTGACGCAGCAGAGTTGGATTCTTTGAAGGATGATCTTACACGAGCATTAATAAAATCACATTCTGCATTAGTTGATGTCTCAGACAACTCGACTATCATAGAAATAAAAGGACGATGTTCACGTGAAATCCTTATGAAAGGTTGTTCACTAGATATCCATCCGAACGTTTTCCAAACTGGATGCTCTGCCCAAATAGACCTTGCGCTAGCGAATATTATATTATTAAAAACAGCCGACGAACCTATCTATCAGATCATTGTACGGGCAAGTTTTGCCAGCTATATATGGGATTGGTTAATAGACGCCGCGCACGAATTTAAGATACGGATAGAAAATTAGGTCAGCGCGTTCCCGAACAAAAAATATATTCTGAGTTATCAAATATGGAAAAAGAGCAGCATCGAGTGCTGCATGCATACTTTGAAAAATATGAGGGCGCATCTTTGGTGGCGATAGAAGCGCACCAGGTTCTTGAGTTTATCTATCCACTTGGTTTATGGCCCAGTATTCAAAAAATAATTTCTGACGCTACGCAGCTTTAAATTGGAGGCGAGTTATTGGTAGCGGCAACGGGCACGAGAATTTCTAGCTTAGTCGCATATCACGCGCCTGATACTGATGAAACTAGATATTTCCCGCCTGACTGGGCCTCTGTAACGAATTTAGCGGTTCTTCCTGAGTATCGGCGCACCGTACTCGGATCAAAATTGCTACACGACTGCTTAAATATAGCAAAAAGTGAAAAAGCCCAAGTTTTTGCGGCTTTGTTAAATTCGCGTATGGTTGGCGCCGAAAAGATTTATGACAAGAGTGGCTTTTCAGAACGTGGTTATAGTAAAATTATTGTTGGTCAAAAATATGAAAGATACTCGCTTATCCTTTAATCTAGGCAAAAATTTAAGTAAAGGCCGACCGTTGCTAGGCACCCGCACCGTGCGCATTTGGCTTTTCTAGCTCTGAAACACTAGACTTAAAACACATCCTCCAAAGCAGTTTCAACAGACTATCAAATTTGCAAGACGTAATAATTAAAAATTAACTGCCAAGCTCGTAATTTGTAATCGGGGGACAAGAACAAACAAGATTACGGTCGCCAAATGCATTGTCTATTCTTTCAACAGGAGGCCAATACTTGGACTCTAATTTGGTAGTCGATGGAAAAACGGCCTCTTTTCTTGAATATTTTCTATCCCATCCCGATTGAGTAATAGAATTTGCGGTATGAGGCGCAAACTTTAGCGGGCTTTCGTCAACATTCAACTCTCCATCCTCTATTGCCTTAATCTCATTACGAATAGTTGCCATTGCTTCTAAAAAACGATCTAACTCTGCTTTTGACTCGCTCTCCGTAGGCTCGATCATAAGCGTGCCGGCAACTGGAAAAGACATCGTTGGTGCATGAAAACCGAAATCAATTAACCTTTTAGCTACATCCTCAACGTCTATCCCAGTCGTTTCTTTAATTTTACGAAGATCAATAATACACTCATGGGCCACGCATCCATTTTCACCGGTGTAGAGGACAGGGAAGTGCTCATTTATCTTTTTTGCAATGTAGTTCGCATTCAATATAGCAACCTGACTGGCAGAAAGCATACCGTGCGCGCCCATAAGTGTTATGTAAACCCAGGAAATAGGCAATATCCCTGCGCTTCCCCAAGGAGCTGCACTTATTGGACCAACTTTATAATTGTCGGAGCGCCCAAACCTATGTCCAGGCAGAAATGGTGCAAGATGTTCCGCCACCGCTACAGGCCCTACTCCCGGACCTCCACCTCCGTGCGGGATACAAAAAGTTTTATGCAAATTTAAATGACTTACATCCGCTCCGAAACCACCAGGTTGGCATAACCCAACCATCGCATTTAAATTAGCTCCGTCAACATATACCTGCCCACCGGCATTATGAACTATTTCGCAAACCTCTTTTATCCCACCCTCAAAAACACCATGAGTTGATGGGTAAGTTACCATGATGGCTGCAAGTGATTTCTTATATTTATTCGTTTTTTCGCGAAGATCCGCTATATCAATGTTGCCGGAGTTGTCGCAATTCACAACAATCACCTTCATGCCACACATCGTCGCGGAAGCTGGGTTGGTACCATGAGCCGAACTAGGAATTAGACAAATATCTCTTTCTACATTCCCTCTGCTCCTATGATAAGCTCGAATAGCAAGTAGGCCGGCATATTCACCCTGAGATCCCGCATTCGGCTGAAGAGATACAGCTGCATAGCCTGTACAATGACATAGCATCCGTTCTAATTCGGCTATCATTTCGACATAACCCTCCACTTGGTCTTTTGGTGCGAAGGGGTGTATTTTGTTAAATTCTGGCCACGTTACGGGAATCATTTCCGTTGTGGCGTTTAATTTCATCGTGCAGGAACCTAACGGGATCATCGACCTGTCGAGTGCGATGTCTTTATCAGACAACCTTCTTATATATCTCAACATTTCAGTTTCAGAGTGATAGCTGTTGAAAGTAGGATGCGTTAAAAATTCTGTTTTCCGCTCTAAAGCTGAAGGTATTGCTGATCCAATTCCGCTTGCCAATATTGAATCAAAAGATGGCTGTTGCACGCTATCAAATGCCATAAGAGACCAGAGGCGTTCTATAAGATCCCTATCACAGGTTTCGTCAATTGAAATGCCTACCTTATCGTCAAACGCCCTAAGATTAATTCCCTCTACCCGTGCGGCTTCTAAAACCGAGTAAGTCCAATCCTCGGTCTTTACGATGATCGTATCAAAAAATGCAGCTGTCTCGATGGTATAGCCTAGCTGTTTAATTCCCTCGGCTAGGATCTTTGCAAGAATGTTTATTCTTTTGGCAATTTCCCCAATGCCATCCGGGCCATGGTAAACAGCATACATTGAAGCTATGACAGCAAGTAAAACTTGCGCCGTACAAATATTGCTTGTCGCTTTCTCTCTTCGGATATGTTGTTCCCTCGTCTGGAGAGCCAATCGTAAGGCAACATCACCGTTAGCATCCTGCGAAACTCCAACGATGCGACCAGGGATAGACCGCTTATACTCTTCCCGAGTGGCAAAAAAAGCAGCATGCGGTCCACCAAAACCAAGAGGAACTCCAAATCGTTGACTAGAACCAACGACAACATCAGCTCCCCATTCCCCTGGGGGCTTAAGCAGCGAAAGTGATAATAGGTCCGCAGCTACAATAGTCATGCCACCATTTGATTTTATATCTTTTGTTAACTTTGAATAATCTTCGATTTCGCCATTGGTAGAGGGATATTGTAGCAAGACGGCGAAAGCCTGATTTAAAAGATTTTCACGTTCATCGCCAATTACTACCCGGATTCCAATTGGTTCAGCTCTTGTTTGAATAACGTCAATAATTTGTGGGTGGCACGAATTAGAAACAAAAATTACATCACTCTCGGACTTAGTGATTTTATGACAGAAGACCATAGCCTCCGCAGCAGCAGTTGCCTCGTCTAGAAGTGAGGCATTAGCCATTTCCATCCCCGTTAAATCACAAACCATCGTTTGAAAATTAAGCAACGCCTCAAGTCTGCCCTGTGATATTTCTGGCTGATATGGTGTATACGCAGTATACCATGCTGGATTTTCCAAAATATTCCTCTGGATAACACCAGGTGTAATTGTGGGGTAGTACCCTGTTCCAATAAGCGATCTTGTTGGTTTTATACGGTCCGTGAATGTTCGAAGTTTGGCCAAGGTCCGTTGTTCACTAAGAGGGGCTGGCAATTCAAGAGGTAAATCAAGTTTTATACTTTCCGGGAGTGTGGCTTTCATCAGTTGCTCGATATCTTGAAAGCCCAGCTCATTAAGCATTTCTTGTTGATCTGCTGCTGACGGTCCTATATGCCGCCGTATGAAATCGTCGTCACCGTTGTCCAATATCTCGATATTATTGCCGCTATCCATATGAATATCTTTCTAGTGTAAAACGCTCAGAAACTATTTTAATTCTTCGATAAATTTATTATATTCCGCTTCATCCATCAGCTCCTGAAGTTCTTCGGGAGCGTCAATTGTAATTTTAAAAACCCATCCCGATTTTGTCGGATCACTATTCAATGTCTCAGGGGCATCATCTAACAAGTCATTCCATTCAATTACAGTGCCCGAAACTGGGGCAAAAATATCACTTGCGGCCTTAACAGACTCCACAACTGCAACGTCGTCACTGCGCAACACTTTTTCTTTCAACTTTGTGACCTCTGCGAAAACAATATCGCCAAGTTGCTCCTGAGCATATAATGTGATCCCAACGGTGCCCAGATCATCCTCCACTTCAATCCATTCATGTTCTTTTGAAAAATATATTTTCGACACTTTGACGACCTCCCCAATTTTATTTTCGAAAATACTTCGGGCTCACAAAAGGCAAATCTACAATTTTCGCTGGTAAATATTTACCCCGAACTGAAAGCAAAACTTCTGTGCCAATCTTACTAAACACCTCTTCGACGTATCCCATAGCTATAGGCCGTTCAAGAGTGGGACTATAACCACCACTGGTTATTGAACCGATTTTCCTACCTCCATCTACAAATATTTCACAACCTGCCCTCGCCGGCGCTTTACCAAACGGGGAAACACCAACCCGACATTTTTTAATACCATTTACAAGCTGTTCTTTGATTATCTCAAAACCCGGGAAATTACCTTCTTCTCGACGTCGCTTACTGATAACCCAACTGAGACAAGCCTCGACAGGCGTCACATCTTTTGAAAGGTCCTGACCATGGAGGCAGAGGCCGGCTTCTAAACGTAGCGCATCACGTGCCCCTAAGCCGACCAAAGCTACATCTGGGTAGTTCGAGAGTGCTTCAGCAAATTTTCGTACATCCGACTTAGAGATAGAAACCTCAAAACCATCCTCGCCGGTGTACCCAGATCTACTTACGATTATCGGAGAACCTAAAAATGTAAATTCACCTGATTGCAGAAAAAAAAGTTTTTCAACACCGGGAACCAACTCATTCAAAATTTTTACAGACGCTGGTCCCTGAAGAGCTAGCAGAGCACTATCATTCATTAATTCTATTTCACAGTCTAAATTTTCTTGTAAAAGCTCTAAGTCAGCTGCTTTTGATGCAGCATTTAAAACAAGAAGAGCATATCCATCCCCTCTTGTAACTATTAAATCATCTAAAATACCCCCAGACTCGTTTGTAAACACCGTATAGCGCATAGCTCCAACTTCAAGGCCTTGAAGATCGCTTGGAACTATTCTTTCGAGGTCCTTAAAGACACTTACACCTTTGAGACGAACCTGCCCCATATGCGAGACATCAAAAAGACCAGATTTTGATCGCGTATGAAGGTGTTCGCCTTTAATACCTAATTGATATTGCAGGGGCATACTGTACCCGGCGAACTCAACCATCGTTGCCCCATGCTCTTTATGGAACATTTCAAGCGGTATCTTATCAAGCTTTATTTGGGGCATAATAACTCCCACACAAAAAGACCGACAATTTTCGCAAAAGCGAAAACTTAAGCCCCCTCTGTCGAAAACCTGAGAGATTAACCAATCTAAATCAAGACCAGCTTACACCGTCGGTGAGAGAGCTAATGCTCCCCACTTTCCAGAGGCTCCTCACCTTAAAGTCCTTTTGCCTGAGAGTTTCCGGGGCGGTTGCTCCTTCGGCGGCAACGAAATAAGTAGATGTCGCTCTCTTCTTTAAGGGTCTTAAGAGATTAAATTATTAACTGTAGCGATTAAATCCCGCCTCGAAAAGCATTCATTTTAAAAAAGGGGCTTGCGACTTATGGTTCCCTGCAACTAATCTCGCATTTGTGATCGAATATTTAGCAAACCATTAAGCAATCATAGGTAACAAATGTCTTGGGATAAGGAATTAAAAGAGATCCTGCAGAAAAAGAAATTCGCTCTGCAGCAAGGCGGTGAAAAAAATGTCGAGAGACAACATGCCAAGGGACTCCTGACAATCCGAGAACGCATCACTTCAATTTTAGATAATAATACTTTCGACGAAGTTGGACCCGTTGCAGGTGGAGCAAAAAGAGACAAAAACGGTAATCTGATAGAGTTCAAACCTGCAAACTTTGTGCTTGGCTTTGGCAAAATTAATGGACGAGATTGTGTTGTTGGGGGAGAGGACTTCACTATGAAAGGTGGATCCCCAACAGAATCAGGTTTACGCAAAAGTATTTATATTGAAGATTTAGCCCTTCAGAACCTTGTGCCTCTTGTCAGACTTCATCAAGGCGGGGGAGGTAGTGTAACAGGGGCGTCTGGTAATACACATGTCTCAACAAGCCCTGTATATAACCCTCCCCGCTTTATGACGGTTGCAAAAACATTACAAGCTATACCGGTCGCAACTGCTGCATTAGGAGCGGTCGCTGGACTGCCTGCTGCCCGACTTGTTGCTTCACACTTCTCAATTATGACAAGAAACAACAGTCAAGTTTTAATAGCAGGCCCAAAAGTTGTAGAACGTGCACTTGGCAGAAATGTCACGAAAGAGGATATGGGAGGAGCGCATATCCATACGAAAAACGGGGTCGTGGACAACATTGCTGAAGATGAAACCGGCGCGCTAGAACAAATTAAACGTTTTCTTTCGTACCTTCCAAACAACGCCTGGGAACTACCTCCTCATGCTTCGACATCAGATCCCTCCGATAGGAGGGATAATTTTCTTGCAGATTTAGTTCCTCGTGATCGGCGTAAGATTTACGACATGCGAAAAATTATCCACAGCGTTACTGATAAAGATTCGGCATTTGAAATTGCTAAGGATTTTGCGAAAGGTCAAATTATTTTTTTAGCTAGAATTAACGGGTATCCAATTGGGATATTTGCAAATGACTGCAAATATAATGCGGGTTCAATGACTGCGGATGGCTCTCAAAAAGTAAAAAGATTTATAGAAACATGTGAGACATTCAACTTGCCGATAATCAGTTTCGTAGACGAACCAGGATTTATGATTGGTCCTGAAGCTGAGAAGGCTGCAACAATACGTCATGGGACCGATTTAGTTTTGAAGTCAGCTAACTGCAAACTGCCATGGGCTTCAATAATTGTTAGAAAATCGTTTGGTGTGGCAGCAGTTGCTCATTATGGTCCTAACGCTTTTGTACTCGCCTGGCCGTCTGCTGAAATGGGGGCTGTTCCAGTAGAGGGAGGAGTTGCCGTGGCATTCTCTAGAGAAATAGAGGCTCACCCGAACCCGGAACAGCGAAGGAAAGAGCTAGAAGCCGAAATGTCTCACAGATATTCGTCAGTTCCTCGTGCTGAGGCGCTTGCCGTACATGATCTCATTGACCCTCGGGACACTCGGCCGATGCTTAGCCGTTGGGTTGCAAGAGCGTATAAGGCATTACCTAATATTGTTGCAAAAAAAAATAGAATTTAATTAAAAACAGTGAATTTATTCCGTTTTTTTAACGAATTCCTCTATTAGATTGAAGTTGGGATACTGTTAATTCAAAACCTACTAATACCTTATGATTTCGAAAGTCAACGTCTCCCGGTGACGGTATAAAGACTTCAACCTCCTGTGTATTTTTTGTTGTTTGGATACCATCCATAAAACTTACTGTGGTTTTATAAACCTGTTTTGCTAAGATTTGATCGTTGGGATTAACAGTTGCGATTAAATACCTTAAATCAATATCGGTTGGCTTGTCGTATCTAGAAAGTTTAGAAAACAAATCAAATACTATTGAAATGGTGATGCCGTCGGCACTAGCTGTACACTTAGTCCTTAATCCCTGGATTTTTGAAAAAAGTGAAATATTCGATTTCGATTGACTAGCAGCCACCTCAATTTCCGTAACTCTGTCAAGATCGCTGATAACACCAACTTTTGGGCAATACGCCATTTCATTTGAAGAACTGGCACAACCAAAACCTAAACAAATTATTGATATCTGAAATAAAAATCTTAAGATTTTTTGCGCTGCCATATCATTAACCTAACAACTTTATACAACTAGTTATAATTCAACTTCCAAATTATAGATTTTGTAGTCTGGCGACAAACCCTCAGGGATGATAAACTAATTCCAATTATTTGTATCCTAATATAGGCTTGAAATTCACACTAAACGTTTGTTAGCCGGTAGAATTCTTATGTGCATCCTGAGAGGTTAATAATGCTTCGTTCAGATTTAAAGATTCGGCTTGCCGCTCCCCGCGGCTTCTGTGCTGGTGTTGATCGCGCCATTCAAATTGTTGAGAAATGCATAGAGAAACATGGTGTACCGGTATACGTGAGACACGAGATAGTCCATAACCAATTTGTAGTGCGATCTCTTGAAGCTAAAGGAGCTATATTTGTTGAAGAACTAGATCAAATTCCTGACGGGTTTCCGGTAATATTTTCCGCTCATGGTGTTCCAAAATCAGTCCCAGAGCAAGCGAATAAGCGCGGCCTATACTATGTTGATGCAACATGTCCTCTAGTGAGCAAGGTTCATATCGGAGCAGAACGTCATTACAAAGCTGGAAGACATATACTTCTCATTGGTCACTCTGGACATCCAGAGGTAATCGGTACCATGGGGCAGCTTCCAAAAGGGGCTATCACATTAA
>Ga0160422_10001691_pt1 | contig 13764 bp, 6 predicted proteins | sample Fk160mmetaG_FD_108192 | JGI IMG/M metagenome (GOLD analysis project Ga0160422, IMG submission 108192) | Marine microbial communities from the Central Pacific Ocean - Fk160115 60m metaG | ecosystem: Environmental > Aquatic > Marine > Oceanic > Photic zone | place: The Central Pacific Ocean...
ATCTGGTGGTAACTTCTCCACTGCATTCTTTATTTTCCCAGCAAAATTCTTGAATTCAGGACCGACCGTAGACCCATCGATAGTCCAACCGTCGATTTCAACGATTTTAGGAGTCTCGAATGTCCGCCATGCTCGCAAGCGCTGACCTGTGGCCATCTCATGAGCTTCCAAGTCGTAGCATCCCCTGTGAGCAATACCTACACATTCTATCCAACCGAATGATCCCATTATTTCTAAATCCCAGCAATCAACAGCATAATGTGCCATCTCATTCGATTCATGCTGTCTAAATCTGATTAATTCAGGATTGATGCCGATACTTGTAACAAAATCAAATGTGATACCCATGAAGTATCCAACTGTTGAATGCCGTATTACACCTGCCTCGACAGCTTTGGATAATGTAACTCGCATTTCTCCCTCGTTTTCAGAAATCAAAGTAAGCGAATCTTTCCATTGGTCGAGATTGTGATTATACTCGATTTCTGGATCGATGAAATATTCTAACTCGGCCATGTTGAATTCTCTCAGTCTAATCATACCTTGCCGAGGACTGATTTCATTTCGATATCCTTTCCCGATTTGAACTGCCCCAAATGGAAGCCGCTCTCGAAAATGTCTGTAAATAGATGTGAATGAGGTGAACATTCCTTGTGCTGTCTCGGGGCGTAAGAATCCTTCTCTTGCAGAATCTGCGTTGCCTATTCTTGTTGAGAACATTAAGTTTTGAGAGGAAATTTCCCCCCAATCAGATACTCCGCAAGCTGGACAAATTGGCATTAACTCAGAAATTTTTTCACTTAATTCCTCTTTCGTAAAGGAATCTGCATTCGGATAATCACTCTCTATAAGGTGATCTGCTCTGCTTGCCTCGGAGCATTTTTTGCATTCGACTAGGAAATCGGTGAACTCACCTACATGTCCACTTGCCTCCAGAACAGGATAGGGAGTTACTGTTGGACTTGAAATTTCGACTACATTACCCAAACTTAACCAATGACTCAGCCATGCTTGATTTACTTGGTTGCGTATTCTTCCACCTACTGGTCCGTAGTCATAAAAACCAGCAACTCCACCGTGTATCTCAAATGCCGGCAGTAGTAGTCCCCGGCGTTTTAGCATGCCTGTGAGCCTTGCTAAACGGTCGGTTGAGAACTCCTCCATGGTATGCCGTAGTGTAGGAAGTAAATGATAACAACTGTATAAGATTTGAAAATATTTGATTTATGAATATAAATAATAAATAAAAATAATTTTTTGTGAATTTTTTATTAAATCGAATGCAGTATTGTGATTTTAGTTGGATTAAGTGTGATTTTTGTTTAATTTAAAAAACAAAACATATATGACCTCTTTACGAACGGTGTAGGACCACGCATAAAGGGTTGATATAATGGCTAAGATATCATACTTAGAAGAACCTGACACTACTGAGGTTCTGTTGAGTAAATTATCACAGCCTGTACGAAACTGGTTTAAAGACAAATTCCCTGACTTCACAAGGCCACAAAAATTAGCGATTCCATCAATAATGAATGGAGATCATTTGTTACTTTGCTCACCTACTGGTTCAGGTAAGACACTTACTGCATTCCTAAGCGTTATTGACAAGTTAATCAGAGATGCAATGACTGGAAAATTAGAGGACAGGGTTTACTGTTTATACATCTCACCCATAAAGGCATTAGCTAACGATATTCAAAAGAACCTTATTGATCCACTGTCAGAAATCGAAAAGAAGTATTTGCCAGACAGAGCACAAAACAAGATCAGAGTTGGCTTGAGAACTGGAGATACTCCACAATCCGAAAGGCAGAAGATGCTAAGGAAGCCACCTCACATTTTGATTACCACTCCGGAGAGTATGGCAATAGCAATATCTTCGCCTAGATTCCAGCCAATTGTTTCTAATGTCGAATGGATAATTATTGATGAAATGCACTCATTGGTCCCGACTAAAAGAGGTGTCCATCTCGCTTTGACTGTTTCATTACTTGATACAATATTAGAGAGGCCAGTTCAACGAATTGGAATTTCTGCGACAATGGAACCGCTTGAAACTGTTGCTCAATACTTGGTGGCGAGTGACGACAGAGAATCAAGAGAGGATACGCAAAGTGTAAAAATCGCAAAGATAAGTGGAGCCAGAGAACTAGATTTGGATATACTATTATGCTCAAATAAATTTAGTGACCTATCTGTAATGAAGGTTCTGGAAATGAATGTTGAAATGATTGCTGATTTAATATCAGCTCACAACACAACTCTGGTTTTTGCAAACACGCGTAAAATGACTGAGACGTTGGTTCAGCGTTTGCGACCCTATCTAGGTAACCTTGTGGAAGGACATCATGGTTCGATGGACAAAAGAATACGTCTTGAGGTCGAAAGAAAATTGAAACTAGGGCAACTTAGAGCGGTTGTTACATCATCGTCCCTTGAAATGGGAATCGACATAGGATCTGTAGATATGGTAGTTCAGGTAGGCTCCCCTGGAGACATAGCAACCGCACTGCAAAGAATCGGCCGTGCAGGGCACCAAGTCGGAGGAATACCAAGGGCGAGGTTCTTGCCAACTAGCGTTGATGACTTAATCGAGTTGGCTGCACTACAAGCTGCAATACAAACAGGAGATATGGATAATCTTGATTTTCCACAAAATTGTTTAGACGTCCTTGCACAATTCTTGATTGGTCTTGTGATAATAAATGAGAGGGATATTGATGAAGCGTTCGAAGTCGTGACAAGCACCTGGTCATACCGAAACCTAGGATATGATGACTTCATTGAAGTTCTTGATATGCTAGAAGAGGAGAGAAGAGTTTGGATTGATTGGGAAGAAAACCTATATGGAAAACGTGGCTATTCTCGCATGATATATTATACCAATATAGGAACTATCGCTCCAGACAACTCATATCTTGTTTTCAATGCTGAAGGTAGCATATTAGGACAGCTTTCATCTTCATTCGTTGCAAATTTACGCAGTGGTGATGTTATATTGCTGGGAGGATCTACTTACAGAGTTACGAATATTCAAGGGACTAGAGTTAACGTAAACTCTGTAACGGGATATAGACCAACCGTGCCTTCATGGAGCGGAGAAGCACGAAGCAGATCAAGGGAATTATCTCGAGCTCTGCTCGACTTAATAGGGAATAGTGTTAATGCGTTAAGAAGAGAAGCAGATCCACGACTCATATTACGGGATGCATATGGTTTGAGTGAAATTGTGTCAAACACAATCGCCAGACATTTAGAAGAACATACGCTAGATTCATTTCAGGTTCCAGACCCAAACCGGCTGATTATTGAAGAGATTGTTTCAGGAGGAATGCCAACCTATCTAATAACTTCATGCAGAGGCCGGGGATTTAACACAGCGCTAGGATATTTCATGGCAGGTATTGCAGAACAAGATGGAATAGCAGTATTGGAGTTGTCATTTGACGAAAATGGACTGTTGATTAAAACCAGTAAGGAAGTCAATCCTGGTTCTATGTATGAATCATTCAAAGCAAATAATCACGTCGAAATCCTAGAAAGATACATAGTTTCTACTCAAATTTTCGCTAAGAGATTTAGAGAGGTAGCGGGTAGATCACTTATAATTCCAAAACGAATTGGCGCTGATGAAGTTAGCCCTCAGCAATTCCAACAAAAGGCCGATGCCCTTTTACAAAGGCATAGATCTTTAGAAGATTCTTTACTAATCAAAGAAGCGAAGGCAGAAATCATGTTCAGCGATATTGATGTAATATCTTTGAATGAGTTTTTAGAATCCATAAATAATGAGGATGCCCGAATAGTTCACACAAAAGTCCCAGTCCCTTCAAGACTGGGGATGAGTCTCTACATGAGCACATTCGAAGACTTGCTTTCAATGAAAACACGTGCTTTCTTAGTAAAGGACATCGATCCTGAGATTCTCAAAAGATTGCTTGGAAATAGGTCACTAGCGACAGACCTTACGGAAGAACAGATTGACCAATATTATTCGTCAAAGGTTCCTACGCCAAAATCTGCTGGTGAACTGCTCAACATCATGTCTAGAGGCGGAGGACTTGACAGGAAATGGGAAAATCCACTATACAAAGAAAAACTCTCTGGCATAGAACACAATACTATTGAGAAATGGGTAGTTGAACTTGCTGCAGAAGGCAAGATTACCAAAATCAGGAACACTGGAGAAAAGAGCCTGGATGATAAATGGTTCACCAGCTACATGGCCGAAATTCATGGAACATTGGGTTGTATTTCCATGGCTGGCGGGAAGGATGTTAGTGATGTCCGTGACTTGTACACAAAGGGAATTACATTCCAAATTGCAACTGAATTCAACGGAATTGAGCCAACTGCATGGAATGAAATGACAATATCCGACCCTCACGAGGCACTGAGGGTCAAAATCATCGAAATGTTAGGATCCGAAGGACCGATGTTGGGTGAAAACTTTGCAAAACGATTACCATTCCCGCAGGGGCAAATAGATTCAATATTGAATGAATTAGAGATGCGCAACGTGATTTCGGTCGGGTTTTTCCGCCAAACCAATGACGCTGAATATATACTGAAAGTTGATGAGCATAAGATTACAGGTGGTGAAGAGGATGTTGTAGGCTATCGAAGAGTACAAAATCTTGTAATGGAGAAATCATTCTCAAGCTATCCTGATGGGTTTACTGCCTTTAATCAGCATATTTTGTTCCAAAAACAGCAAGAAATGATGTATAGAGTGGATGGTTTCAGGTATGCAGATTGGAAGGACTTACAGTTAGATTCTGATGTAGTTATGGGTAGACTACTACACAACCGTATAGGTTACACTACAAAAGAAAACATACCGATGCTTCTTGGTCTCAAACCTGAGCCGTGGCTCGGTGAAATGGAAAAGTTGGTGTTGGAGAAGATACCAGTAGGTGATAACCTAACACGTCAGGAAATTCTGGCTGATTTCCCTAAAGGTGATGAGCACAAATCCCTTCAGCGTGACCTGAAAAACGCAATCAGCAACCTTGAGAGACAACTATGCCTAGTCAAACAATTTGAAGATGTGAGTGGCCGACGTCGAAGATTATCCTTATTCCACCGAGTAAAGGACAAATATGAGCCAATGAATTTTGAAGATTCTTTAGTGGAAGTAATAAAAAGAATGGGCCCAGTCAAGGCATTTACACTGCGTTATTATGTTTCAAGAAGTGTTGAAGAATTGGCACTGGCGCTTAAGAATATGGAAAATAGTGGTAGAGTCAAGAAGATTATGGCTCTGGTCCCCGAACCTGAAGCATTCTATATTGTCCCTGATGATTTGCCAGCTCTAAATTCTCCCAAAAGAGAGGACAGGTCACTTCGAATTCTAACACAATCAGATCCATATGTTTCAAGATTCATTTGGGAGGTCAGATCTGTTCTAGATAGAGGTTGGTATCTTCCTGTCTTCAAAGGCGTAGACCCGGTTGGTAAAGTATTGATGTTCAAAATTAATGATTATCTGGAAATTAAGGACATACACATACCCTACGCATATCTAGATGAGTTCTGCGAAGCGTTTGAAAAATTACTAGATAATCACTCAGATCAACTCGTTGACGTTGCTGTATTGTCACAATTTAATGGAGTGCCGGTAAAAGAATTAGAAGATAACTTCCGAATAGCATTGGAAAACATAGGTTTCAAACTTGCTGGTGAAAGAATGATTCGAGGGGGTATTGTAGACCCCCAACCTAGAGAGATTGCAGAGCGCGCACTATTCCATAGACACCACTTACATCAAGCATCACGACTAGAGAATGAGATTGATGCCCTAGGAAGTGTGCAAGAGATTCGAGATGACTTTGGTTTGAGAGGTAGGTCAGAGGTTTACCGGGTAAGTCTGAAGAACATGGCCAGTGCTCATAGACTACATCAAGGAATAAATCTGCGGGGACATCAAGTTTGGGCTTCATATGACCACTTCTCAACTCTATTGGCAATCAGAGGACAAGAAGCGGATGAAGATTTAGTTGACATATTAGACTTCTTCGAAACAAACAGTGATCCAAATTTGTTCATGGAAAGGCACGGACTCAAGAGATCTGAATTTAGAAAATTGATTCAACCTCTTTTGCGTAGTGGACACATGGTACAAGATTACAGGGGAGGTTTTAGATCCGTCGCACCTAGAAAGGGACTTGATCCAATAATTCTGCGCAGAGAATACCTCAGAAGATTGGTTTCAGACTATCCAGTTATAACCCTCAAACAATTTATTCGACTTGCAGGCACACCATTCAAACCTGAGGAACTCAAAGCAATATTGACTGAGTTTGAAGAAGATTCAACATTAATCAAGGGATTTTTAATTCAAGATTTGCATGAGGTTTGCTGGGGTAGAAAAGATCTGTTGGATGATGCAAAGAACGTGCCGCCAATTCGTGACTTTGTAATACCTCCATCAGATCCAATTGCGCCATACTTCTCCGAAGTTCTAAAACAACGATTTGGCTTTGGAAGCGCATATTTAGTGTTTAGAAATGCAGAGCCTGTTGCTGCATTTAAAGCAAATACTAGAGACAAAATCATTGACGTCACTGATTATGAAGGTTCAGAAAAAGGCTGGAGAGTTGTCAAAGAATTTGCATGGGAACATCAAATGCCGCTAAAGACTGAATTGAGAATTGGCGGGAAAAAAAGAAAATAGAAGCTCATAGTTGAAATGCATCTAATTCATTACCAAATTCATTGTATTAGTTTTAATAACATGTGATGGATACGAAAATCATGCACAAAAAAGCATTTGTGTTGACCGGATTGATTTTTCTTGTCGCATTCACGCCTATTACAACAATATCCTCGGCCCAAGAATCAGAGGAAATTGAAGTCATCTCGACATTGGTCAACCCGAATAATAACCACACATACCACTTGCTTTCTGCATCATCGTGGACTGAGGCGGCAAGTGCTGCAAGAGGTCTCGGTGGGTTTTTAGTTACCATCAACGACGAAATAGAAGACAATTGGATATTCAATACATTTGCAGCTCACAATGATACAACCAGACATATTTGGATTGGTCTAAGTGATGCTGACGACGAAGGTGTATATCGATGGCATGATGGGACGCCGTTCATATATCGTAATTGGGGAGATGGTCAACCCGGAGATGGAGAAGATGAAGATTATGTTCACATCGCTGGAACCAACATGGGGTCTATCGAACCTTCAACTTGGAATGATCTCGAAGATGATCCACAGTACTTCCCAGTTTACGGTGTTGTTGAGGTCGGTGGAGGGGCGGATTATAGCCTCAGATTTGATGGATACGATGATTATGTAATAGTTGATGACGATTATCCTAACTGGAATGGCGAGTTAACTATTGAGGCCTCTGTTAATATCCATGACACCGATGGAATTCAATTCGTTACAATGCTGGGGGATTACGGATGGGGCCTGTATTTGAATAACGGATATCTAGCTTATTCTAACGAGTATTCGATGTCAAGAAATCCCACTTCTGATGTTGCTATAATTGAGGATCAGTGGACACATATCAAAGTAGAAGTAGATTCGCAATTAGGTGGTATTTTTTACATTGACAACCAATCTGTTGGAAGTTTCGACGTGAATTACTCACAGATACAGTATGGTGATTTTGGCTCTAATGATTGTTACCAATCCGGAGAAGACTGTGATGAACTCTACATTGGAAGGATGGGAGCGGGATGTGATTGTAATTATCTTCGTGGTATGTTGGATGACCTTAGAATTGGTAACTCAAGTTATGAGTCAAAATGGACGTTTTCAGAGGGAGAAGGAGAACTAACTGAAGACAGCGACAAGCGAGAGGGTTTCATCAATGGCGCTGCATGGGTAATGCCAGACGGTACGATACTTGCTCAGGCGATTGAACTTGAAAATGATGAAGATTATACTGCGGAAGCCGATGCAGGCGAGACTCTGTTATTTTTTATGGAAATACCAGATAATACTCAGTATCTCGTCTTGAATATTTACTCATGGGAATATGAATACGAAGAAGAAATCGATTATGAGGATGTAAATTACGAAGCATATATCTCAAAAGAAAGAATACCAACTGAGTGGGATCACGATTATGAGATTGAGATTGAGAATTACTACGGAATTTACGTCTACGAATATTTTGATTGGCCAGAAGAGGGTGTATATTGGTTCACTATCACTTCAAATTATCCAATCGATAATATGGAAATCTATGCTTATTGGGAAGAAGCGCCTGAGCCACCTGAGCTCGAAGAAATGACTGAACTAAATGACGGCATAGCAGTTGTAGACCAAGATATCCCAAGAAATAGTGGTGAGTCGCTGTATTATTATGTTGACTTGGAGGACAACTTAGCAGAATTACGTGTAAAAACGTGGGGAGAGAGAGGTAACTGTGATTTGCACATTGCGAAAGATGTCTTACCTTATTATGACGATTGGTTTTGGATTTCCAACGATTTTGAAAGTGAAGGAAAGGCACAGGGAAGACAAATTGGAGATGACCAATTATCAGATAGTTCTTACAATCCTGGAAACGAGGAGTCTGTTCAAATATTCGATGCTGATCCCGGAATATATTACATCATGCTAACATCATATTCAGGTTGCAGAGATGTGTCAATTCAAGCTGACTTTACCTACAGCCCGGAAAATGTCGAACCAGAGTCCGCTGTCCAGTTGACAGCTGGAGTGTCATATGGCCCATTAAGTGGATTTGAGGGGTTAGATCAGTATTTCTACATTCAAGTACCTGAAGGTGTTGAAAGACTAGAGGTTGACTTGAATAACGGTGATGGTGAAGCAAAAATCATGATGAGGTTAGAGGAATATCCCACTTGGACAACTTACGATGTTCATTCCAACACACCTGGTGCGGGAGACAAAATTGGATTCAACGATCCAACCCCAGGGAAATGGTACATTCTACTGGGGAGTGAAGATACGTATAGTCGCATAGATATTACTGCATCATTTACTGATCGATTCGAATGGAATTATGATGGGGAACCAATACAATTGTTCAACCGTGAGGAAATTAATGGAATGAACGCACCGGAAGGTGAGGAATTACTATTTTTCATTGAATTAGATAACGACGTAGCTACAAATCTAGAAATTCAAACATGGGGAGGAGAGGGCGACTTAGAGCTAATTGCTGTTACTGAGAACACAGAATGGATGTTTGAAGATGGTATGATGGGCAGGCAAATGGACGGTTTCGAATATACATCAGACTATTCAGGCGCAGAAGAAATGATCGAGATTTGGTTTGCAACGGGTGAGATTGAAATAACAATATACGCTAATACAGACTTGGAGGATATCTCAATTATGGCGTCATGGGAAACTATGGAACAAACCTCGCCGCGCCCGGAACCAGACCCTGAACCTCAACCCGACCCAATATATGATGAGCTCACATCATGTGAGGATTACATTGACTGGTTATTCGATTATTATGATTCAAACAAAGACGGTGATATTTCTAACGAAGAAATTAAACGTGACCCTGAAGAAGAACTTGCAGAATTCGATAAAAATCGAGATAATGTTGTTGATAGAGGCGAACTAACAGATGAATTCTGTTCTTGTGACAATGAATTAGAATTTGTTCTAATGGAAATTGGTCCTGATCTTGATAGTTACAAGATAGAAGACTTGAATGAAATTGATTGGAAGAACGATTTTGACTTTAACGAGGGGGATGTGAATGATGATTTGGTTATTGATGAAGATGAAATGGCGTATCTAAGAGATAACTGTATAACATCCTACAACCCATTCGACAGAGATGGAGATGGTGTTGATGATTCTGATGATGCATTCCCTGACGACCCTACTGAAGACAAGGACACCGATGGTGATGGAATTGGAGATAACTCCGATATAATTGCCTCTGTGGACAACGATATTGTTTGGATTTCTGCAAGTGTTATGGGAATAATCCTGATTTCTGTTCTTGCCTTTATGCTGGTGCGTATAAGAAATGGTAACGAAGAAAGATGGTCAGAAGACAATCAGAATTATTCTGAGAAAATGTTAGCTAGATACGAAAAAAGTAACCTGTCTGACGGAAACACAGAAGTTCCACCTGCGCTGGACCTAGGTGAAGTCAGCAACGAGAACTTACCTGAAGATATGATTATTTCAGATCTCTACAATTGAGATTTTTTCTTTCTTTCGCTAATACCCAATGGGGTTAAAAGTGACAGAACGTGTCTATGCATTTTGGGAAGCATATCAAACAAAACGAGAGCCAAGAGAAACATTGCTGCTAGCGATACGAATCTTGATGCATAAGCATGACCAAACTCGAATATTGTGAGGTTCATCCATCTCCAATCAGGATATCCCATCTGCAACCAAATCAAACCCGCATTTCGGAATAGATTGAGTATGTGTATCAAAGACAAGGCGATGAATAGTGCGCGAACTCTTTTTCTCCAATCAATATCCAAAACTGAAATTGCACCTACAAATATTATCATTGATTGGATTGCGGTACATGCTAATACAAAGTTAATGTAAATTGGCTCCCCGTTGACTAACAATTCAGTGTGGAATGAATATTCGGACATATCCTCTGTCAAAAACCACTTATTCCCGTCCCATTCTTCCCAGTTAACCTTGCCCCCATTCTCAGGGTTTGCATAAGTATCACCCAGGGTTACTTTAGCGCCTCCAGCAAAAGAAAGTAATGCTGCGGATTGCCACGCAACAAACCAGATGGCTAAGATATTCAGCATTGGTATGTGAGCGATCATCAAGTATGGAAGACCTGCAACAGATACAGTTCCTCTAAACCATTTCAGTGCGTCGACATACCTGGGCTTTGTAGCCTTTTTTTCCCAGTATGCAATCCCCAAACTACCAGGTAAACACAAAGCTGACATTGTAGCTAACACATAATCTGGCTGATTATAATAAAATGATGTGTCATTAAAGAAATATAATCCAGTCATTAGCCAACCCGCAGGAGCGACTTTTTCGAACAAATTTGAACTAGTCTTCCAAGCGATAAACAGTATGATTAACCCCAGCGCTCCTATTACAGTCGCTATGGATTTGTCAATCAAATAATCGCTTGCCACACATCACTCCAAACGCAACTCCGTGTTATGGCTTATCCTTAATACACATAGAGGTGTATGTTTTCGGGAGGCAACATGAAAGGGCCGATTCTTGAGATTAATCTGCCTGAAGATGCGGTAAAATGGAGTGGACCGATTGCATATTTAGACCGTGATGGAGTCCTAAATTATGGTAGTCCAAATTACATTAATTCACCCGAAGAATTGAGATTAATACCCGGAGCGAAAGAGGCAGTATCAAAGCTCAGAGAATTAGGATATAAAATTGCTATCACCACTAATCAGTCAGCGATAATGCGTGGCCTTTGGGAGGATGACACGATACATGAAATTCATGCAAAATTGCAGCAAGAAATCGGACAAATCGATGTCATTGCAACCTGCCCTCACCGAAATCGTGACAAGTGTAATTGTAGGAAACCTATGCCAGGGATGCTAAACGCAGTATCAGAAACAATCAGAGGTAGGTCACATAGTAGTGTAAATTGGTATGGCCAAAAGCCACTGCCTATCAATCAATTTGACCTAATGGTAGGAGACAGAGACTCGGATATGAGTGCAGGGTGGGCTGTTGGAGCAAGGCTATTCCAAGTCGACGAAAAATATGGAATAGCAGAAGTATTACAGAGGATAATCAACAATGATTCTGGTGACGATTTCAGTCCGGTGTGATAAGCATGTGGTTAGGTTTAGACGACACTGATTACTTAGATGGCGGTTGCACAACCTTAGTTTTCCATGAGTTATTGAATGCCTTGCCTTGCAAATATGGCACACCCAGATTGACGAGACTGTGGCCTTTTGCATCAAGACGCACTAGAGGAAATGCTTCGTTGTCAGTCGAACTGTTTACAGATGAAGATACAATTTTACCGTGGCTTGAAGAATATTGGAATGAAAAAATAGTTCCACTTGCCGGAAAGGTATCCAATTCTGAACATTCAAACAGAAAGCAATATCCTTCAGATCCTGGTATGACTTTGTTTGCTCAACAGCCCGATGAAGACTACTATTGGAAAGCTGTGAGAGGAGAAGTTACATTCTATCAAGGCGGCTATCAATGGGGTGGTATTGGCAGAATTGGGGCCGCAGCATCATGTGCGTGGAGAGAACATAGCACCACATGGGAAGGGATTGCTTGGAGAGAGGGGGAAAGAGGCGTCGACAAAGATGTTTTAGCTCAAGTAGATGGAATTGAAGGAACATTTTTGTGTAGGGACCCCAGAACAAAGCGTGGATTGATTTCTCCTAGAGGGAATTGTCCAATTATGTTCGGGGTAAGAGCTACATCATTTGATGTGGCATCGCATGCGACTAATTTACTCATTGATGGTAGTAAACCAACTATTGGTAGCCGTGTGTTTGTTACAAATCAAGCAAGTGGTGATCATATAGAGGGAACAGAAATCGATACAGTTCTGGACAAAGAAGTGATGCCGGGTGGACATGTTTTGATTAACAAAAAATATCTAGCATTCTCAGAGTCCGGGGAGCTTAACAAAATTTGCCAATGGCTTCTGCCGGGTGATAGGTTCGAATGTATTGGACTAAGTTATGAAAATAAAATTCATCTTGAAGGATTGCAAATTCTGGATTCTACACAGAAGTCAAGACCAATTTGCGTATGTGGCACAAGGATGAAATCCATGGGAAGGTCTCAAGGTGCGAGATGTCCTGCTTGTAAAGCAGTAAATACTGAGGGTTGGGAGTTCAAGAAAAGGAAAATCCCAATTCAAGGATGGGTTCAGCCGGCTCCTGATAAAAGAAGACATCTAGCCAAATTACTACTTTAACGCCCTAAATGTTCATAACATAATTGACTTAGGGTCTGTCATGGTTTCTACCACTGAAGTTATCTATATCGCATTCGGCGTAACTTTTCTAGTAATGTTGTGGTATATCACAAATAAAGGAAGAGAGAATATCGAAAAAGCTCGTGATGATGCAAAACCCGCAATAGCTGGCGATGATATTATTGAAGGTGCTGCCAAGAACCCTGAACAATTTGATGAACCGGATGATGATGCTTTAGATGAAATGGCAAAATTACTAGGGGAAGAAGAGTGACTAACAGTGGAATCCAGACTCTTTTAATATCAAATCTACTTTCTCATCTCCAATGAATAGCTTTCTCTTAGAATCGCTATCAGGCCTAGTTAACAGCCAAATTTGATCCGTCTTAATTTTATTTGCTGCTCTGGCTACTAAGGGCTCCCCGCTCATAGAAACTCCACCCTTAGAAATCAGTAATGTTGTCCATGATGCTTGGGACACAAAATCATTTACGGCTACAATTATGTCCTTTGGAATCACACCAATCTTAGGTGCGTAATCGTCAATCACAACAAGTTCTACATTGGGTAATATTTTTGCTGAGTTGGATAGAGATTTAAACGCCTTATCGACATTACCAACTAAATTTGTTGCATGAAATCTAGAAGATGCAGTAAGATCTATGCCAGAAAATATCTGAGAGAATCTAGTTGGATTAGGAATTTCAGGGGATGCCCACAGGACTCTGCCTCCGCCCTCAATAACTTGTCTTGCTAATTGAATTCCAAGTGATGTTCCACCACAAGAAGACTCTACAGCCAAGTGTATTGAAGACCCATTAAGTTCAGTATTCCACAGACTCATTAAACCACTTATTCCAATGAAATCATCGATG
>Ga0160422_10001692_pt1 | contig 13751 bp, 14 predicted proteins | sample Fk160mmetaG_FD_108192 | JGI IMG/M metagenome (GOLD analysis project Ga0160422, IMG submission 108192) | Marine microbial communities from the Central Pacific Ocean - Fk160115 60m metaG | ecosystem: Environmental > Aquatic > Marine > Oceanic > Photic zone | place: The Central Pacific Ocean...
ATTTTAAATGCTTTTGACCAAGTTTAATTTTGAGAAATTTAGTTAACAACCCCATATGGAAAAAGTCTGAATTAGGTTCTCCTTTACCAGAAAGTTGTCATTCTGTTTCTGTTGCTCTACCAACATGGGAAGATGTTATAAATTATGAGGAGAAGGAAGAAAATTGTATTAATTCCCTGAGAACAATTTATCCACGCTTTGGATTAAATCCATTATTAAAGAAATTAATCCAAGAAATAATTAGCGAAGATATTCTTAAACGATATAGTGCTTGGCCATACCCAAATAATTATTTAGCCTTAAAAGCAAAAAATTTTTGCGATAAGAATACACTTGAAAAAAATTCCTTTATTATTACAGAAAAAAATCTATCATTCTTAATAACTTCTAAACCAGCGAATGATTTTGCAAGAATATTTTGGCAACACACAGGATTAGGCCTATCATCCCGCGAAGCAGCAATTTATTTAAAACTAGAACATAGAAATCCAAAAAAATTAGTCCAAGTAAGTTATTCCATAATACAAAAGAGGATTGCTAACAACATACAAATACAAGAAGATTTCATCTATTTAACATCTTCAGGGTTGTCAGCTCTCTATACGGCTTTAGAAATAATCTATGAAATATTCCCTAAAAGACCAATTCTACAAATTGGATTTCCATATGTTGATGTTTTAAAGTTACCATCCAAAATTTTTTATGGATCCAAATTAATTCTTGAAGAGAATTGCGAAGATATTGAATCTGAAATTAAAAGGATTAATCCTGCTGCACTAGTAGTAGAGTTACCAAGCAATCCAATGCTTAAATGCGTAAATATAAAAAAAATCGCAGAAATTGCTAAAAGATTAAACCTACCTGTAATTACAGACGATACAATTGGTTCAAATATAAATATAGATTCAATTTATCATTCAGATTTAGTTTTTACCTCTTTAACTAAGATATTTGCGGGTACAGGAACCATACTTGCTGGCTCATTAATATTAAATCCTAAAAGTAAGTGGATTAAAAATTTTCAAGATGCAATACATAAAATACAGATTCCAAAATTATCGGATAATGACCTAATAGAACTTGAGATATCAAGTAGAGATATTGAAGAAAGGGTATATCAACAAAATAACAATTGTCTTAGATTAAAGAAAAAATTAGAAACTCATAAATCAATCAAAAAAGTTTTTCATCCTGAAAATTGCGAAAATTTTAATTCCATTATTAAATGTAAAGGAGGTTATGGTTGCTTATTATCTTTTGAGTTAAATGGTGGGATAGAAAAAACAAAGTCATTTTATGATTCTTTACAAATATCAAAGGGGCCTAGTCTTGGCACACACTTCACTTTAGTTAGTCCGTATGTGATGTTAGCTCATTACAACGAATTAAATTGGGCAAGAAGCTTTGGTATACCTCCTCATTTAATAAGAGTATCAGTTGGTCTAGAAGATCCAGAGATCTTATGGAAGATATTTTCACAGGCTTTAAATGATTAAATTTTAGTTCTTACTGTAAGAAAATTTATATACTATTTTTGAGAAAAATAGTTAGTATTAAACTAAATCTAACAAAAATAATGGCAAAAATTTATGAAGACAACAGTTTTGCGATTGGTAACACTCCACTAGTAAGACTTAAATCCGTAACCAAGAATGCAAAGGCGACCGTCTTAGCAAAAATTGAAGGTAGAAATCCAGCCTATAGCGTTAAATGTAGAATTGGTGCCAACATGATTTGGGAAGCAGAAAAAAGTGGTGAATTAACAAAAGACAAAATAATTATTGAACCAACTTCTGGTAATACAGGTATTGCTCTTGCTTTTACTGCATCAGCAAGAGGTTACAAATTAATATTAACAATGCCAGAATCAATGTCTTTGGAAAGAAGAAGGGTAATGGCCGTTCTTGGAGCAGAAATAGTATTAACAGAGGCATCAAAAGGTATGCCTGGAGCTATCGCTAAAGCAAAAGAAATAGCTGAAAGTGATCCTTCAAAATATTTCATGCCTGGTCAATTTGATAATCCAGCTAACCCTGATATTCATTTTAAAACTACTGGTCCTGAAATTTGGGAAGATTGTGACGGGTCAATAGATGTTTTAGTGGCTGGGGTCGGAACAGGTGGTACCATTACTGGAGTTTCAAGGTTTATAAAAAATGAGAAGGGTAAAAATATAACTTCAGTAGCTGTTGAACCTTCTCATAGCCCAGTAATCACTCAGACAATGAATGGAGAAGAAGTAAAATCAGGGCCGCATAAGATTCAAGGGATCGGAGCAGGGTTTATTCCCAAAAATCTTGATTTATCAATTGTAGATAAAGTTGAACAGGTAACTAATGATGAATCTATCGAAATGGCATTGAGGTTAGCTAAAGAAGAAGGATTATTAGTTGGAATTTCATGTGGAGCTGCTGCTGCCGCTGCTATTAAATTAGCGGAGCAAGATGAATATGCAGGTAAAACAATTGTAGTTGTCCTGCCAGATTTAGCTGAAAGATATTTATCATCAATTATGTTTACTGAGGTTCCAACAGGGATAATAGAAGAACCAATTAGGGCCTAAACTTTGAAGTTTCAAGAAATGCTTCCGGGCTAACATACATCGCATCGCCATATGAGAAAAATCTAAATTTTTCTTCTATGGCTTTTTTATATAACTTTAATAATCTTTCCCTACCAATCATCGCACTTACTAAGAGTAAAAGTGAACTTTTAGGCAGATGGAAGTTAGTTAACAAACCATCTACCACCTTAAATTGAAATCCTGGCTTAATTACCAAATCAACATCTTTTTCTATTGGTATGATCCTTTTGCTAATAGGGCAGTAACAACTTTCTAATGCCCTCACAGAAGTTGTACCTACTGCTATTACTCTATTGCCTTTTTTTTTAACAATTTTTATCTCATCAATCACATTTTCATCTACTTTTACAAATTCTTTATGCAACTTTAAATTAGTTAGATTATCTTTGGAAATTGGCTTGAAAGTACCATAGCCCACATGAAGAGTGATAGGCAATACCTTTACCCCTCTTTTCTTAAGCTCCTGAAGAATATCATTGCTTAAGTGTAATCCAGCTGTCGGTGCAGCTACAGCCCCAGGATACTTTGCAAATTTAGTTTGATATCGACTTTCGTGAGACATAGATTGATCAGTTTTCTTTATATAAGGAGGTAATGGCATTTCCCCATAATCTTCAAGTAGTTTATCCATAGATTGAAGGCTATTACACTTATCTGGGAATTGAATATATCTTCCTCCAGTTTCATTATCAATACCCACTACCTTCAATTTAATATTCCCCTTCAATGAATTGAGCGTAATGATATCTTTAATTTTGATCTTTTTTGCAGGTTTTGCTAAACAAAGCCAGATAGAGTCCTCTTTATTTTCTAAAACTAATAATTCAACTTTGTAGCCATTTTCTTTCATAACTTGCAATCTTGCTTTCATTACTTTCGTATCATTAACGACTATCAAGTCTCCAGAACTTAATTCATCAATTATGTTTTCAGTTAATTTATTGGTATCACAATTATCTTGGGATAAAGAATTTCTAACAACCATCATTCTTGATTTATGCCTTATTTCTTTTGGTTCATTAGCAATAAGCGCAGGATCAAGAATATAATTGTAAGAATTTAATTGAAAATCTAATTCAACTTTATTTTTTTCAGGTTTCAATTAGAGTTATTAAGATATTAATGATTCTGGGGAGTTTTCAATCAGGGAAGCAAGATCACGAAGAAATCCCGCACCATCTGCACCATAGATAACTCTATGATCAGCTGTTAAATTTACCTGCATAACTTTTTTTACTGAAATAGAACCAGAATCACCTGCCACAACTGTAGATTTGGAAGCCGCAATAGCAAGTATTGCTCCTGTGCCAGGTGGAAGAATTGCATCAAATCTATCAACACCAAACATTCCTAAATTAGAAATAGTGAACGTTCCTGTTGAATATTCTTCAGGCTCTAACTGCTTTGTCCGAGATCTCTTAACTAGATCTCTCCATTCTCTTGATAACTGGAATAAATCAGTTTTGCATGGGTCTTTCAAAACAGGCGTAATTAAGCCTCCATCTTCCATAGCTACTGCAACGGCAACATTTATTTTTTCTGGATATGAAATACCCCCCTGCGAGAAGAAAGCATTAACTTGTGGATGATTAACCAATGTTTTTGCAACTGCTTTTACTAATAAAGCGGTCATTGTAACCCCATTTTCTTTAACGGTTTTATAAAAACTATCTAATTTATCAGTATTTATAGAATATCCAACTCTAAAGCAGGGAACACTTAAGCTTGATTCCATATTTTTATTTACTGCTTTCTGCAACGTATTAAATTCCACAGTTTCACCAGGATTCCCAAAACTATTCGCCTTATTTACTGATTTATTTTGAATTGTTGGTTGAATATGTGTTAAACCGGTAGAGTAATCCCCTTCTCCAATCCAAGGAACTGTTATAGGCTGACCTTTCGCTTTTAGGACATCCTCTGCCTGAATTCTACCGTGAGGCCCAGTTCCATTAACTTTTGACAAATCAATTCCCATTTGAGATGCCATCTTTTTAGCTTTTGGAGAAGCTACTACTCTTGAAGACTTTGTTTTAATTGAAGCATCTACTTGCGAATCATTTTGTATAGATGAGATATTTAAATTTTTAGCTGTTTCTTCCTGTTTATCAATTTGATTATTAGTGACAATTGTCTCTTGCATAACATTTTTTTTCTTCTCAGACTCATCTGATTTAGTCTTTATAGAAGTTGTTGGTGCTGATTTTTTATTTTTTGCCTGAATAGCTGCTATTTCATCTTCTTTTTCTACAATAATTCCTATAGTTTCACCTACTGGGGCAGTACTACCAGCTGGCATTAAAACATCTGCAAGATATCCATCTTGAAAAGATTCAACATCCATATCAGCTTTATCAGATTCTACGACGAGGACAGATTCACCTCTTTCAACTTTGTCTCCTGGATTTTTTAACCACTCTACAATCTTCCCCTCAGTCATTGTCGAACTAAGAGCTGGCATAAATATTTCGTGTGACATAATTAATTTGTTATGGCAATAGTTCTCAGAGATTATCTACCGAAGTATCCACAATTCTTCAAGCTAGAAACCTTTAAAAACTCCTAATATAATTATACGAACGTGCGTAAATATGGGTACAAATATGAAACAAGAAATTAATAATTACTAATCAGTACATCAATAATTTAATTTGAAACAATTAAATAACTATTATTAATGAATAAATTTTGGTTTAATTATTATTTTCTGAAGTTTCATATAATAATATTGCCTCAATTTGAAGTTTATCGCTCTCAGACAGTTGATGATTATCATTTTTCCAATTTACAAACTGTAAGCAATTTTCAAGAGTTGGATCTTGATTTGCACCTTTAATCCATTCTCTTATCCAATCAGCTAATGCATAAGTAATTTTAGTTGACAGCATAGAGCCTTCACTTCAAAATCTCTTAAATCTATTTTAAAAGTAAATAGAAAAAATCAAGAATTTAATTTAAAGATTATTAATTTCCTGAATTATTCCATCTTTGACTGTTATTGATACCTGCATTTTCTTTATTAGATTATCGCCAACCGAGACTTCACAAAAACTATCAACTTGACCTTGTTCAACAATTTCATCCATATTTAATTCACGAACTTGATTCTGTTGCTTTAATAAATTCCTTTTTTGGTCTTCAATTTCATTTCTTTTTGCAGCAACTTGCTGTTGAATTTGTCCAACTTGCTCTTGCACTCTTGGATCTAAAGGATTTGCAGATTGAGACCTTATATTACTTACAACTTGTTGCCCCTCTTGTTCTAATTGAGATAATTGTTGATCGGTGGCTGATATAGCTTTACTAAGTTCCGATTCAGCATCTTCTTTCCAACTTGGAGTAACGATGGCTTTTATAGAAATTGTTCGTTTAATAGAAACAGTGTCTTTTGGAGTCATAAAAAAAATATATATATTTTTAATATATAGTTATCAAAGTATTTTTTCTCCTTTAATTTGTTTTTTATACATTTCTTCTATTTTATTTTCATATAGTTTTTCTATTTCTTTTCTTTTTTGTTTGAGAGTTTGAGTTAAAAGATTATTTTCAAGAGTGAATGGCTTAACAAATATTAAGTCTACAATTTGTTCTTCTATTCGGGATCCAATTCTATTCTTGAGTCTTGTATTAATATGCAACTTAAAGAAGTTTTTGATCTCTTTATCTTTATTTATTTTTTTTAAATTATTAGTTGAAAATTTCTTCTCAATAAATTCAATATTTGGAACAACCAATGCTGTAAGATTTTTTTGATCTTGCCCAAGAAGTTGTATTTGGTTTATTAATTGAGAGCCCAAAACTTCTATTTCAATAGGATTAGGTTCAATGTTTTCCCCGCTTGATAAAACTATAGTATCTTTCCCTCTACCCGTAATTATTAATGATCCATTAGGTATTAAAAAACCTAAATCACCAGTATCAAACCAACCCTCCAATGATAATACTTTAAGGGATGATTCAATATCATTTAGATACCCACCCATCACTTGAGGACCTCTTACTAAGACTCTTCCAATATCCTTAAACTTTAAAATATTATTATTATCATCAACAATTTTTATCTCTGTAAAAGGAAGTGCTTGACCAGAGCTGCCTCTTACATTACACCAAGGACGTCTACATGTTAAAACTGGGCTAGTTTCTGTTAATCCATAACCAACCAGTACATTAACACCTAAAGACTCAAAAAATAAATCAACATGCTCAGGAAGTGCACCGCCACCATTAATTGGAAATCTAAGTTTATCTCCACATAATTGATTTAATATATTCGGCCATAAAAATTTAGTAGAAAGTTGATGAAAAGGAAATCTAAGAAATAATGATATAAAGGATAATATTTTTTGAATTAAGTTTATTTTATGAATTTCTAGATTATTTATTTCCCTTAAATTCTTCTTAAATATAGAACTATTTACTATTAATACTTTTATAAATTTTTGTTTAAAAGGGGGCATCTTTCTCAAGGCAGTGAAAAAACCATCATGTATCGCTTCCCAAAGCCTTGGAACTGTAGCCATCACAACTGGCTTTATAGATTTCAGATCATCTTTCAAAAACTTGGGTAATGTATAAAATTGGGAGCAACCACATGAGAAGAAAAAATACTCTGCACTTCTCTCATACGAATGCCAAATAGGCAAGACACTGAGAACTGTTGTACCTGGCTTTGGATCGGCTATACAACCAAGATTAATTATTTGATGTAGAAAATTTGAATGAGTTAAGGGTACTCCTTTAGGTTTACCAGTCGTGCCAGAGGTATAAAGCACAGTTGCGACATCATCAATTTTAGATTTTGCAATTTGATTTAAATATTCTGATGAAACATCTTTCTCGCTAAGTTTTATAAATTCATTCCAGCTTAGACAATCATTAGACGTTGAACCTTCCAAAAATATAATGAATTTTAATTTATTTTTTAATTGGTCTCTATTCTCTAATTTTTTCCATACTTCTTTCGATTGTATTACCAATCCTATAGATTTTGAATGTTCTATTATATATTTTAATTCTAAAGAGGGAGCATTACATCCGCGTACTGCATCTATTGCCCCTAATCGCATTAATGATTGATCAATAATTAACCACCTTGGAGAATTTTCAGCAATCAAGGTAACGACATCTCCTCTCTTTAATCCAAGATTAAAAAATGATTGAGCGGCTTTATTTATATATTCAGATAACTGACAATAAGTTAAACTTTCCTTATTAGTACCTCTCAAATCACTTACAGCTAAAGTATCGCCACATTTGTCTTTAAGATAGTCCCATATTTGATCCACATGATTTAGATTTTCTAAAAATTTTCTTGAACTAAGAAATTTATTTTCCCTATATAAAGGTTTTTGGGATTTCCAGTATGCTAATTCTTTCATCTAATAAAAATAAAATCTAATACTTTTATCTTATATATTCTATTTTGATACAAATTCAATTTGAAATTCCTGTTTAATTAGTTTTCTAACAATTTTTTTTACCTCCAGAATATCTACTCTCTTATTAAACTCTTTAATGTTTACCATACTGCAACCCTCAATACCGCATGGGATAATTTTATTAAAATGATCTAAATCACAATTCACATTTATCGAGAATCCATGAATAGTAACCCATCTCTTACAACCAATTCCTATTGAGGCTATTTTTTTATTCTCGCACCAAACACCGGTATAACCATTCTTGGTATAGCCCTCTACCTTAACTTCTCTCAGGATCTTGATAATTAGAAACTCTATTTTTCTCAAAAACCAATTTAAATCTTTTTTATAGTGATTTAAATCTAAAACTAAATATACAACTAATTGTCCCGGCATATGGCATGTAACTTCCCCTCCTCTATCAATTCTTAAAACATCAAATTCTTTTTGATCTAGTGACTTTAAAATATTTTTCTTTTTACCGCCCCTCCCTATTGTATAAACTGTATTATGTTCTCCAATCCAAATTAATTGTTTTTTTAAACTATTTTCTATTAAATTATTTTGATATTTTTTTTGTAATTTTAAAATATCCTCATAGTTTGAAATATTATTAGGTTGTATCAGTAATGATGTTCTATTCATAAAATTTATGTAAATTTAAAAGAAGAGAAATTAAATTATTTAAAGTATTATTATGAAAATTTTAATTCATGGAAAAAACCTTGAACTAACTGAATCATTAAAACAATATACTGAGTCTAAGATAACAAAAGCCACACATCATTATAAGGATATAGTTAAGGAAGCAGATATACATCTCTCGATAGAAAAAAATCCAAGAGTGTCTTTTCAAAGTGCTGAGGTTACAATTTTTGCTAATGGAGTTGTTATTAGAGCTGAGGAGAAAACAGAAAACCTATATTCCAGTATAGATTTAGTCGCTAATAAACTTTGCAGACAATTAAGAAAATACAAAGAGAGGAATAGTAAATCCATCCATAACGTAAAAGTAAATTTCAAAAATGAGAATTTGTCTGATGAGAAAGATACAAATTTTGCAATTGAAGATCTTTTTCAAAATGAGGAAAAAGGCACATTACCTGAACCCTCAATAAAAAATAAATATTTTGAAATGAATCCTATGTCAGCAATTGAAGCAAGAAAACAATTAGATGTAATAGATCACGATTTTTACTTCTTCAGAAATAATGTTAATAATGAATTACAAGTTATCTATAAGAGAAATCATGGAGGATATGGTTTGATTCAATCAAAATAACCTTTTAAAATGGCAAAAAGTATTTATGACTTCAAAGAAAAGATTCATGCCACGATAATAAATCCTTACTTAACTAAAGAGGATTTTAAAATATATTTGGATCTGATAAGTGAATACAATTTAAAAAATATATCCACATCATTAGGCTTTTTGAAATATTTAAAGGATCTTAAATCAAGAACTAATCTAAAGGTTAATACCCTAATTTCCTACCCACTTAGTGATATCCCAGAACAAATATTAAAAGAGCTTATTGATTATGCCATAGAAGAAGGTTCTGATGGCATAGAGTATGTACCAAAATTTTTCCTCCTATCAAAAAATAATGAGGAAGATTTTGCAAACGATATCGAAAATATTTATAAATCTGATTTACCCATAACTTTGATTTTTAATAAAACGAAACTGAATAAAGATATTTTTATCAAAGCAATTAAAATTTCTTTAGAAATAGGTATTGAAAAATTCCAATTTGGAGATGGTTTCAATACACAAATTAGAAATACTGATATTCGCGAGATAAGAAGTATTCTCAATAAAAATATTCTTATTAAGGCTGCTGGCGGAATTAATAATCTTAATCAAGTTATTGAATTACTTAACGATGGCCTAGATTGCGTTGGTACATCAAACTTTCATAATATTTTTAAGACTATAAAGTTAGAAAAATAACTATGGAGAATAAATTAAAAGGTTTATGTATAAAAGCTACTCCTCTTGGGGAAAATGATAGATTAATAACGATCCTTTCCGAAGAAAAAGGGATTACTAGATTAGCAGTTCCGGGAGCAAGAAGGCCGAAAAGTAGTCTTGCCGCTGCATCACCATTGAACCTTTTAGATCTTCAGGTTTTTGGAAAAAAAAGTTTAAAAACTGTGCGTCAGTTAACAATCATAAAAAGCTATAGTGGATTGGGAAAAAATATTGAATCATTAGCAGCTGCACAAGCCATTACAGAATTAACATTCCTTTTAGTGGGAAATGATGATTCTCAATATAATTATTTACCTACAGTTCTTGCTCATTTAGACAGGATATATGAATTTAAATTTTCTAAAGAAAATGATTTAAAAATGTTAGCTATTAGCACCCAATCATTAATGCATCTTCTTGCTATTGGAGGACTAAGTTTACCCATCCACTTTTGTTGCAAAACTGGTAAACAAATAAATCCTCCATTAGGAAATTGGAGCTGGGCTTGTTACTTTATTCCTAATGAAGGATTTTCAACTATTGAAGAGGGACCAACAATTTTAAAAATAAATCCCTCCGAGACCGCGCTCATACAAAGACTTCTCTTTCCTCAACTACCCATAAAATCAAATGGTGAACTTCTAGGTCCAAAAATAGTTTGGATTAAAATATTAAAAATTATTTTTACTTGGATTGCGGCACAACTTGGAAAAGAATTATCATCTTTGAAAATCCTACAAGAATTATATAATTAAGAACATTTTCTAAAAATTATCATTGATCACTTTTTTATTGTAAGTTTAATTATGTTAGTTAATAAATTTCGTGGTTCACATAGCTTGGTTAGGAAAAAAATCTCCATTCTGTGGTAACGTCAGTTATGGAAATACAACTACAAATAATTTAAGAAAAAAAGGTCACAAAGTTAGTTTCATACATTTTGATACCCCTATTAGTAAGCACAACTCAAAAGCTGTTTTTTTAGCTAACGACCCTGAGGTTAGTCTTCCTTATCTTATTAAATCTCAAGCTTATACAATCCCATCTCCAAGAGCAGAAAAAGACTTAAAGATTTCATTAAATAGACTTAAACCTGACATAATTCATGCAAGCTTAACCCTTTCTCCATTAGATTTTAAATTGCCCGAAATATGCCAAGAGATGAAAGTCCCTTTAGTTGGAACATTTCATCCAGCTTTTGATTACAAGCTTAGAAATCTTACGGCAAGCACCCAGCAACTTACTTACCAACTTTATGCACCATCATTAGCAAAATATGATAGGGTAATAGTCTTTTCTTTATCACAGAGCGATGTTCTGCATAAACTTGGAGTTAGTAAAGATAAACTAAAAATTATTCCCAATGGTATTGACCAAAATATATGGAAACCAGCAATCAATTTTAATAATAGGCACAAAATACTTAGAGATCAAATTGGTAAAGAAAGACTTTTTATTTATATGGGAAGAATTGCCAATGAAAAAAATATAGAGGCTCTTCTAAAATCCTGGCGCCAAACAAAAACTGAAAATTGTAAGCTGATCATTCTTGGAGATGGACCAATGAAACCAACTCTGGAAAATAATTTTTCTGATTTAGATAAAAAAAAATTAATATGGTGGGGAGAAGAACTAAATTTAGAGAGGAGAATAGCAATTATGCAGCTTTCTGAAGTTTTTTTCTTACCAAGCTTAGTTGAAGGATTATCCTTATCTCTATTAGAAGCTATGTCAACAGGAATTGCATGTGTCGCTACAGATGCTGGAGCTGATGGTGAGGTAATTAATAACGGAGCAGGGATCGTTATGTCAACTGAAAATGTTACTACTCAGTTAAATACAATAATTCCTATATTAATAAATCATCCTTCCTTTACAAAAGAATTAGGAATTAAAGCAAGAGAAAGAATTTTAGAAAAATACACAATCGGTCAGAATATAAACAGCCTTGAAAAGATTTACAAAGAGATAAAAAATTAAAATCATTTAAATGTTTTACTTTTTTTGGTAGCCTCAATAATAGATTCCATAAGAGCAGATCTAAAGCTTCTCTCCTCCAAAACACGTAATGCAGATATAGTTGTTCCAGCTGGAGAAGTAACCTTATTTTTTAAATCAGACGTACTAATCTTTGAATCCCTGAGAAGCAGGACAGTACCCAATATCATCTCTATAACCAGTTCCTCAGAGAGATTCTTTTGCAATCCGCCACTTAGACCCCCATCCGCTAAAGACTCAATTATCAAAGCAATGATTGCAGGGGCAGAAGAAGTTAACGCTAAAAAAACATCTAAATATTCTTCAGGAAATTCATACAATTTCCCTGAATTATTAAAAATCTCCCGTATGAAAATCTTATCTTGATTATTAATTTCTTGTCCCCATGAAATACCTGTAAGACCTTTTCCGATTGTAATTGGAATATTAGTTACAGCTCTAGCACAATTATGATTAGGGAATTGATTTTTTAATCTATCAATTGAAACTCCAGCAAGAATCGAAATCATTGTATTTCTTTTTGTTGAGTTAACCTTTAATTCCTTGATTTCTTTAAGTTGTTGTGGCTTAACAGATAAAAGTTTTATTGGGCAATTCCATATTCTCTTAGAATCATCGGAAATAGATTCAAATATATTTATATTATATTTGTAGTTATTTTTAATTTCTTCAACACTTTTTTTAGACTTAACTAAACAAATAATATCTTCTGGCTCTAGTAAGTTTTTCTCTAAAAGGGAAGTTGCTATAGCTTGTGCAATATTTCCAAAACCTATAATACCTAATTTTTCAGACACGGATTATGAATAAGCTGATAACTTAGATTGTCCCCAGGCAGGTTGAGGTGTCGGATTTTTATTTAAATTAATTTCTGAATTTTGCTGAGCAGTAATATTAGAGGGCGATGCTTCTTCATTAAATGAACTTGTCACATTGACACAACTGGGAGTGAACAAAAATATACTTTCACCGATTCTTTCTTGATGACCGTCAATTGCATAAGTTCCTCCCGCTACAAAATCAACAGCTCTTTGGGCTTGATCAGGATCCATCATAGTCAGATTAAGGATTATTGTTTTTCGCTCTCTTAGTGCTTGTATTGCCTGAGGCATTTCCTCAAAACTTCTTGGTTCCATCAAATTTACCTCGGAAGATGAATTTGTAATTCCAGGCATACCTATAACTTTTGAGGACTTATTCATAAAATCAAAAGGATTTGAGTTCGAAAGAGAACTTAAACTTTTATTATTTTGTTTAGGGTAATTTATGGAATTATACTCATCTTCAGACGAGTAATCTAACTCATCAAAGTCCTCGTCTAAGTAATCATCGCCAGCAACAACTGCTTTTAATCTAGAGATAAGTGACACTAGTTAAATCCTCTGAAATTTAATAAAATTGGAACCCAAAAGTAATTCATTCAAATAAAGTGATGAACAACTACCTATACTTAAATAACGCTAGAAGTTAATTACGGCAAGCTTTAGAAAAATATTTTTACTTTATTTTAAAAATTAGTAACTATTCTTTCCCCAAAGATTAAAGATCCCAATCTAACCCAAGTAGAACCAGCCTCTACTGCTAGTTCCCAATCTTGAGACATACCCATCGAGCAATCTTTTAGATTAAGTAAATCTGCGACTGATCTACATTGTTTAAATAATTCTAAATTTTCATTTAAACTAAGACCTTTAGGATTAATAGTCATTAACCCAACAATATTAATTCCTTTTATTTCACTTATCTTTATCCATTCTTTTAATAATTCAGTATG
>Ga0160422_10001693_pt1 | contig 13747 bp, 14 predicted proteins | sample Fk160mmetaG_FD_108192 | JGI IMG/M metagenome (GOLD analysis project Ga0160422, IMG submission 108192) | Marine microbial communities from the Central Pacific Ocean - Fk160115 60m metaG | ecosystem: Environmental > Aquatic > Marine > Oceanic > Photic zone | place: The Central Pacific Ocean...
GATATCTTGAAGACCTTTGCTATACCCCAAAATTTTTAAAAGCGTTAGAAAGTGTTAAATCTGGAAGTTTAGGTCATATTATTTGGACTAAATCAAGAGAAACTCATCCTGGCCCTCATAGTGAATGGTTCTGGGATAAAGAACAAGCAGGTGGTGGATGTATTTTAGATCTTGGATGTCACTGTATAGAAATTAGTAGAAATTATATTGGTAAAGACATTAAACCAATTGAGGTGATGTGTTGGGGCGATACTCAAGTAAAACCAATTGATGCTGAAGACCATGCAATAGGACTTGTCAAATATGAAAATGGTGCTATTGGGCAATTTGAAGTTAGCTGGACATTTAGAGGTGGGTTAGATCTTAGAGATGAAGTAATGGGTACTGAAGGTACAATATGGGTTAATTCTTTTTTAAGAACAGGATTCGAAATGTTTACAACAGGAAAAGGCAGCAATTATGTTGCAGAAAAAGCTGAGTCAGATTCAGGATGGATTTTCCCAGTAGGAGATGAATTAAATGAATTAGGTTATAATCATATGTTTGCAAATATGTTTGACTCTTTAGAAAATGGAGAGAAACCTTCTGAAACTTTTTATGATGGTTATATTGTAAATGCTATAATTGATGCATCATATAAATCTATAAAATCAAAAAAATGGGAAAAGATAGATTTAGAAATTTGGAGGGGTAAGGAAGGAGTAGATAAAATAAGCACGCTTGATAGCTATGATGATAATTATTATCTAGTTAAAGAGGAGATGACTCATTATGGAGATAAAAAATTAATTCTTAAAGGAAAAAAAGATGGAAAAATTATTGAAAAAATAGTCAAAGAATAGATCTTCTCCTCATCAAAATTTTGCTAGTATTATTTTCCTTATTTATCTTTTTCAAAGAAGAAAGCTGAACACCAAATAATTGGGAAATTTCCCATAAAGATTCGTCTTCTCTTCTCAAATATAATTGTACCCTACCCTTTCTTCTTTTTTTTGATAAATAATAAGGCATACCTGGAATTATCTTATGATTTTTTTCAACATCATTATAAGCTAAAAAGTTCTTTTTTGAAATTTTATATGTTGATGATATTTCATTTATATTATCTATTGAATCAGCAATAAAGGCTGGTAATCCATTTAAAAAAATTGATCTTTTAGAAATGACACTTAAAATTTTCTCATCAATTGCTGAGTTATTTTGTTGATCAATTAAAGTATTAACTTTTTCAGATAAAACTGAAGCCGTTTTTTTAAAGATATTCTCCTTTTTTTCAGGTATAATAAAAGAGTAAATTTTATCATTTGGTATTCGATCAGTTTTAATCCATGAATTAAATGAAGATAATTTACTTTTATCAATTGATAAACTTTCAGACATGTCTTTAACTGAAATAAATGATCTATTTTCATAAACTGAAAAATTATTATTGTAATTTATTTTATCAGCATAATCTTCAAAAGCAATTTTATATCCTAAAAATTTAATAATATACCAGTGGGTACTTTCATCAATAATCATTCTTTTTGATCCATATAATTGAGGATCAACAACTTCTTTTGCTCCATTAAGGCCTTGATAATATGAATAAATAGAAAAAATCCAATTTTCAAAAAGATAATTACTATTCTTTATATACCTAGAAGCAGCTCTGGTAGAAGATACAATGTTTTTTCTCTCATCAATTTTTTCATTTACTATTAAACCATAATCTTCAGCAGTTTCTTTCTTAAACTGCCAAAATCCTACTGCATCAGATGAGGAAACTGCATCTGAAATCAGTGCACTTTCTTGAAGAGCTAAATATTTCAAATCATCTGGCATTTCTTCCTCTGCTAAAATTCTTTCAATAATTGGAAAAAAAATATTTATTCTGTCAACATAAATTTGAAAATATTTTTCATTAAGGTGAAGAGCATCTACCTCATTTTGAATAATTGGGATAACATCATCAGAAATATTCAAGACCATATTATCAATTCTTATTCTCTCGGGTACTCTTGGAGAGTTTTGAGAAAAAGATTCAATAAAAATGGAAAAGAATAAAAGGACTGTGATTTTAATTTTCATCTTTTATGATAAGTGTGAGTCCATCCCTGACAGGTAAAATCAATTTTGAAACTTTTTTATTTTTTTTAATATATTCATTAAAATCATTCATATATACGGCTATTTTATCATTTTGATTCTTAGATATATCAGTAACTTTTCCCTTCCAGAGAACATTATCAACAATAATTATCCCGCCTTTATTTAACTTATGAATTACTTGATCAAAATAATTTTTATAATTTTTCTTATCAGCATCAATAAAAACAAGATCGAATTTTAATTCGATGTCAGGAATAATCTTAATAGCCTCACCTATTTTTTGTTCAATTTTATTTTTATAATTCGACCTATTAAAATAATTATTAACTTTTTCATATAAACTATTATCCCTATCAATAGTAACTAATTTACCATCATCTTGAAGACCCTCTGCCAGACATAAGGCAGAATAACCCGTATATGTTCCAATTTCTAAAATATTTTTTGGATGTTTAATTTTTGATATGAAACTTAAAATTCTTCCTTGTAAATGACCGGATAACATTCTCGGCTGATGTACATGATTAATCGTATATTCATTGATTTCCTTAAGAAGAGGGGATTCTTTGTCAGATAAAGCTTCTACATATTTCTCGATATTTTTATCAACAAAATCCATAATAGGCAAATTAAAAATTTATTAACAATTAATGTATCTTTAAGACAAAATAAACTGATGAGATACGAAATAATTGATAACTCTCTTTTCATTAATAATAGAAAAAACTTTTTAGATAGAGTTGATAAAAATTCAGCTTCAGTATTTGTCTCTAATGAATTCATGCCAACAAACGCAGATGAGACATTACACTTTGTTCAAAATACTAACCTTTTATATCTGACAGGGATTGATCAAGAAGATACATTTCTAATTTTAGCTCCTAATTTTCCTGATAAAAAGATGAGAGAGATATTATTTATCAAAGAAACCAGTGAAGAAATAGCTATTTGGGAGGGGAATAAGTTTACAAAAGAGGAAGCAAGAAAAATATCTGGAATTGAGACAGTTATGTGGAACAATAATTTTAAAAATGTTTTAGATCTAATATTAGCTCAGACAGAAAGCATTTATTTAGAAAAGAATGAACATATAAGATCAAGTACTAAAATTGAAACACCACAAGATAGATTCCTTAATGAAATTAAAATATCTTATCCAACTTATAAAATTAAGAGGTCTTACCCTATTCTAAGTGATTTAAGAATGATAAAAAATGAAACTGAGGTTGACTTAATTCAAAAAGCTTGTGATATAACAGAGAAAGGGTTTAGGAGGGTTCTAAGTTATATTAAACCAAATATATGGGAGTACGATGTTGAAGCAGAGTTTATTCACGAATTCATAAAAAATAAATCTAAGGGCTTTGCTTATCAACCTATAATTGCTTCGGGAATAAATGCATGTTCTCTTCATTATAACACAAATAATTCTGTATGTAAATCTGGAGATCTTATCCTGATGGATGTTGCAGCTGAATATTCAAATTATAAGTCTGATATGACGAGAACTATACCAGTTGATGGAAAATTTACAAAAAGACAATTAGAAATATATAATGCTGTTCTAAATGTTAAAAATAAAGCTACTAATATCCTAAGACCAGGTATAACTATTAATGAATATCATAAAGAAGTTGGTAAGATTATGGAGAGTGAATTAATAGAAATAAAGTTGCTCGATAAACATGATGTAAAAAAACAGAATCCAAAAAATCCTTTATTCAAAAAGTATTTTATGCATGGAACTTCACACCATCTTGGTTTAGATGTTCATGATGTTGGTAATTTTTATGTTGACTTATCTCCAGGAAATGTTTTTACAGTTGAACCAGGAATTTATATTAGGGAAGAAAACTTAGGTGTTAGGCTAGAAGATAATATCCTTGTAGGAGAAGATAAAAATATTAATTTAATGGGAGGAATACCTATATATCCTGAGGAGATAGAAGAATTAATGAATAAATAGTTAATGATTATTAACCAATAGAAATCCTTAAAAACTTATCAACTGATAAATCAGATGAAAATGTTCCTAGATAAGATTCAATTGTCATCGAATTATCTTTCACAAAAGGTTGACTCAAAAGAGTATTTTCTTTGAAAAATTTTTGAAGCTTGCCCTGGGCAATTTTTTCAACGATATTCTCTGGTTTACCTTCTTTAAGGGCTTGCTCTTTCCCAATTTCTATTTCTTTATCTATCACAGTTTGGTCAACACCATCTTTATTTAATGCAATGGGATTCATTGCCGCAATCTGCATTGCTACATCTTTACCAGCTGCAACATAATCTACAGAAGATGTATTAACCAAAGAAACTAAAACACCTAACTTATTTCCAGCGTGGATGTAAGGAACAATTTTCTCTCCCTCTAAAGTTTGATAATCTCTAATTTCAATTTTCTCACCTATTTTTCCAACAAGATTTACTATCTCTTTTTCAACAGTAGAAGTACCTAATGACGAACTTAAAATTTCTTCAACATTTGAAAGATTATTTTCAAATGCAGTATTCAAAATATTTGAAGCTAATTCCTGAAAGTCATCATTTTTAGCGACAAAATCTGTTTCACATGTAAATGATAAAATTGATGCTTTATCTTCATTTGGAGTCAATTTATAGATAACAACTCCCTCAGAAGTTTCTCTATTAGATCTTGCTGCAGATACTTTTTGGCCTTTTTTTCTTAAAATATCAATAGCTTTATCAAAATCACCACCTGCTTCAACAAGTGCTTTTTTACAATCCATCATACCTGAACCAGTCTTTTGTCTAAGTTCATTTACTTCTTTTGCAGAAATATTTACTGACATAATTTTTGAAAATTTATTTAGTTACTTCTTTCTTAGAATCTTTTGCTTTCTTCTCAGCTTCTTTTTTTTCTTTTGCTTCCTTCTCAGATGCTTCTTTTTCTTGTTTAATTCTAATTTCTTCTTTTATTTTTTCTCTCTCCTTTAACCCTTCAGCAATGGCAGCTGATACATAATCAATTATAGTAGAAACTGAAGTAAATGAGTCATCATTAGAAGGAATTTCAAAATCTATAGAATTAGGATCAGAGTTAGTATCTACCATTCCATACACTGGAATATTAAGTTTCTTAGCTTCTTGTACAGCTATTTCTTCATGATTTACATCTACAACAAATAATGCAGCAGGGATTCTATTTAAACTAGAAATTCCACCAAGAGCTCTTTCTAACTTATCTTTATCTCTTGAATTCATTAATCTTTCTTTTTTAGAAAAGTCTTGAGTATATGTGTCAGAATTTTCCATATTTTCAAGAGCAGACAGCTTTTTTAAAGATTTCCTTATTGTAGAAAAATTAGTAAGCATACCACCTAACCATCTCTCAGTTACATATGGCATATTTAATTCTTTTGCTTTCTCAGATACATAAGTTTTGGCTTGTTTTTTTGTTGCTACAAACATTATTTTTCTTCCAGACTTTGCAATGTTTTGTAAAGATGCAGCGGCAGTGTAAGCACAATCTATGGTTTTATGCAGATCAATAATGTGAATCCCATTATTTTCCATAAAAATATATTCAGACATTTTAGGATTCCATTTTCTAGTCAAATGACCAAAATGTACACCAGCTTTCAATAAATCTTTATGTTCTAATTTTTTAATCATAATATTTTATCTCTTAACCCACTGGAATGCTCTTCTTGCTTTTCTTCTTCCATATTTTTTTCTTTCAACCATTCTAGGATCTCTAGTTAGAAAACCTTCTTTTTTTAAAGTGGGTCTTGTTTCTTCATCATTTTTAACGAGTGCCCTAGCAACAGCAAGTCTTACAGCCTCAGCTTGTCCTTTGAGACCGCCTCCATAGAGGTTAACCTTAAAATCAAAACTATTTGTTACATCAACTAGCTTAAGAGGTTGTTCAACTATTAATCTTAACAGCTCAGACGCAAAGTATTTATCTAATTTTTTACCATTTATCATGAAATTACCTTTTCCAGGTTTCATATATAGTCTAGCTACTGATGTTTTTCTTCTTCCTACTGTACTTATATATTCCATTTCAAATATTTAGTTCTTTCGGCTTTTGACCTTCGTGGGGATGGTTAGAATCTTCGTAGACAAATAGATTTCTAAAAAGCTGTCTACCTAATCTATTTTTAGGTAACATTCCTTTCACCGCTTTCTCAATTATGAATGTCGATGATTTTTTTTCTTTAATTTCTAATGGGTTAGTAATTTTTTGTCCTCCAGGATAACCACTGTGAGAAACATACTGTTTTTCTCTCCATTTCTTACCAGTTAATTTTATGCCATCTGAATTTATTACAATGACATAATCACCACAATCCATGTGTGGAGTGAATGAAGCTTTGTGTTTTCCTCTTAGAACTTTTGCAACTTCAGATGAAAACCTACCTAAAGTCTTTCCATCGGCATTTACAACAAACCAATTCTTTTGAATTGACTCCTTATTTAAGTATTTTGTCTTGTAACTATTTGAATCCATTTGTTTCTAAAAAGTGAGCAAAAATAGATTTATTAATAAATAAAAACAATATTTATTAGGTAAATATTATATCATTTCTACCTTGTTCTTTTTCAAGACTTTTTTAAGAGATTTTCTTCTTTTCGAAGATTTAGGAGCAAGTTTTAAATTAAAAGAAAAAATTGAACCTTTATTAATCTTAGATTTTAATTTAATTTTTGTTTTATGGCCTTCAATTATGTGCTTAACAATAGCAAGTCCTAAACCTGTACCGCCCTTCTCTTTGGATCTACTTTTGTCTATTCTATAAAATCTTTCAAATATTCTTCTTCTATGATTTTTAGGAATTCCTTTCCCATAATCAATTACTTTAAGGTTTATTACTTTTTTTCTTTTTTCACAAGAAATGGTAATCTTAGAATTCTCTTCAGAATATTTGATACTATTTGAAATTAGATTCTTTAGCACCTGAAATATTCTATAATAATCAGCAATTACAATTATAGATTTGTAATCTGATAACTCAGGTGTAAGACTCATTCCTTTAGTTTTTGCAAGTGGCTCTAATTGTTCGATTGTCTCATTGACAAGACCAATAACATCAAACGCCTCCATTTTCATTTTAATTTCTCCAGATTCCATCTGAGATATTGTTAAAAGATCTCTCACTAGAAGATCAAGATAGTCTAAGCTCTTGGCAGCCTTACTTAAAAATTTTTTTCTGATTTTATCGTCGGCATCCATATTATCTAGTAGTGTATGGACGAAACCTTGTGCTGCAAAAATTGGAGTTTTAAGCTCGTGAGATACATCCTGTAAAAAATCTCTCCTAAATGCCTCTAACCTCTTTAGTTCATCAATCTCAAGTTGTTTTAAACTTGCATAATTGTAGATCTCTTCGTTTATACCTCTCAAAGGGTTAATGTTTCTTAAGATAGAAGTATCAACCTGCACTCTTTCAAATTCTTGATTTCTAATTCTTTCAAAGGATTTATATATCTCTTTAATTTTCTTGTCAAATAAATTTTCAGTAATGATCGCAAATAAAAGTGTCGAGGAAAAAATGGATATTATACCTGCTGTCAATAGCTTTTCTATGTCACTAACTCCAAGTAAAAACGCTGTTATTAAAGATATAATTCCAACAATTATACCAAAAAGAACAGAGATAGATTGAGAGTTATTCATAGGTTAAAATTAAATCTATTTTTAGATATGATTATTAAAATAAATGGAGAGTTTAAGAATAAATTGTTACTCAAGTTTAAACTTGTAACCTACACCTTTTATGGTACTTATAAAATCTTGCCCTAATTTTTCTCTTATTTTCCTGATATGAACATCTACAGTTCTTGCAACAACATGAACATCAGCACCCCAGATATTTCTGAGTAGAGATTCTCTACTAAATACCTTTTTTGGATTAGTTGCCAAAAAATGTAGTAACTCAAATTCTTTTTTTGGAAAAAAAACTTCATTTCCATCCAGTTTGACTACATAACTATCTTTATCAATTAATAAGTTTTCAACTTCTATAACATTCTTACTATTATCTACTGATGATTTTCTTTTATAAAATGAATTGATTCTACTTAATAAAGCCCTTGGTTTTATAGGTTTGGTAATATAGTCATCACCTCCAGCATCGAAGGCAGCTACTTCAGAATACTCCTCTACTCTCGCAGTTAAGAATAAAATAAAGGTTGACTGAAACTTTTCTATCTCTCTTAATTTACGACATGTTTCAATACCATCGATTTCAGGCATCATTATATCAATTAAAATAAGATCTGGATTATATTTAGAAGCTATATCAATACCTTCTTTTCCCGAAGATGCAGTTTTTACTATATAACCCTCAGATTCAAGGTTAAACTTAAGAAGTAATAGAATATCCTTCTCATCATCAATAGCAAGTATCTTAAAATCTGATTTTGGCATACTGCAATTTAACCCGATTTAAAATATTTAATATCAAAATTTAATCGAATTTTAATTTATTAATTTTTTGATTAAATACAGTTAATTTTTAATTAACATTAGAATAATTAGATACCTCAATAACAAAGCTTCCAAAGTTCATCTTTGCCTCTAACTTCAGAGGTATTTTCTTGTCATCATCTGTTAACCAAAATTTTACAGCATCCTCTTCCTCAAATAATTTATTTTTAGGAATAATTGGTGCGAAAACTAATGAATTATATTCACCAATTTTTGTTTCTATAGTGTCTCTCCTTAAGAACTTCATCTGATAACTAAATTTCTCATTATTTTCAAAATATGGAATTTCAACTAATTCTTTTGATAAGGTCTCAGAGTAATCTAAAGATCTCAGATAAGCAAGACTTGCAATCCAATAATTCATAAAATAAGATCGTATTATTTTCTTTATATCATCTTCAAAATGTAAATATCTATGTTCTACAAATTCTTTAGTTTCCTTATCTAATATTTCAATTTGAACACTATCTGAATTCTCAACAAAATTTAATATTTCATTCTTTCTGTACTTTCCTTCAAGTAGATACTTATAGAATTTTTTTGGTTCTAGTTCATCTCTAGTAATATAAACTCCCCATTTATCTCTTACAGTAGTAAATAAATCGAATACTCCAATAGACTTACCAGTAACATCAATTTTAATTGTTTCCTCATTATCTATACTATGTAAATTACTTTCAGTAATCATCGAGGCTTCACCAGCATTAAATATTCCAAATGAAACAAGGAAATCGACTTTCTCTCCAGGAATTACTTTATAATCTTGTGAAAAAGAATAGAATGATAAAAAAATTAATAAAAAAGTAGTTAGAGTTTTTTTCAATTAAAAACGTGTTATAAGTAGCAAAAATATTAAAATATGAGAATGTTAGTACGTATATTTGAAGATCTTTAAGTTAATTTTTATTAAAAATTACTAAAAATATTAGTATTTAAATTTTATACTACTTATTTTAGCAAAAATTAAACAAAATGAAAGAAACAAAAGAAAAATCAAAAGCTCTTAGTTTAGCGATCGAAAAGCTAGAGAAGACATATGGTCAAGGTACCATAATGAAATTAAGTGATGAAAATATAGTTAAAATCCCAAGCATACCAACTGGATCTTTAAGTTTAGATATTGCTTTAGGAATTGGAGGACTACCCAAGGGAAGGGTGATAGAAATTTTTGGTCCAGAGTCTTCAGGAAAAACAACCCTCTCAATGCATTGCATAGCAGAAGCACAGAAACAAGGTGGAATAGCAGCTTTTATAGATGCAGAACATGCTTTCGATAAAACATATGCAGAAAAACTAGGGATAGATACAGAAAATCTTCTAATATCACAACCGGATAATGGAGAGCAGGCTCTAGAAATTAGTGAGCACCTTATAAGGTCTAATGCTATTGATATAATTGTTATTGACTCAGTAGCCGCATTAGTACCTAAAGGAGAAATAGAAGGAGAAATGGGAGACAGCATGATGGGACTTCAGGCTAGACTAATGTCGCAAGCACTAAGGAAATTGACTGGAGTAATTCATAAATCAGGTTGTATTTGTATTTTCATTAACCAACTAAGACAAAAAATTGGTGTAATGTTTGGTAACCCTGAAACTACAACTGGTGGGAATGCCCTTAAATTTTATTCTTCAGTAAGATTAGATATTAGAAGAATTGGTCAAATTAAAGATAGTCCAGACAGCATTAACGGTAATAGAACAAAGGTAAAAGTTGTTAAAAATAAAGTTGCTCCTCCTTTTAAGGTTGTAGAGTTTGATATTATGTATGGTAAAGGAATTTCAAAGTCAGGAGAAGTATTAGACTTAGGAGTTGAACTAGAAATTATACAAAAATCAGGTTCTTGGTTTTCATATAATGGAGAGAAATTAGGCCAAGGAAGAGATTCCGTAAAAACTATTCTTGAAGATAACCCTGAACTTATGGGAGAATTAGAGGGTCTAATAAAAGAAAAATTAACTAGTTAGATCTAATAGCCTCAACAGGATCAAGATTTGAAGCAAATATCGCTGGTAATAACCCAGCAAGAATTCCTATAATTGAAGATATTGTAACTCCAAGAATAACATTTTTAAAAGATATTACCAGGTCAAAAGTACCTAGATCTGGTAATGTCATTAGGAATACAAAGAATATCCCAAATAACCCTCCAAAAACACTAAGGAAAGACGACTCAAATAGAAACTGCATTAATATAAAATATTTCTTAGCACCTAAAGATTTCTGAAGACCAATTATTGGTACTCTTTCTTTTACGGAAACAAACATAATATTTGCTATACCAAATCCACCAACCAATATTGAGAAGCTACCTATTACCCAACCAGCAATACTGATAGTACTAAAAATCGCTGATACAAATGAAGCTAAATACTCCGGTCTATTAATAGCAAAACTATCATCTTCTATTGGTTTTATACCTCTTTTTGCTCTTAATAGCCCTTTTAATTCATATTCTAAATTTATAAGACCTGGATCTTCGTCTCCATTACCTTTTACCCTTAGTACTGCATTTGATCCTTTTTTACCAACCTTATAAATTTTCTTAAAACTATTAAATGGTATAAACATCTGTCTGTCAAATGAGTCACCGGCACCAAATGATTCTCCTTGTTCCTTTGTAACGCCAATTATAGTATATGACTTCCCTTTTATCTTAAGCTGTTTTCCAATAGCAAATTCTGGTGATTTAAATAAATCTTCCATAATTTTATGGCCAATTATAGCAGCATTTGAGCCTGTTAGAGTTTCATTTTGAGTAAAAAATCTACCAGCAGAGAACTCCCAATCTCCAAAAAATTGATTTTCAAAAACAACACCATTTAAATTATCAATTACAGAACTGTTATTTTGAAATTTAACATTAACACCACCTCTTGAAGTTAAAATCTCAACAGCTTCAGCATTTATAAGGTTTTCCTTTAAAAATTCATATTCTCTATAAGTTGGCTCTGGCCTTCTAAAAAATTTCCACCATTCATAGCTGGGATTATTGAAGTCCCAAGGCCACTTTTCAACTCTTAAATTATCGGTGCCTAAAAAACTTAGATTATCCTTTATACTCTTTTCAAGAGAATCTACAGTTGAAAGAACTGCAATAATTGTAAAAATTCCAATAGTAACACCTAGTAATGATAAAACCGTCCTTACTGGATTAGCAATTAAAGCATTGAAGGAAAAGACAAAACTTTCTTTTAATAACCTTAAAAATAATTTCATAAATTAAAAGTATGTTAAACTAATTAATTAGTTTTGCAGACTCCAAAACTAAGGTAATTTTATTAAAGAAATATGAAACTTTCTGAATTTGATTTTAAGTTGGCATCGACAAGAACAGCATTACATCCAGCTAATAATAGAGATGAATCTAGACTTATGATAGTCCATAAAGAAACTGGAAAAATAGAACATAAACAATTCAAAGATATAATCAAATACTTTAATGAAGACGATGTTCTTGTTCTTAATGACACAAGAGTTTTCCCAGCAAGATTGTATGGACAAAAAGAAAAAACTGGAGCTAAAATTGAAGTTTTTTTACTAAGAGAATTAAACCCTGAGCTTAATTTATGGGATGTTTTAGTTGATCCAGCTAGAAAGATAAGAGTTGGTAATAAACTTTATTTTGGGGATGGAGAATTAGTAGCAGAAGTTATAGATAATACAACATCAAGAGGAAGAACTATAAGGTTTATTCCAGAAGACAGTGAAAAAAACTTTTATGATATAATTCATGAATACGGAGAAACTCCTCTTCCTAAAGAAATTAAAAGAAAAGTTGATAAAAAAGACGAAGAAAGATTTCAGACAGTGTATGCAAAAAATATTGGTGCAGTTGCTGCACCCGCAGCTGGACTACATTTTACAGAAATTTTACTTAAAAAATTGGAATTAAAAGGTGTGCAAATAGTAAATATCACTTCACACACAGGTTTAGGAACTTTCAAAGATATAGATGTAGAAGATTTAACAAAACATAAAATGGATTCAGAAAATTATTCTATTCCAGAAGAAACCGCAATAGCTGTAAATAATGCTCTCAATAATAATAAAAGAGTATTTGCTGTTGGTACTTCAAGTATGAAAACCCTAGAGACTGCTGTAACTGCAAACGATAGACTCAAATCCAAAGGAGGATGGACTGATAAATTTATTTTTCCACCTTATGAGTTTAAAATTTGTGGAGGTATGATTACAAACTTTCATTCTCCAAAATCTACCTTACTTATGATGGCAACTGCATTTGGAGGTTTCGATACAATAATGAAGGCATACAAAGTAGCTATAAAAGAAAAGTATATGTTTCATACATATGGTGATGCATTATTAATAATCTAATATATCGATGGAAAAATCAATAATCTTGATGGCAGCAGGAACCGGAGAGAGGATGAATTCAGATATACCCAAACAGTTTATAGAAGTTAACGGATTACCAATTATTATACATACCTATAATGTATTCAAAAAAATTGACCACCTTAATATATACATAGTTTTACCTAAAACTGACTTCAAGAAATGGAGTAATTATATAAATAAATTTATCGAAGAAAATGACATAATAGTTCAGGGTGGAGACCATAGAAATATATCTGTTAGGAATGGAGTCAATGCTATAAAGTCTAAAAATGGCTTGATTGGTATTCATGATGGTGTAAGACCATTTCTTTCTACAGAATTAATAAACAGTTTATTTACTGAAGCTGAAAAAAATGGGAATGCAATTCCTTTCACTCAAACAATAAATTCACTAAGAAAAATTGATGGAAATAAAAATTTTTCTGTTGATAGATCTAAATATGTACAAATACAAACACCTCAAATTTTTGAGATAAAACTTATTAAAGACTCTTTAAATAGTATTGAAAAAATTAGCTACACTGATGAAGCCAGTTTAATTGAAGAATTAGGTTTAGATATTAATCTAGTTGAGGGAGAAGAAGAAAATATTAAGATTACAACAAAGAAGGATCTTAATTATTTTAATTAATACTCGTCTTCATTAAAGAAGAAATCATCTTTAGTAGGATAATCAGGCCAAATTTCTTCTATGCTTTCATATGGAGCACCATCATCTTCTAGTTCCTGTAAGTTTTCAGTTACTTCAGCAGGAGCACCTGTACGAATAGAGAATTCAATTAACTCATCTTTAGTTGCAGGCCAAGGGGCATCTTCTAAGTGATTAACAAGTTCTA
>Ga0160422_10001695_pt1 | contig 13706 bp, 12 predicted proteins | sample Fk160mmetaG_FD_108192 | JGI IMG/M metagenome (GOLD analysis project Ga0160422, IMG submission 108192) | Marine microbial communities from the Central Pacific Ocean - Fk160115 60m metaG | ecosystem: Environmental > Aquatic > Marine > Oceanic > Photic zone | place: The Central Pacific Ocean...
AGCCAAGCCTAGTTCGTCCCACAGCACCGCCATCATACTCTCGAGCGGGCGGTCAGGAACCTCCAAAGGACGCTCTGTTATGCGCTCCGCCACCGATCGATAGGTTTTAGACAAGGTGTGGAGCATGACTGCAGGGAGCGCATGCTCCTCGGCGTAACGCTTACGCTCCTCAAAGCGCTGGTGGTCGAGCAAAAGCTCGGGGTCGTTCACATGCCTCAACAACGCCTGACGAAATTCTTCCTTGCTGTTCTCGACCACACTGCCGCCGCGATACGCAACCGCATCCCAGATTCTCGAAGAATCCGGTGTGCCGACCTCGTCCATGTAGATGAGGCTTTCCTCCCCATCGGCGTCCCGCGCGTAGCCAAACTCGAATTTGGTATCGACTAGCATCAAATCAAGCGGCGCGAGGTGCCGGGCGATCAGGTCGACACCCTTTCGGAGTAACTCTTCACAGCGCGCCACGTCGCCTTTCGCACGAAAACCAAAGGCCTGCCAATGCGCTTCCATTTGAGCGCGCGAAACATTGGTGTCATCCGCCTCCGGGATACCGGGTAGGCCCCGCATCACACCCTTGGTTGAGGGAGTCACCAACGTCTCACTCAAACGCTGGTCCCGATGGAGCCCTTCGGCTAACTCAATACCGCAAAACTCGCGCACGCCCCGTTCATAGGCTCGCCACATCGAACCTGTAATAAAGCGCCGGGCGATAGCCTCGATCATGACGGGCTCGGCTCGCTGCACCACCCAAACCAAGGGATGCGGGACATCGAGAATATGGCTACGAGCCAGCCCCGCGCGGCTGAACTCGGTGAACCAGAATTGGGAGATGGCATTGAGGGCTGCGCCTTTGCCCGGCACCCCGGCGAGTCCGCCCTCCCCGTGCCAGATACAGTCAAACGCCGAAATACGGTCGCTGATTACCATTAGGGCAAGCTGTGCGTCGGCCGCCACCGGATACTGACGCTCCCGAATCAGCCGCGCGCTATCCTCCACGGAAAGCCAATAAACGGAACGGACCTTGCCCGAGTGCACCGGCTCACTGGTACGGATAGGCAACGAGTCATTGACGGCGAGGACCTCTGAACTCAAGGGTTAATCTCTAGTAGGTTGGCTTCACGCGCAGTTTTGCCCAAAATATGCTTGGTTGTCACGAGCTGTGGCCACGACTCCCGCGGTAAAGGACCAATTCCATGTTTTTTCAAACTAAGAAGCGTCATCTGATTGCCGACGTCATAAAGGCGTTTTCCATCGCACTGCTGGGGTGCTTCGCGCTACAGCAAGATGCGCACGCACAATCGCCCGACGAGAGCACCGTAATGGAAACCGTTATCGTCACGGCGTCCCGTACCCCTGATAAGGCCTTCACACTGCCCGTCGCCTGGTCGGCACTGGATGATTCGACCATAGAGCGTATCGCGGCACAGCACAGCAATCAGGTCTTCAATCGGGTGGCGGGGGCCTGGATCAGCCGCGGCAATGGCCAGGAGTCCCTGATCTCCCTGCGCTCACCTGTGCTGACCGGCGCCGGCAGCTGCGGCGCGTTCATGACTGCGCAAGACGGCATCAGCCTGAGATCTCCCGGATTTTGCAACTTGAATCAGCTGTTCGATGCCAACTTACTGCAGGCGGGCAAACTGGAGGTGCTGAAAGGCCCTGCCACTGTGGTCTTTGGCTCGAATGCACAGCACGGCATCATCAATGTGTTGAGCCGCAGCGTCAGCGACACGCCGAATCAGATCAAAGTCGAGGCAGGGTCGCGGGACTACTACCGACTCTCGGGGAGCGCCGCCTTCGATAGCGTAGCACTCTCGGCCCAGGCTACCCGCTACGGGGGTTATCAGGATGCCTCTGGCTACGATCAGCAAAAAGCGACGCTGCGCATTGATCACGACTGGCAGGACTGGCGAGTGCAGGGCTTGCTTGAGGGTAGCAACCTCAATCAGGAAACAGCAGGCTATATCCGGGGCTTTGAGGCCTACGAGGATGACGACGCGCGTGAGGAAAACCCCAACCCAGAGGCCTATCGTGATGCCTGGGCGGCTCGTGGATATCTGGGATTCACTCGCGACTGGGGCGCCAATGCAGAGGTTACGTTCCGCCCATACTGGCGCAGTAACAGCATGACCTTCCTGCAGCATTACTTGCCCTGGAAGGCGACCGAGAGTAACCGTCACCGCAGCCTGGGCTTGCAGGCTATCGCCCGGGGACAGCGCGATCGGCTGACGTGGCTAGCCGGCGTCGATGTCGATCACACAGAAGGCGCCATGCTCGAAGTGCAGGAGGCGTTTTTTAGCCCCAACCAGCCCGATGGCGTGCACTACGACTACGAGGTCGATGCCGACACGCTGGCCGGGTTTACGAATGTGACGTGGGCGCTATCAGATCGATGGCGGCTTGATGGCGGCCTGCGTTTAGAAGAGACCCGGTATGACTACGCCAACCTGACCGATACAGGCCCCGCCTGCGCACCGACCGCCAGTGCCTGCCGCTTCTACCGCCCAGCCAGCCGCAAAGACAGCTTTAGCGACTGGACAGGCAACATGGCACTCAGCCGCCAAAGCGAACACACCACGGTTTTCGCGCGGCTGGCACGCGGGTTTCGCGCACCCCAGACGACGGAGCTTTACCGCCTGCAGTCAGGGCAAGCCGTGGCGGACATCGACTCCGAGTCACTCAACAGTTTTGAAATCGGTGTCCGCGGCAGCCATGAACGGTTTGGCTACGACATTGCCGCCTACTGGATGGACAAAGAGGACGTCATATTTCAGGACCGGGATCGCTATAACGTCTCGGGCGCCGAGACGACGCATCGCGGCATCGAAGCGAGCCTGAACTGGCAGTTATCCAACGTCTGGTCATTGAAGGCAAACGGTAGCTATGCCCGGCACCGTTATGACAGCGATATTCAACTGCTGGGGTCCCGGGGCAGTATCGAAGGCAACGAGATGGACACCGCACCAAAGCACTTTGGCTCGATGCAACTGCTGGCAGATTTCTCGCAGATTGGCCCCGCGCTCACGGCTGAGCTGGAGTGGCTGTGGGTGGCTAAGTACTGGCTGGATCCCAACAATCAACACGAGTACGACGGCCACGAATTACTGAATCTGAGGGGATCGTGGGCGGCAACCCCCACACTCACCCTGACGCTGGTCGCGACTAACCTGATGGATAGGGGATATGCAGAGCGCGCCGATTACGGCTTTGGTAGCTACCGCTATTTTGTGGGAGAACCCCGCAGCTTCGTACTGGGTGTCTCGCTGGCGCTCTAATCCTAGCGGTAGGCGCGCACGCCGACGGCGTGGCGCACTTTTTCAAGTAGCGCGGTACTTTGCGGTCTGAGGCGCTCAGCGCCGTGCTTGAGGATGGCTTCCACCTCCTCGGTATTCGACATCAGACGATCGTAGATCTCCCGCGCTGGCGCCAACTCGTCATTGACCCGCTCAAACAGCTGCTTTTTGGCCTCACCCCAGGCAATGCCATCCGCGAAGGCCTGTCGCATCTGTTCACGCTCCGCCTCATCAGCAAACGCACACCAAACCTGAAAGACCGTCGAATCATCGGGGTCTTTCGACTCACCCGGCTCCAGCAAATTGGTTTTGATCTTGTTGATCGCTTTTTGTAGCTGCTTTGGTGTGCCAAACAGCGGAATGGTATTGCCGTAGCTCTTGCTCATCTTGCGACCATCCAGACCCTGTAAGACCGCGACATGATCATCGACCACCGCCTCGGGCAAGGTGAATGTCTCGCCGTAGTGATGGTTAAAGCGCTGGGCAATATCCCGCGCCATCTCGACATGCTGAATCTGATCGCGACCCACCGGCACCTGATGCGCGTTGAAAATCAAAATATCGGAGGCCATCAGTATGGGATAAGAGAACAATCCCATCGTGATCCCAAAGTCCGGATCCTCGCCGGATTCCTCATTGGCTTGCAAAGCGGCTTTGTATGCATGAGCCCGATTCATTAAGCCTTTTGCTGCTGAGCACGTCAGCACCCAGCTCAACTCGGTGATCTCCGGGATATCCGACTGACGATAGAAATAGGTGTTTTCAGGGTCGAGACCCAGCGCCAACCAGGTTGCCGCGATCTCGCGACTGGACTGCGCCACCTCATCGGGATTCTGATTTTTAATCAGCGCGTGGTAGTCGGCCAGAAAAAGATAGGCGTCTACCGAGGGATCTCTGGAGGCAGCGATGGCAGGACGAATCGCCCCAACATAATTGCCCAGATGCGGCGTACCCGTTGTAGTGATGCCCGTCAGTACCCGGGTTGAACTCATGATGTCCTCGCTTCCTTCAGGCCAGACGGCGGTAGAACGCAGTGAGTAGCGACAGCAGTTGCGGGATATCTGCCGTACAGGCCAGCTCGCGAATCGAATGCATGGCCAAGGTTGGTACGCCCAGATCTGTGGTGGGAATCCCCGTCTCGGTGGCGGTAATGGGGCCAATCGTGCTACCGCAGGCCAGATCGGCGCGCATCACAAACGCCTGCACATCTACCTCAGCCCGTTCAGCCAAAAGCCTCAGCCGCGCCGCGCCCTCGCTGTCCGTCGCGTAACGTTGATTACGATTAATTTTGATCACAGGTCCACCACCCAGCCGCGGGCTGTGTTGATCATCATGCTTGTCCGCATAGTTGGGATGTACCGCATGCGCGTTGTCCACTGAGAGCATCCAGGAATCCGTACGCAGCTGCTGGTTGTCTTGGGGCACTGGCACCAGAGCGGCCAGCGCATCCATGAGCATGGGCCCCTGCGCCCCCACCGTTGAGGCGCTCCCCACCTCCTCGTGGTCGGTTGCCACCAGCATCGACCACTCGGCGTCGTCGGTATCGATCAGTGCGCTGAGGCCCGCAAAACAGCTCAGCAGGTTGTCCAGTCGGGCAGAGGTGATCCAGGACTCGTCCATGCCTGCAACGCTTGGGGCCTGAACGTCATACAGAGACAGCTCGTAATCCATCACCCGCGCATCCTGCCACTTAGCATCCTGAGCGGTGAGAGTCTCGGCCAACCACGCCTTGAAATCGAACTGCTGGGGATCCCCCAGCATGACCAGCGGCACTACATCTTTCTGTGGGTTGATACTGCGCTGTTTGTTGGCGTCCCGGTCAAGATGAATTGCCAGACTGGGCACGACAGCGACCGGGCGAGCCGAATCAAATAGCGTGGAACAGAGCTTTCCCGACGCAGTCAGCAGCGTCACGCGACCCGCTATGGCGAGATCGCGGTCAAACCAAGGGTTGAGTAGCGCGCCCCCATAAACGTCGACCCCTAACTGCACACAACCATCGCGACCTTTCACCGGGTTGGGCTTTACTGAGAGGTTTGGGCTGTCGGTATGCGCGCCGACCAACCTAAGGCCCGCCTCGGGGCGGCCCTGCCCTGCGCGCATTGCGATCAGCGAACTGCCCTGGCGGGTCATGTAATAGCTGCGGCCGGCGGTCATGGCCGCAGGGTCGAACCGCTCCACCTCTTCAAACCCGGCATCACGGAGCCGCCCGGACATCGCCGCCACAGCATGAAAGGGCGTGACAGCCTCCCCGAGAAATCCGAGCAGTGCTTCGATCTGCGTCATGTCGTTAACCCTGAATGATCCACACCCACAATACCAATCCCAAAGCCAATCGATACAGCACAAAAGGCATCAGCCCGATTCGCTCAACCCAATACAGAAACGCTTTGATCGTGGCATAAGCAAATATTGCCGAGATCCCGAAAGCAGTTAACGCTACCCCACCGGAAAGCGATGACTGGCTTGACTCCATGGTGAACAGCATCAGCACCACGGCGGTGCCAATCACCGGCACGCTTAATAAAAAAGAGAAGCGGGTGGCGGCGGCGGGATGGTAACCCAGAAACAAGGCGGCCGTGATCGTCACACCCGATCGCGATGTGCCGGGGATCAGGGCAAACACCTGTGCCAAACCGATAAACAGTGCGTCGCGGAACGATACAGCTCCTATGTGTTTCGCGCCGCGTCGGGAGAGGCGGTCAGCAACGCCGAGAAGCACACCGAACAGAAGTGTGTTTACGATAATCACGTTAACAGCACGCGCGTCGGTGGCGATCACATCCTTGAACAGCAAGCCAGCTAATACCACTGGAACCGTCGCCACCACCAGCGCCCCCAATTCCGACTGATCCGTGGGCCCACCGAGCAGGATGCTCCTTGCCAGATTGATTATCGTATCTCGGAAGTACCAGAGCACTGCACAAAGGGTGCCGGCATGCACAGCCACATCAAAAAGCAGCCCCTGATCAACCCAGCCCAATATCTGCGCCGGTAAAATCAGATGGGCAGAGCTCGATACCGGTAGAAATTCAGTGACGCCCTGAATCAGGGCCAGCACCACCACCTGAACCCAGTCAGTCACGGCGGCCCTGCTCCGACAATTTCTTCCAGCCAATGTCGCGCTGAACATACTGTGGCGACAGCGCGCGAGCGGGCTCGGGCTGCAGTGCCAGCGTTCCGCCACCCAAGAGCCCGGCCATGACGCGGGCGTCCGGTGTCACCTCCGGCAGCCACTTGGACGAAGACGTGAGCTCTTCAGGGATGCGCTCCTGATACCGCGCCCCGGATCCGATCACTACGGTCGCCGGACTCGACGATACGGCTAGCAAGTCCTCCGGCGCACAGACAAACGCCTCACCATCGGCGACGAATGCACCATCACGCCACTGACCCCACAGTCCATAAAACTGATCTATCTGGGCGTCAATGGTCGAGAGGACGCGGTCACCGTCTTGCAGGAGGGATTGATACCCAGCGGCATGCCCTTGGGCGGTAAGAGAGCAGAAGCCGTGAACAGGCATGTCCTGCGACCAAGCCAATCCCTGCGCCAAACTCACTGCGACGCGCAGGCCGGTGAAAGATCCCGGCCCTACGCCACAGGCAATGATATCTGCGGCATCGGCTAGCGCCCTGCCCTCTAAAATCGCCGACAACATTCCCAGAATGTGGCGATTGTGGGCACGCGCCACGATTTCATGGCGCCCACACACCTCTCCCTCATCATACAAAGCGAGAGTGCAGGCATGAGTGGCGGTATCGACTGCCAGAACACGCGACATAGGCGGCATGAGCTATAGTTAGACTGAGAGTCGATGATCCCATAGAGGGACTAAACTTTGAATGCAGTGGGAGCGTACAGCTTGGGTATTTTGGCCGGCGGTCAGGGTGCTCGCTGGGGTGAGCGTGACAAGGGCCTCATCGCGCATCGGGGTCGCCCGCTGGTAGCCGGGATCTTAGCGCCGCGCCCTCGAGGCGCTGGAGAGATCCTGATCTGCTGCCGTGGTTACCCCTATTTCTACCAGCATTTTGCTGACCGGGTGCTGTGCGAGTCAGTTGCCGATCAAGGGCCCTGTGCAGGCATCACTGCTCTGCTGTCTGCGGCTATCTATCCCACGCTGATGGTACTGCCAGTAGATTTGATCGGCGCACCGGCGCAGGTCATCGCCACGCTCGAAACAGAGTGGCAACAAGATGATACTGCCATTTTTTTGACCGATACCGAGGGTCGGCACTCGCCCTGTCTAAGGCTACATGTCGACGCGCTGGCGGCCTGTGGGGCTCTCCTTGATGAAGGATGCCGCAAAATCACCGGGCTGCTGGAGAACGTCGGCGCGCGATCCATTCCAGTCGACACTGCCTGGCTCAAGGATGCGGACCTGCCCGCCTCGATTTCCCCCGAGATCTAGGCCTGAAGTGACTGTTGGGCGAAAAATAGTCCATGGGCCAACACCACCCCCAGCGTTAAATTTCGTCTCATAACGGCGTACCACGCCGGCAAGCTCTCTACACCCCGTTCGTACCATAGTAAGGCCAGATACCCCCCCATCAAGGCCACCGCTGCCAACCACGCTTTGGCCGTTAAGACCGCGGCTACGGCAAACAGTACGACGCCGTTACTAATTAACAGTCTCGCCATAAGTGGCTCCTCAACGGATTGGACCCGGCCCCAAAGCGTGCCTCCGAGAAAACAGAGAATACCCAGAGAGTAGATGACAAACCCCTGAACGGAAACGGCTCCCGGCCAATCCGAGAGCAGCCACGCGCCCACCAAAAAGCCGTAAAAAGGCAGCAAGCCGGCGTAACCCAGTCCCAGCATCACGGTGCGATTCTGCATAACGCGCCTCCAAAAAAAACCCCGGTCAGAGACCGGGGTAAGAATTCGCCACCTGGGGGAAGATGGCTTGGCCGGAGAGTCGATCGTCCGGTTGCAAGATCTACGCCCCGATAGTGGGCCCGGATCACCGTGGTCAAGGAAAAATCGCCCCTCTCTCACTCCTTCCGCCCCTACCTTGCTATGCAGGTTTAGAGCAAACGACAGCGCGCTCACAATCCCGAAAAAAATGCGACCCACCGTCACCGACCCTCGAAGATATCGGGCCGCCGAAAGCTCCGTGGACATTGCCTTATGCCCTAAACGACTGAAGGCAATCGATGCTGATGAAAAAAGAGTTTTCGACAGTGGGTCGGTGTCGCGCTACTGTTTCACCGGAGCCACTTTCCCGGCGACAGCGACAGCAATCCTCCAATCCGATGCGGGCAACGCACATGGGGGACAACGGGTCACCCTGAGACTTAGGCGCAGTGGGTGTCACGCCACGACAATGCTGGTCGCCAGCCCTTTCCCGGACCCCTCACCATCGTGAGGCTGAGCGATGCGCTGGGAGGCACCCCGTCTCCCTGCACTTGGCGGACTCCGCCAGCAAAGGGAAAAGCTATGAAAAGACTCAAGCGAAACCGTATCCAACGCGCCTTTGACAAAGGCTATCAACTCGGCCTTGCCGGCCGCTCAAAGGAAAACTGCCCATTTTTAACCGGTTCAGCGCGTAGCAAGTGGCTGGAAGGTTGGCGCGAGGGACGAAACGACTGGCGAGAGGGCCTCACAGACGCTCTGACATGCTATAAATTGTCAGGTTTCTGACCACTCGCCTGAGCACCCTGTAGCCAACAGGAGTTTTTTGAACGTTCGGGCCTTGTAATGGTCAGAAATGACGCTATTTCTGACACCGCAGTAACTAAGGCCTGATCCGTGAATTACCAACTCCTCGCGAACCTCGAAAACTGGCTGGGACAACAAATTGTTGGTCAGCAAGATCTGATTCATAAGCTGATGCTGGCAGTGCTGGCCAACGGTCATCTATTGGTCGAGGGCGCACCCGGTCTGGCCAAAACCCGGGCGATTAAAGAGATGGCCGAGGGGATTGAGGGCAGTTTTCACCGCATCCAGTTCACGCCCGATCTGCTGCCCGGCGACATCACAGGTACTGACATCTTTCGCCCGCAAACAGGCGCGTTTGAGTTTCAACAAGGCCCTATCTTCAACAACCTTGTGCTGGCCGACGAAATCAACCGCGCCCCTGCCAAAGTACAGTCCGCGCTGCTGGAGGCCATGGCCGAACGTCAGGTGAGTATTGGCAGTCAGACCTATGAGCTGCCGTCGCTGTTTCTGGTGATGGCGACCCAGAACCCGATCGAACAGGAGGGCACTTACCCCCTCCCTGAAGCGCAGCTGGATCGATTTCTCATGCATGTTCGGGTGTCCTACCCGGATGCGGGGGCGGAGCAGGCCATTCTGCGATTAGCGCGAAGTGAAGCCGGTGGCACCCACAGCCGACCCGAAAGCACCGTCTCGCAAGCTAACATTTTCTCCGCGAGAAAAGCAGTGCTTGACATCCATATGGCGGCGGCCGTCGAGGAATACATCATCCAGCTGATTGTCGGCACACGCGAGCCAGACCACTACGACAGTGAGCTGGCCGGCTGGCTGGAATACGGGGCCAGCCCGCGGGCGACCATCGCGCTGGATCGCTGCGCCCGCGCCAACGCGTGGATTGCAGGGCGCGATTACGTCAGCCCAGACGACGTACAGGCCGTTGCGCTCGATTGCCTGCGACACCGGCTCATAGTGTCCTTCGAGGCGGAAGCAGCAGGCGTCACGAGCGACCAGATTATCGAGCGATTGATCGAGCGCATCCCCGTTGCCTGACAAAGACAGTAGCAAAGTGATGAGCGGGCCCCGCGGTGCCGTTGTCACCGCGGAGCGCCTGATCGCCACCCGATTCGCGGCACGGTTCATCGATGTCACTGGCCAGACCCGTGCGCTCGCCAACCTCGCGGGCATGCGCCGCTCCCGCCAACGAGGCCGTGGCGTCGAATTTGATGAGGTGCGCGCCTACGCGGCCGGAGACGACGTCCGCGCGATCGACTGGCGCGTCACGGCGCGCTCGGGCACTCCCCACACCAAGCTCTTTCACGAAGACAGAGAACAGCCCATTTTGGTAGCAGTAGATCAGCGTTCGCCCATGAAGTTTGGTGCCAGCCGGTGTTTCAAATCGGTGATGGCGGCCCATGTGGGCGCTCTGGCGCTGTGGTCTGGTCTGCAGGCCGGCGAGCGCATCGGCGGCGCGGTACTGGGAGACAACCTCCTGCACGACACGCGACCCAAGCGAAGCCAGCATGCGGTGCTGAACATTATCAGAGATTTGGTGGCCGAGGGGCTCCCTGCCGCAGACGGCCCGGTCACACGAAGCCTCGGCGATCTGCTAGAGCAACTGGAGCGAATCGCACGCGCGGGTACGCGGATCTTTCTCATCAGTGACTTCCACGACATCTTCGAGCAGGAACATCTCGCGCCCCTCAGGCGCTTGACGCGCGCAACGCAGATCGTTGCCGTCGCAGTGGGCGATACGCTGGAAGCCAGCCTCCCTCAAGCGGGTTTCTATGCGGTGACCGATGGCGCCACGCACTCCCAGCTGGACACCAGTGTGACCGGCGCTCGGGAGGCGTACGAGGCGGATTATCAAAACCGTCTCACGCAGCTGACCAAACGTCTCCGGGAGCTCCGCATCCCGCTGCTGCCGCTGCGGACACATCAAGATCCGTTAAAACAGTTACTAACGGTATTTCCCCCAAGATGAATCCGGAAACGATGTTGTCGCAACTCGCGCCGCTGCGGGAACCCGCGGCCATTAGCTGGTGGCCGCCGGCGCCTGGATGGTGGATCGTATTGGCACTGAGCGTGGCTTTACTGACGGGGGTTTTCCTGCGGCTCCGAAAGCGGCGCCGTAAGACCGCCTACCGACGGATCGCGTTGGCAGCCCTCGAAGAGCTCCGCTCACGGGAGGCAGGAAAGGACGAACTTAATTGGTTGCTGAAGGCTGCGGCCCTGAGGGCCTATCCCCAAGAGCAGGTCGCGGGGCTTCACGGGGCGGCTTGGCAGCAGTTTCTCGCATCGAGCTGCCCCAAGGTCGCGTCGGGAGCATTTGCTGAGCTCGACACCCTCTATGAGCGCGAGCCCTCGCCGGTCAGCGGCCATCTTTTTGAAGCCGCTGAAAACTGGATCCGTCAGCACGAGGTGACTCATGCTTGAGTGGCTGTGGCCCTGGGTCTTCGCTGTCGCCCCCCTACCATGGCTGATCCATCGATTCAGCAAGGGCGAGTCTTTGCAGCCCTCGGCGCTGCGCGCACCCTTTGCGGCAAGGTGGCGGGGTCTCACTGGCACCGGTCGCAGCATCAGGTCCGGGCGCGGCTATTGGTGGCTGCTGTGGCTCACGTGGATGATGCTGATCGTCGCCACCGCGAGGCCCCAGTGGATCGGCGAACCCATTGAACTCCCCAATACCGGTCGCGACCTGATGCTGGGGCTGGATCTCTCGGGCAGCATGCAGATTGAGGATATGCAGGTAGGCACTCGTCTTGTGCCCCGTATCACCGCGGTCAAGGCGATCGCCGCCGATTTTACCGAGCGGCGCCAGGGTGATCGCGTTGGCCTCATCTTGTTCGGCACGCGCGCCTATTTGCAGGCCCCGCTCACTTTCGACCTGAGCACCGTGACGCGTTTTATCGATGAGGCGCAGCTGGGCTTCGCCGGCGAGGATACCGCGATCGGCGACGCGCTGGGTCTGGCGATCAAACGGCTACGAAAACGACCCGCATCATCGCGTATCTTCATTCTGCTAACCGACGGGCAGGACACTGCCAGTACCGTCGACCCCATGGAAGCGGCGGCGCTCGCAGCACAACTCGATGTCAAAATTTATACGATCGGCATCAGTCGCAATTTGGGCCGCACGGTGAACGGGCGCAGCGAAGTCGATGAGGCCATGCTCAATGCGGTGGCGGAGGCAACCGGAGGCCGCTACTTCCGGGCGACCTCGCCGACAGAGCTCGAGGCGGTCTACGCACTGCTCGACGAACTGGAGCCGGTCGAGCAGGAGGCCAGCACTTTCCGCCCCAAACGCGCTCTGAGTTGGATACCGTTGCTGGCCGCCCTGACGTTGGCAAGCCTCTTGGCGTTGCTGCGTAGCCGTTGGCTCAGTCGTCTGGGCATGAGGCCCCGCTATGGGTGACCGCAATGATTGATGGATTTCATCTGCTTCGCCCAGACCTGCTGTGGGCCCTGCTCGCCTGCCCGCTGGTGGCGTTGGCGCTTTGGTACCGCCGCGTGCATCAGGGTGACTGGACCAAGGTCATTGACGCCGAGCTTCTGCCGTACCTACTGCCGGATCAGCGCGGTAAAGCGCAGCGATCACGGATCTGGATGCCGACTCTCCTGCTGGCACTCGTGACGCTGGGCGCAGCCGGGCCGAGTCTGCAGCGCGTGGAGCTGCCGGTGATCAAACGGGCGGATGCGCTAGTCATCGTGCTGGATCTCAGCGCCTCGATGTTAGCCGCTGATGTCCAGCCGAGCCGTGTGCAGCGCGCGCGGCAGAAAATATTGGATCTGTTGGATACCCGAGAGGAAGGCGTGACCGGTCTCGTGGTATTCGCCGGCGACGCCCACATCGTCACGCCGCTGACCGACGACACCCGCACCATCGCCAACCTCATGCCGGCGCTCTCCCCCGCCATCATGCCCCTGCCAGGTGCTGATGCCGCCAGTGCAGTTGTACTCGCTTCAGAGTTGCTACTGACTGCAGGCGCGCAAGGCGGACATATTCTTTTAATGACCGATGGGCTGCCGGGATTTGAGAGCAACCGGGTGCGATCAGCACTCGATGACAGTGGTGCCAGCCTTGCCATTCTTGGCATCGGCACCACGACCGGCGCGCCCATACCGCTTCCCAACGGAGGCTTTTTGAAAGATAACGCGGGCGAGATAGTGATTCCCGCGCTGGAACGCGATCAACTTGTCACGGTCGCGCAGGAATTGGAGGCGCCCTATGAGGAAGTCCGGCTCGATGAGCAGGACATCGAAGCGTTGACCCAGCGCGATGCCCTCGCAACAGAAGGTGAATTAGATCTAGACCGGCAGACGGACGCCTGGCAGGACCAGGGTTTCTGGCTCGCGGCATTGGTCGCGTTGTTGTTGCTTCCCGCGTTCCGCAAAGGGGTGGTGGCGAGCATTGCGCTCGTGCTGCTGACCCACGCGCCACCTCCGGAGGCAGCGGGCTGGGATGACCTGTGGCTCACTCCCGACCAGCAGGGTGCACGTCACCTGAGCGCCGGCGAGGCGTCAGACGCGGCGCGCGCCTTCGCCGACCCTAACTGGCGGGGCGTCGCGGAGTATGAGGCAGGCAGCTACGATCAAGCGGCGAAGAGCTTCGCCGGCAAAACAACGGCGGACAACCTCTACAACCTCGGCAACTCGCTGGCGCTACAGGGGGATCTTCGCGGTTCGCTCAGTGCCTATGAGGAGAGTCTGAGCCTTGCTCCCGACGCCGAGGACGCCATCGCGAATCGCGACTTCATTCAGTC
>Ga0160422_10001696_pt1 | contig 13705 bp, 13 predicted proteins | sample Fk160mmetaG_FD_108192 | JGI IMG/M metagenome (GOLD analysis project Ga0160422, IMG submission 108192) | Marine microbial communities from the Central Pacific Ocean - Fk160115 60m metaG | ecosystem: Environmental > Aquatic > Marine > Oceanic > Photic zone | place: The Central Pacific Ocean...
CCCTCATACAGACCCTCGACGCATTGCCTGATGCGACTGCGTCTTGCACTTTTGGAATTGTTCATGGCATTGGGGACCTCGTGCGTCCTCGCCCAAACACCTCAATCGACGCATTGGCACCTCCCTCTTGATCACGATGCTTGGGAAGTTCGTGCCGTCAGCGACAGTGCCGAGGTCATGGTTCCAAGCATTCAACCTATGGCAACTTGGAATCGCCCCTCAACACTTCGACCAAAAAACAATGGATTTGATGGAATCGCCGTCATTGGTGAGGCCCGTCAAATCGTCGGGGACTTTCGCGCTTCTAGTACAGCAGTCGGTTTGGGGACCTCTGGAACCTTTAGAAACAGGGGAAGTTATCGTGTTGCCGCTTCGAGATGGCGCATTCCTTTGGGATTCCCGTTGGCCAGGGAGGTGGCAGACCATGGAAGTATGGATGGTTTGGGAACTGCCATCCTGATGAACGAGTCCATGGCTTCCATCGTCCGCCTTGAGGGAGCTGTGTCTTGGTCCTTGTCGCCATCTGTCTGCGTCCGAGTTGGTCAGGAGGCGCACCACTGGGGTCGAGGAGCACGCTCTCTGTTTTTGGACCGTCACATGGCCCCTGCGCTTGGGGCTCGATTGTGGATTGATGCGGGCGTCATTCAATATGCTCAAGCATTGATTCGAACACGACATGTGCAAGCAGACACTGTCGAAACAGGATGGCTGGCAGCACAATGGACCGAAGTGGCGCTCGGCCGAGGTTGGAGCGGTGCGCTCTTCGGTGCGGTAAAATGGCGAGGAAATGATGTGGGCTTCCAAGGCCGAATCGAACCGCATTATCTCATTCCTATGGCGGCCTTTAGACCGCGCGAATACAATCTTGGGTCTGCCGACAATGCCCTGTTGGGGGCTCAATTGTCCTACCAAACTGCAGGGCGTCGAGGGCAACGCAAGACCGTGTATGGGCAAGTCTTGCTCGACGAACTCCTCGTGTCCAAAATGCTGGAGGCCAACGGCTGGTGGGGCAACAAATGGGGGGTGCTTGCGGGCATGTCATCCGTGAGCAATTCGGGCAAATTTGGATGGTTGATTGAAGGCGCTGCAATTCGGCCTTGGACCTACACGCACAACAGCTTGCCCCTCTCCTATTCACACCTTCATCAGCCACTCGGTCATCCAGCAGGAGCAAATTTCGTCGAAGGAAGAGCACGTATTCGCGCAGTACTGAAAGAGCTCTACACGTTACGAGTCAGCTACCTTTTTCGTTCGCAAGGCAGGTCGTCAGGAGGAGGAGAATCCCTTTTGTCGTACGCGGTTGGAGAAATGCCGTGGACGCCATTTTACCAAAGAGAACAGGAGGATGGACATCTGTTGGGACAAGGAGTCCGAAGTCATATTTCCCGGCTCGAAATTGACCTGACGATGCCCCTTGGAATGCGCTACGGAATGGCTGGCATTGAGGCATTTGTGAGGGCCTGGACCCGACTGGAGGACCAAGGTGCCCCTGGAGCGTGGCAGGAACCTTGGAATGCGGGCAGATTCGAAATTGGCCTTAGACAATCTCGTGTTATGGACGAACGTGATTGGTGACCGCGAGAACGGAAAGACCGCGCCTCGTGCAGTAATTTTGCCGCCCATGCATCGCGACCTTGCCACCTTGTTTAAGCTCCGCCTCGGCTTTTTTGTCGTGTTGTCGGCAGTCCTGGGGTGGTTTATGGCTGTGGAGACCATGAACATCCAAACCTTCTTGATGCTGACGTTGGGCGGATATGCGCTGACAGGTGCTTCCAACGGGTTCAATCAAATCATCGAACGCCGCGTGGATGGCTTGATGAAACGCACACGAGACAGACCACTGCCCACCGGGCGCTTTTCAGTAAAGCAAGCACTGGCTTGGAGTCTTTTGGCTGCTGCCGTTGGTTTGACATGCCTTTTCCGTCTCAATACACTGAGTGGTTGGCTTGGGGTTGCTGCCATTGTCAGCTATGCATTCATCTACACTCCACTAAAAAGCAAGACAAGCCTTTCTGTTTTTGTAGGCGCCATTCCTGGAGCCCTGCCTCCCATGATTGGATACGTAGCAGCAACGGGAGACTTTGGGGTTGAACCAGGTACGTTGTTCGCCGTTCAGTTCATGTGGCAATTTCCGCACTTTTGGGCCATCGCGTGGCTTGCCCATGAAGACTACGCCAAGGCAGGTTACAAGTTGCTGCCATACAATGCTGGACGTACCGCGCGCTCAGCACAACTAATCCTTCTCTACACTTTATTCTGCATCCCAGCGAGCATGTTGCCTTGGGCACTCAATCAACCGATGGTGGGTGATGTCGCATTCAGTGTAGCCGTGCTGGCTGGACTCGGATTCTCTTGGTTTGCGTACCAACTTTTGCGTGAATTGACATTGGATGCCGCGAGGCGTTTGATGTTTGCGAGTTTTGTTTATCTCCCAGTAATCCAAATCGTTTACGTCCTAGACAAAATCCCCTTGAACCCATGAGTGAGCGCGTATTTGAGGGCCTTGACGGCCAGGTGCGGGAGCGCACCAAGACCATGCTAATGTATTTCATCGTGTTTGCGGTCACCATGCTCTTTGCCGGTTTCACGTCCGCTTACATCGTGAGCAACATGGGACAGTTCTGGGTTCACATTCCAGCGCCCGACATGTTTTGGGTCAGCAACATTTTGATTGTTCTCAGCAGCGCAGCCCTCTGGTGGGCCACTCGTGCAGTCAAGACAGGTAAAACTTTTCAAGGAATCTTTGGGCTCGCTTTAACTCTGGTCCTGGGCATTGGTTTTACCGTGACTCAAGCCGAGGGTTGGAAAGATCTCTCCGCATTGGGCATGGGTTGGAACACGGACGACACAGAATACGGCACCGCCTTTCGCTGGAACAACCTCGCAGCGCTTTACGAAAGCAATGCGGTGTATGGTGAAGATTATGACTTTCGCTATGACGGAAAAACGCTGATTCACGATGCTGCGCGTGGTGAGTTGTATGCCCACGACGATGCACTCATGGTACAACCCATCACGACCAAGGTTTTACAGTCCTCCAACAGCGGTGGTGGCTACATCTGGGCCTTGGTCATGGTGCACATTTTACACTTGGTTTTTGGGCTGGTTTACCTGGTGGTCAACGGCATTCGCATTTTTACTGGAGTCATTCATCAAGGCGATACGGTTCGACTCAAGGCCACGGGCATCTACTGGCACTTTTTGGGGCTGCTTTGGCTTTACTTGTTTGCCTTTTTATTCCTGCTGCATTGAATCATATGCCTACGGAGCAATGGTTCAAGCCAGGCAGTAAACCCAGTGTTTGACATTGGCCTTCGCAGGGTAGCACACCAAAATCGAATGCCTTATTTTCGTAAAACAATTTCAGACCATGGCTGGAAACCCTGAATCGATTCCGACCGAAGTCCTGTGGGGCGGAGGTCAAAGCCCATTTTCCGTGACTTACGGAAAAATGATGATGTGGTTCTTTCTCGTCTCAGATGCACTCACCTTTGGGGGATTGCTCACAGCATATGGGTTTGCAAGAGCCACATCAGAAGATGCTTGGCCCATTGGCGAACAAGTCTTTCGAGCCTTGCCTGGGTTGGAAGGTCATTACCCTCTCGTCTACGTTGCTTTAATGACGTTCCTGCTCATCGTATCCTCTGTCACCATGGTTTTGGCGGTGGAATCAGGGCACCGAAACGACAAATCGGGTGTTGTCAAATGGTTGGGTGCCACCATCATTGGTGGGGCATTCTTTCTCGGGTCTCAGGCTTGGGAATGGTCGCATTTCATTCACGGTTCAGGGGGAGGTTTCCAGTTGGCCAAAGAGGTCACGGTGACGGCTGACAACGGGGATTCCTTCACGTTGGCCGAAGGAGATATGATTTTCATGGACCACCACTTTGGTCATTTGGCCGAACCGTGGGTTGAGGGAGACCCCAACACGGTGCTGACCCAAGAAGGAGGCCATCTGACTCTGGTCCAGTATGGCGAACACGAGCACACCGCTCAACTCCACTCCCTGACGATCAACAAATACGTCGAAAACGAAAATGAAGTTTCCGGACTGGAAGCCATGAAGCTTTGGAACGCCCGCAGCAACGTATTCTCGTTTGGGGCCAACCTTGAAGACAGCGAATATGCCGTTCAACAGACCTACGCCAACTTCTTTTTCTTCATCACCGGTTTTCATGGTTTCCATGTGTTCTCCGGAGTCGTCATCAACATCATCATCTTTTTGATGGCATTGAACGGCGTCTTTGAGCGACGTGGCCACTATGAAATGGTGGAAAAAACGGGGTTGTATTGGCACTTCGTCGATTTGGTTTGGGTTTTTGTCTTCACCTTCTTTTACCTCATCTGAAATGGAACGAGACGATCTCATTGTCAACGACAGCTACGCCATGAACGCGCACCACAGCGAAGAGGCAGGTGTGGCCATCCGAAAGAAAATTTGGTACGTCACGGGGTTGTTGACACTCATCACTGCCGTGGAAGTCGGAATGGGTGTCATCTTCAAGCGATCTGAAACCTTCACTTGGACAGCCATCAAGTGGACTTTCATCATCATGACCTTGGTCAAAGCGGGGTACATCGTACTGGTCTTCATGCACCTCGGAGATGAACGCAGCAACTTAAAACGTGCCATCATTGCACCTTACATGCTGTTTATATGCTACCTCATTTTCATCGCCATCACCGAAGGCTTTGGGCACTTGGAGAGCTACAGTACTCTCCATTGACATTCTAACCCATCTCATGGGGACCTTAAAGAACCGATTGATACTCATCGCAATGATGCTAGCCCTGCCTCTCGCGGGGCTGGTTTTTTTTGGGTTGCTTACAGAGCACAATTTCAACACCTTACCCTACTACACGGTCGATGGGCCCATGGAAGGTCAAACCCTCGATGCCCAGCGAGTTGGAGACTTCAAGCTCGTCAACCATCTCGGAGAATCCTTTTCACGTGATGTCTTGCGAGGTAAAGTTTGGCTCGCAGCATTTTATGGCACCGACGCTCCACATGTGGCACAAGTGACTCGGCAATTGCTGTGGCCCAACTTCCGATACAGGGACGAGGGAGACATCGTGGTTGTAAGCTTCTCTTTGAGTCCAGAGCACGATACCCCGGAGGTTCTTCAGGAGTATGTTCAGAGAAACACCCGCTACAACGGCTTCACCGGCAAATGGCAGTTCTTGACTGGCGACGCTGACGAAATCAACCGCATTGTCTCTGAAGATTTTATGATTCAACGAGACCCAAACGAACCCAACAACGTTGCTACGATTTGGCTGGTCGATACAGAAGGGTTTTTGCGCGGTGTTTATCACGCGGCATCTGAGGATGCCATTCGAGACGCCGTAGAGGACATCGCTTTGCTCAAAAAGGAGCGAGACGTGGCCGAGTACACCCGAGAACAATTGTCGGATGCACTCGAAATCCATCCCGAATTGCCCGTGTTGGGCCCTGAAGACCACACGGTTCCCGCTTTTGCATTTACGGGAATCGACAGCGTCGAAATCAGTCATCGCACAGTGGATGGTCAAGTGAAAATCGTGGACTACTTTTTCACGTATTGCCCCTCAGTCTGTCCGATCATGAGCAGTCAACTCGCAAGAACGCAGGCCTGGCTCAAAGCTCACGATCTCGATCGCGACATCACTTTGCTGAGTCACAGCGTAGATCCCATAAGAGATACTCCTGAGCGCTTGAAGACTTATGCCACAGGCATCGGTGCGGACACCACAAGCTGGAAATTTCTCACAGGAAACAAGGAAGATCTTTATGACCAGGCGCGATTTGGTTATTACCTGACCGCCATGGAAAGCGATACAGCAGCTGGGGGATTTTTTCACAGCGACACATTCGTGCTGGTCGACCAACAGAATCGCATACGAGGTTTGTACGATGGCACATCGACACAAGAAGTGGACGCCATGATGCTAGATGCAGCGTCTCTGGTCGTGAACGACCGGCGTTGAGATGAACCTTGACCAAGGTCCTGACCAGTGGTGAACCTTTCTTTCATGGCTTGAGTTACATCTTTGCATCAAAGTGGTAGCCTTGGGAATCAATCGACAACTTCGAATCTTTGTTTGGGTCGCGGGCATTGCCATCCCCGCGGTTGTTGCCTTGCTGTTTTTTCTACCAGGCGTGGAAGTGAGTCCCGGAGTGGCCAGTTTTCTTCACACCTTACCCGCTGTCAATGCCACCATCAACGGAACGGCATTCCTTTGCCTTGTGTTTTCCTACAAAGCCATTCGCAACAAAAACATTCTGCTTCATCAGAGGCTGAATACGACCGCATTGGCACTATCCGCCTTGTTTTTGGTCAGCTATGTCAGTTACCACATGACCACAGAGAGCACTCCGTTTTGCAAAGAAGGATGGATTCGTGGCCTGTACTTTTTCGTGCTCATCACGCACATCCTGATGTCCATTGCCATTGTACCCTTGGTACTCACAACGTATTTGCTTGGATTGGGCAACCAAATTCAAAAGCACCGCAAGTGGTCACGCATCACACATCCGATTTGGACCTACGTGACCTTTACAGGAGTGGTGGTGTACTTCATGATTTCACCCTGCTATCCATGGTAATGAAGACCAGGGCAACGACTAGGCTGCTTCCTTGGATGTTGTCACTGGCCTTTTTGGCCATACTGACTTTAGATGCCGAAGCTCAATGCGTCATGTGCAAGGCCGTGGCCGAAGACAGCGCTGAAGACGGCAGCTTGGGACGTGGGCTCAACTCCGGCATTCTTTATTTGATGGGCATTCCCTACGCCATCATGGCTTTTTTCGCGTGGTTTGTCTTTCGAAAGAGAGAGGAAGCGAAAAACAAAGGTCACTGAGTGCACGAGAGGTCTTATATTTTGGGCATGCGCCCTTTTTTTTCCAGTTTCGCCTTTCTCGGCTTCTTCATTCAGGCCAGCTTCAGCATCACCGCTGTGGCTCAAACCGGTGAAGATGTTTGGACTCTCCAACGTTGCCTCGAGTACGCGTTGGAACACAACATTCAGCTGCAACAAGCTGAACTCGGAATTGCCCAAGGAATCTTGACTGAAAGGGCTGCGAAAGGGGCCTTTCTCCCCAACCTCAACACATCCTCGAGCTACGGCGTGAACATTGGGCAGCGGATTGACCCTTTCACAAACCAATTTGCAAGTGACGCAGTACAGTCGAGCAACTACGGCATCAGTTCAGGATTGACGCTCTTCAACGGGTTCCAAAATCACCTTAACCTTCGTCGTGCAAGGCTTGGATTGGAACTTGCCCAAGCCAACGTAGAGATTGCCCAAAACAATCTTGCACTTAACCTCGCCTCAGCGTACCTGAACGTTCTCTTTCAAAAGGAATTTCTTACCATCGCACAATTCAACGCTGTGGCGACAGGTCGACAGGTCGACCGCATACAAAAGCTCGTGAATGCTGGCGCTGCCGCGAACAGTGACCTGTTTGATGTGCTCGCCCAACAAGCTGCAGATCAAAGCGCCGTGGTCAGTGCAGAAAATGGCGTGACGATCTCCAAACTTGCCCTGGCGCAATTGCTGCAACTCTCGGGGGATGACGCAGACAACATGGATGTTGCTCCTCCTTCCGACGATTTAATTGAAACCACTCAATTGCCTCTATCGTCGGATGCCGCTGTAGCATTTGCACTCCAAGCCTTTCCCGACATGAAAGCTGCAGAACTTCAAGTCACGGATGCACATCTTGGTTTGGATCTTGCAAAAGCCCAACGTATGCCGAGAATCACAGGTTCATACAGCGTGGGTTCCGGTTACTCTCAAAATCGACAAACCGCCATATCACAACCGATCACGCAAGATGTCACGATTGAAACATTGGAGGGACTTCTACTGACCTACCCTGCGGTGATAGAAAACGGAGAATTTGCCACCATGCCTTTCCAAGACCAATTCACAAACAACCTCAACCAGAGCATTTTCTTTTCTCTCAGTCTTCCCATTTTCAATGGTTTCAGCATTGAGACCAACATCGATCGCGCAGAGGTCGACATCCTGTCGGCAAAGCTTGCCAAGAAACAAACATCTCAAGCACTCACCCAAACGGTAGAACAGGCTTGGGCTGACGCTCGGGCAGCGCAGCGGACATTTGAGGCCAACGACCGTGCACTCGAGGCCGCAACCTTGGCCATGACCAATGCAGAAGCGCGATTTGAGGCGGGTGCCATTTCGGCACTCGAATACGCCGATGTGCGCACGCGCTTGGACAATGCACGAGTCAATGCACTTCGTACCCAATACGACTTTGTATTCAAGACGAGAATCTTGGACTTCTATCTTGGCCGCCCCCTCAGCCTGTGAGACATGAACAAAAAATTTCTTCTCGGCCTAGGTGCTTTTGTAATCGTCCTCCTTACCGTGGCTGTTTATCGAGGCGGAGGCCGCACACTACCTCAGGTTAGTACAGAAAAAATTGCTCGACGGACCATCGTAGAGCGCGTCAGCGCAAGCGGAAAGATTCAACCAGAGGTAGAGGTCAAAATCACCGCTGAAGTCAATGGACAAATCATCAAACTGCCCGTCAAGGAGGGCGATGTGGTTGAAAAAGGTGATTTGCTAGTGCAACTCAATCCCGACATCTATGACGCAGCTGTGTTGCGTGCAGAGGCGGCATTGAATTCGGCCAAATCGAATTTGGCCTCTGCCCGTGCGCAAGTTGCCCAAGGTGAAGCCAATCAGCTCGCAGCCAAAAAAGCCTTTGAGCGCGCTGAAGTCCTGTTCGATCAAACAGTCATATCTCAAGCCGAATACGACCAAACCGAAGCTTCATATCTCACTGCCAATGCCAATCTGACAAGTGCCAATGAAAGCGTTCGCAGTGCTGAATACGCCATTCTGAGTAGTGAAGCTTCGCTGCAAGAGGCCAGAGACAACCTCAGTCGCACCACCCTTCGCGCTCCTCAAACCGGAATCGTCACCGCCTTGGCAAAAGAAATTGGTGAGAGCGTGCAAGGAAATGGCTTCACCGCGGGTGAGGTCATCTTGAATGTCAGTGATTTGAGTGCAATGGAGGTCAACGTGGAGGTCAATGAGAGCGACATCGTTCGCATTCACCTTGGAGATGATGCGGAAATCGAAGTGGACGCCTACCTCGGAGAAAAATTTCAAGGAACTGTGACAGAAATTGGAAATACGGCATTGAATGCTGGCATGAATGGATTCAACATGGATCAGGTCACCAACTTCTCCGTCAAAGTGAGGCTCATTCAAAGCAGCTACGCGCAATTGATGGAAGGTGAAGACGACAATGAGACACCATTCAGACCCGGCATGAGTGCGACAGTCGACATTTTGACGGCACGCGCCAGTGAGGTCCTGTCCGCGCCCATCCAAGCAGTCACGAGCAGAGAGGCCGGATTTGGATTGGAGGTAGACGAAAAGACTGAGTTCTCCAATCAAGATGAAGAGCTTGGTGTCTTCGTCCTCCAAGACAACAAAGTCACGTGGACGCCCATCGAAACCCACATCCAAGATTCGCGCTACATTGCCATCACTGGAGCCCTTGACGAGGAGACTACAGTGGTCACTGGACCTTACGACCTGGTCAGCCGCCTCTTGAAATCGGGAGACGCCGTAGAAACAAAGTAATGGCCAAGATTCTCCTTCTTGAAACGTCAACCACCCAATGCTCAGTGGCACTCGCGGACGGTGGCTTGGCTGTTGGTTGGAAGGAAGAACGGGCCGAGCAAGGATACCTCCACGCCGAACGATTGATGCCCCTTGTAGACGACTTGCTTCGCGATTGTGAATGGTCAAAGGCTGAGTTGGATGCCGTAGCCGTATCTGGAGGGCCTGGATCATTCACTGGATTGCGTATTGGTGTCTCTACAGCGAAAGGCCTATGCCAAGCCCTTCAGATTCCTCTCATCGCCCTAGACACTCTTGCATTGCTCGCCGAACAAGGCAAGCGACTAGACCCTGCACCTCAGCGCCGCGTAGCGATGATCGATGCACGGCGTATGGAAGTCTACGCCGGTTCGTTTGAAGCCAGTGGGGAATGTTCGTGCAATGCCATTCCTGTCGAGGTAGACAAAAACCCGGATTTCTTCAAAGGACCGGCTCAATTCATTGGCGACGGCGCCCTCAAGTGTGAAGCTCTCCTCCAAGGAGAAGGAAGAAGCTTTATCGAAGCTTGGCCACTCGCCCGAGACGGAGCGTCTCGTGCCGAGGTTTTCTTTCAAAAAGGTGAATTCGTTGACCTCGGGAGTTACGAGCCGAACTACGTCAAAACATTCAAAGCGGGCACCCCAAAAGATCCGCTTGGATTGCGGTCTAAAATCAGTCTTTGGCTTGGATTTGCGATCCTTATACTGGGGGCGTGCTCCTCGTGCGGAGAACAACAACAAGTCATTCCTTATGTCCCTGTCAATTTTCAAATTGACCTGAATCTTCCCGCTTACAGCACACTCAATTTCCCAGGCGAAGCCATCGCACTTCCCGGAGGCTCGAAAGGCTTGTACGTCTATCGATACACTTTGGACGAATTTGTGGTGCTCGACAGGCACGCTACGTTTGACATTCCCATGGCTTGCAAAGTGACTTTGGACGAGGATAACATCACGCTGCAAGACCACAGTGACTGTTCAGAAAGTCAGTGGCTCATGCTCGATGGCAGCGTCATCACCGGCCCTGCCACCGTGCCATTGCACCGTTACAGGACGACGCTCAACGGTTCTATCCTGAGCATCTACAATTGAGTCCACCCCAATCCCACATGTGATGGAAAACGAAACAACCCCGCCGTGAGGGCAGGGGTGTTCGGTGCGGGATAAACCGTTTGTCCCGGTTGTATCTCGTCTCAGTACCGGTAGGCTTCCCCTTTGAATGGACCCTGAACAGGAACCCCTATGTAGTCGGCTTGTTCCGAGCTTAGTTCGTCGATTTCAACGCCAATTTTTCCAAGGTGCAGGCGTGCCACTTTCTCATCCAAATGCTTGGGCAAAGTGTAAACGCTGTTCTCGTACTTCTCAGGATTGTTCCAAAGCTCAATTTGGGCAATGGTCTGATTGGTGAACGACGCAGACATCACAAAACTTGGATGTCCCGTGGCACAACCAAGGTTGACAAGACGCCCTTCCGCCAGAAGAATGATGTCCTTGCCATTGATGGTATACATGTCCACCTGAGGCTTGATGGTATCCTTGGAATCTCCGTGATTGGTGTTGAGCCACGCCACGTCAATTTCATTGTCAAAATGACCAATGTTGCACACGATGGCCTTGTCTTTCATGGCTGAAAAGTGTGCACCAGTCACGATGTCCTTGTTTCCTGTGGCAGTCACTACAATGTCTGCCTCAGGTACCGCATCCAGCATTTTCTTGACTTCAAAGCCTTCCATGGCTGCTTGCAATGCACAAATGGGGTCAACTTCTGCGACGATGACTCGACAGCCCGCGTTGCGCAGGGACTCCGCTGAACCTTTTCCGACGTCTCCATAGCCAGCCACCACCGCAACTTTTCCCGCCATCATAACGTCGGTTGCCCGACGAATGGCATCCACACACGATTCGCGACATCCGTATTTGTTGTCGAACTTCGACTTGGTAACGGAGTCATTCACATTGATGGCTGGCATTGGCAGGGTCCCGTTTTTCTCTCGGTCGTACAAACGAAGAACGCCCGTGGTCGTCTCCTCGGATATTCCCTTGATTCCTGACGCGAGCTCAGGAAACTTATCCAAGACGACATTGGTCAGATCACCGCCGTCGTCGAGAATCATGTTCAGCGGCTTGCGCTCATCCCCAAAAAACAAGGTTTGTTCGATGCACCACTCGTACTCCTCTTCGGTCATGCCCTTCCAGGCATACACAGGGATTCCCGCTGCGGCAATGGCTGCTGCGGCATGGTCCTGAGTTGAGAAGATGTTGCAAGAAGACCATGTCACGTCAGCACCGAGTTCCACGAGAGTCTCGATGAGTACCGCTGTTTGGATGGTCATGTGCAGACATCCGGCCACGCGAGCACCCTGTAGGGGCTTGGACGCACCAAATTCTTCACGAAGCGCCATCAATCCAGGCATCTCTGCTTCTGCGAGCGTGATTTCTTTGCGGCCCCATTCGGCCAAGCTCATGTCCTTCACTTTGTATGGAAGGGTGGGGGTGGGTGTAGTGTTGCCCATAATTTGTCTCTTTAGCTTTGCAAAAGTACGGAATACGTGGACTTTGGAGGTGGAGGCCAAACCCCCGTCCTTTGTCCCCATGCCTCTGTACAACTTGCCCATCCAACCACAGGGAGTTGAGATTGTTCTATGGCATCTCCTCGAATCGTCCGAGCAAAGCCTCGAATGGAAGGCTCATTTCCCCCACCGTGAAGAGAGCACCATGTCTCTGTTGCGTCAAAATGAGCATCGTGCAGTGACCTACGCCATCACCCAAATGATGGGCCATGACCAATGGCATCTTTCGCACGATTTGAATGGCAAACCCTCCTTGCATCTTTCAGGTCGAGATGTTCCATGCGCGGTGAGCATTGCGCATGTCACGCACCACGGTGAAATTTGGGCTGCTGTGGCGAAGTGGCATGATGGCCGCACAACGGGAGGCATTGATTTGGCATTCATCCATGACCCGCGCGTCAAAAGAGTTGCATCGAGGGTGATGTCACAGGAGGAACAAATTCGTTGGCGAGGCCATGAGGCATGGGTCTGGGCCACGAAAGAGGCCATGTTCAAGGGACATGGTCCCAACCTTGAATTTCGCTCTCAGGCCCTCTTGACAAGAGCGCCTCAAATTTCACAAGTCCAACAAGGCGTCCTGCACGGTGAGGTTCGTGACTCCCCTTGGGAGGGCGCTTGGATGGTCTTACCCAATGACATGCTCCTGGTTTGGGGGGCATGAAAAAGGGGAACCCTTTTGGATTCCCCCTTGCGGCATTGAGCCATTTGTTTCTAGTAGGTGTCAGCGCTCCATTCCTTTGTGTCGGCGCTCCGAACTCACGGACAACTTCTTGCGTCCCTTCCGACGACGTGCACTGAGTACATTCCGGCCGTTGGCCGTTGACATGCGCTTCCGGAATCCGTGTTTGTTGCGACGCTTCCGAACAGAAGGTTGAAATGTCCTTTTCATGGTAGTCTGGTTTCCCGTTAAGGGAGTGCAAAGGTAGTAAACCCTTTCCGTAGCTGCAACACTGACCCCGACATTCGTTCGACAAAATTGTGACACGGGTACGGTCAGGGAGGGCTAATTTCGCGCTTCCTTTCTTACCCCGAACGCAAAACATGGCGCACGGCCGTCCCCACCCCTCTTTCGCCACTTCCAACGATGGCAATGAAAAACGCTTCTCCTACAAGGACTTGCGCGGCTTTGGGCGAATGAAAACATACCTCAAGCCTTATGTCCTTCACTTTGTGGTGGGAACCATTGTGATGAGCATCTCCGGATTTCTCACCCTCGTCATCACTCGTCTCTGGGGTCAACTCGGCGGCGTTGGCGCGAGCGGCGCGGCCGGCCAAGAGCCATTCTTAGGTGTGAGAATGGATGATTTGGCCTCCGTCGGATGGACACTGCTCGCTGCCCTGGCCATTCAGTCATTCTTTTCTTTTGTTCGGGTGTTGTTGTTCGCAGATATGACGGAAAAGATGATGCTCTCCATGCGTCAGGACGCATTTGACGCACTCGTAAGCATGCCCATGGCATTCTACGACGCACGGCGTGTGGGCGACCTCAACAGCCGAATCAGTGCAGACGTCGCC
>Ga0160422_10001697_pt1 | contig 13705 bp, 11 predicted proteins | sample Fk160mmetaG_FD_108192 | JGI IMG/M metagenome (GOLD analysis project Ga0160422, IMG submission 108192) | Marine microbial communities from the Central Pacific Ocean - Fk160115 60m metaG | ecosystem: Environmental > Aquatic > Marine > Oceanic > Photic zone | place: The Central Pacific Ocean...
ACTCTTTGGAAAGGTTTCTCACAGGATACTACGTCTTCGATACACTCCTTTGCCGGACCCTCTAAAGCTGCACGTCAGTCACCTTTCTCTGAAACTCTGGAGTCTCGAACCAGTCGTGGACCCGGAAGCCAAAGATCCCTGCTAACAAATTACCGGGAAACTTCTCCACACCGTCATTCCAGTCCGTGACGGCCGCGTTAAAGGCTCGACGCGCAGCCGCGATCTGAGCCTCCACCTCACTCAGGTTTCGTTGCAGGTTGAGGAACTGCTCGCCCGCCTTGAGCTCGGGATAATCTTCTGCCAGCAGCATGACCTTGGCGACCCCGGCCCCCAGATCCTGCTCATGACTGAAGCGCTCCGGGCCGGCAGACTCCGCCAGCTCGATGCCCCGCCGGGCTTTGGTCACTCGTTCAAACAACTCCCGTTCGTGCGAGGCGTAACCCCTGACCGTTTCCACGAGCTGAGGCACCACGTCCCACCTCTTCTTCAGCTGCACGTCCATGGCTGCAAAGCCATTGCGCAATCGATTCCGTCGGCTGATGAAGCGGTTGTAAAGGACCACCACAACGAGGAGAAAAACTCCTAGGACGACACCCAGCGTGACCCACAGCGCTACCATTGGCTTTTCATACGCTTCCCCGAAGTAATTCTCCACCACTTATTTGAGGGCCCCCGAACCCCTAGGGCTGATCCGCCCAACCAATCACCGCGGCCACCGGCCAATGGTCCGAGGGAACCATCTTGCCCCGCATGTGATACTCGATCCACGCCTTTTGAATCTTCCACCCGGGGGATACCAGCACATGGTCAATCATCCGCGAACCAGGGATCACTCCTTTCCAACGGTTAAAGGTGTTGCGATCCTTAACTCCGGGATGGAGCTCAAAAAACGGGGCCTTGAGAGGGTTGCTCCACTGCTCCGGTCCCTTCCCCCCTGCAAGCGCCACCTTGTTCCCCAGCAGGTAGGACACTCCCGGGTTTGTCTCGGTAGCGTTGAAATCACCGGTGACTACGACGGGCTCGCCCATCCGCTTCCGCGCATCAATCCGCATGGCCATAAGGCGGCCCGCTTGTTCCCGGGAAGGCTGGCTCTGATGATCCCAATGGGTGTTGTAGAAATAAAACCCCTTTCCGTTCTTCCGGTCCACCAGCCGGGCCCAAGTGCAGATCCTGGTCACCTGGTTCCCCCAGGTCTTCGACCCTGCCTCTCCCGGGGTTGCGCTGAGCCAGAAGGTGCCGCCTTCCTCCGGGTCACGCTCCAAGCGCTCACTGCGGATGAAGAGCGCCGAATACTCTCCCCGGTTCTTTCCATCATCCCGTCCCACTCCGAACCTCTCATAGCCCGGAAGGCCCTCGCTCAGGTAATCCATCTGCTGCGGAAGGGCCTCCTGGACCCCGAGAAGGTCAGGACTCATTTTCCGGATGGTCTCCACCACCAGATCCTTGCGGGCATTCCAGTTGCGCGTTCCCTGATCCCCCCGGGTGGCCAGACGAACGTTGAAGGTGGCCACCGTGAGCTCCGCAGCAGGGAGCAAGGACATTATGCCAATGGCGAGGTAAAATAGGACGGGACGAAGCATGGAGGAAATGCTACCCGGAACCGACCGCCTGTCCAAGTCATGCCTTCACTTCTTGTCATCCTCGTCCTCTCACTCCCCACGATCGCAACTGCAGCGTGGCCCAAGGGCAGACAGTCCACGTGGCACGGTTATGATCGCCTCGACTTTCCGCTCCCCGGGGACGGGGCCCGTTGCATCGTAGTGGCACCCAAAACCCCATCCAGGAACAAGCCCTGGATCTGGCGAGCTCGCTTCTGGGGACACCAGTCCGCCCTTGAACTGCAACTCCTGGAGCAGGGCTTTCATCTTGCCTACTGCGAGGTAGGAGGGCTTTTCGGCGCTCCCAGCGCCGTGGAGCGATGGAACAAGTTCCATGCCCTCGCAGTCAGGGAGGGCCTCTCGCCCCGCCCCATTCTGGAGGGCATGTCCAGAGGGGGGCTGATCATCATCAACTGGGCTTCGGCCAACCCGGACAAGGTGGCCGCGATCTACGGGGACAACCCGGTCTGTAATTTCAATTCCTGGCCTGGCGGGAAAAACGGCAAGTTCTCCAAGAAGGACTGGCAGCGTTGCCTCAGGGCCTACGGTCTCGCCGCGGCAGCCGCGCCACACCACCCGCAACCCCTCACCCCGGCCACCCTCAAGCCCCTTGCAGAGAGGAGGGTGCCCATCGCCCTCGTTCTAGGGCTGGCCGACAAGGTCGTGCCGGTCGAGGAAAACGGAGAGATTCTGGCCCGAAATTACGAGTCTCTTGGAGGGCCGCTCAAGGTCTGGCGTAAGCCAGGGACGGGACATCACCCCCACGGCCTCCATCCTCCCGACGATTTAGCCACGTGGCTGGCCCGAACCGCGAAATGACCATTTTAACGTTGAGGCAAGGCCCTCGCGTCTCATCCTGCTGCCGTGAAACCCCCGTGGCTCCTCCGTATCCTCTCCCTCGCCGGGCTCCTCATTTGCGGCTATCTGGGAGGGCTTAAGCTTACCGGGAAAACGTCCTCCCTTGCGGGCTGCGGAGAAGGGTCAGGGTGCGGCACTGTCCTGGGCTCGGAGTGGTCCCAGTTCTTTGGGATTCCTGTCAGCGTACTTGCCATGGTGGTCTACGTCGCCTTGCTGGCAGCCTCCTTCCGCCCCTCCAGATCGCTCTACGGCGCTCTCGCAATCTGCCTCACCGGCGCTGCTCTGTGGTTTATCGGGATCCTTTATCTCACCATCAGAGCCATGTGCCCCTGGTGCCTCGCCATGCATACGATCGGGGTCGTCACCTCCATCATTCTGGTGCAATCATTGCGAGACATTCCTCCATCGAAGGGCCCTCTTCGCTTTGCTCCCCTCCTGGCCATGGTCGCCCTTCTGACCCTCGCGATGGGCCAGCTCTTCGGCCCGAAATCTGACACCCATTCCAGCACGACCCAGGCCCTCCAGGACGAGGGAGGGCCGACAGAAAACAGTGGCCGGAGAATTGCCTTCACCCGTGGGGGCAAGCGCTACAATACCGAGACAATGCCCCACCTGGGTCCTCCCGACGCGAAGTATGTCATGGTGAAGTACTTCGACTACACCTGCAGTTCCTGTCGAAAAGTGCATGAGCAGCTGCAATTTGTTGAGAAGAAACACTCCGGGCTCTTTTGCGTAATCCTCCTCCCGGTCCCCCTGAATAGATCCTGCAATCCCTTCATTAAGAACCAGAGCCCGAAGCACCAGCACGCCTGCGAGCTCGCCCGCCTCAGCATCGCAGCCTGGAAAGCCAATCCCGGGAAATGGCCCGAAGTACACGAACAGTTGATTTCCACCCCGGATCTACCCCCCGAGGTCGCAGAGGCTGCGGTCGGGCAAATTGTAGGACATGATCAACTCGAGCGTGCTCTGCAGGACTCCTCGGTTGAGACCCTGCTTCGATCCGGGGTCAAGGACTTCGGCCAACTCAAAAAGGGGAACGCCCTTCTTCCCAAATTAATGTGTGCGGGAGGCAAGGTCCTGCATGGTGAACCAAGATCCGGGGATGCTCTCCTCAGCGCCCTCAAGCAGATCTACAACCTGGACCAGTAGCTTGCCGCGGGCCCATTGGCCCCGCGGAGAATCTCCGATTCTGGACGCGGGGGGAAGTTGTCCTGAATAAACCTCTCCCGAGAGTGGTCCAACGGCACGTAACCCCAGAGAATTCCTCATGATAAAGATCCTTTGTGCCACCACAGCATTCCTATTTACCGGGATAATCTACTCGCCTCGCGCTGAGGCCGGACCCGGCCACCCACACCATGCCTCCTTCCGAAGCGGGGGCGTCTCCTGTGGATCAGTGGTCTACACCCGGCGCTATGTGCGATCCTTCGACTGCTACAGCCGGCCGGTGTTCGCCTACGCGCGGATTCCCGTTGCCCGCGGCCATATCCTCCCGCCCCGCACTCGATATTACAGCACCAGGCCCAGAGTGATTGCCCCGGTAATTCCGCGAGCCATCCCTTGTGCTCCTCCCCGTATTACTGTGCGTGGTCACCGACCCCTGGGACGATCTTCCAGAATCTCTTTCGGCCTCTCCCTCGGCGGACGGAGATAGCGTCGTGTAAAGCGCGGCACTACAACCACTCGCGATGAGTCCGCCCAACGAAGGCCCGGAGTCCCCTTTCAGAGGGGCCTTCGGGCCAGAAGGGCCAGGGACCGGGACCTGCTTGGCGTAAATTTAGCAGTTCGCTATTCTTCGGTCTGCGTTTACGGTCCACCCATGCGCCGCCCCATCGTGCTCCTCATCGTCCTTTCCACGGGCATTTCCGGCCTGAGGGCGGCTCCGAGGGCGACCGATGAGATTCTCTCCGCCCTTCAGACGAGGCTGGAGCGAAACATTGGCTTCGAGGACCTGATCGAACAGCTCAACGACCTAGAGCCCAAGGAGCTCCAGCGGCTTCAAAATGAGTATGACAAGGTCTGGCCCGGCATACGGGATGCCTACCTCGATACATTCAGAAAAGAAGCCGAGGAGCAACATTCCGGCTCCGCCCGACAAGCAAGCCAGCAGGCAATCAGGGAGGCCCGGGAAGCGTTCCATTCCGTGCGTATGATGGCGGAAGGTCCGATGAAGGCTGCGATCATTGCCCAGAGCGAGCCCGCTGTCGCCCTGTTGAGAGAACTCCTGCTACCCTCAGCCGAAAAAATCCTCAAGGTCGCAGGGGACCCCCTGAATAAACAGCGCTCCCAGGTTCTCCGGCTGGGGCAATTCCGTGATGGTATCCTGAAAGCGGCTATCGCGATCGAGGATGCAGAATCCGTAGCTAAAATCCGGGCGGCAGAACGATCCGTGGCCGAGGAACTCTCAGACCTCGACCGAAGCGGACTGCGAGTGATGGAGGCCAATCGCAAACTCGCCGGGGCCAGCATGGTTCCCGAAGCGGAGCGCAGGGGTGTGGAAGAACTCAACCGGATGCGACTTCTCGTAGGGCTCAACGCCCTCATCCTTGACCCCAAGCTCTGCGATGCCTCCAGGGGGCATTCCGAGGATATGGCAACCCTGAATTTCTTCAGTCATACCTCCCCCGTGAGAGGTAAGGAGTCCTTCGGCCAGAGGGCATCGTTGTGCGGCACGACTTCAAGTGGCGAAAACATCTTCATGGGCTCAACCAAGCCCAGCTCTGCCAACCGGGGGTGGTTCCGCTCTCCGGGTCATCACCGAAACATGTTCAGTCCTGGCCACCGCAGGGTCGGGCTGGGAAACTACCGGTCCCACTGGACCCAGATGTTCGGTCGCTAGGCAGCTCGTTCATCCAGCCCCTCCCCCGAGAGGCCCAAGCCGCAGGGGCTTCCCAACCGGCATCTGTACCAGGGCCAGCTGCTGCCGGCAGGTCGCCAGAACGAGCCCATCTTCGGAACGCCGCATTTCAAACTTACACCAGAAGCGAACCCGGCCCCATTCTTCCAGCAAGCCTTGCGTCTCGAGGCAATCCCCAAGGCGCCCGGGATGTCTATAATCAATCTCGGTCCGCACCACCACGGGATACACCTGGGTCTCCGCCATCCTCCGCAAGTTAAAGCCAAGTTTTCCCGCAAGTCTCGTCCTGCATCTCTCGATCATTCGTAGGTAGGCAAGGTTATGCACGACACCACCAACATCGGTATCGTAGAACATGACCTCATCGTGGGTGCACTCCTCATAGTGGTCTCCTGCTAGCTCCGGCATGCGCCCATTGTAGCGGTATGGAAGCCAGAGGCAAAAGGTTGCGCCAGACAAAGTGGTAGGAGAGAGTTCCCGGGCATGCGGACGCATTATCTGGCCTTCCTTATCTGCCTTCTCCCGGCTCAACTCCCGGGAACGGCTTATATTGGCCCCGATCTGGCTGCCATCCTGTTCCCCAGGGACCAGATCCCCATCGATACCGATACCATGCGCGAGCTTTCAAGGCATCTTACGGATCTCGCTATCCGCCCAACGGACGACACCCCCGAGCAGGCCCGGGCTACCGCTCAATTACTGGCCCTTGCGATCCGCCTCGACCCTGCCAACCGACCTGCCCTGGACACGAACAAATCTCTCCGGGCTGGCAAGCAAATGGGCCCTTTCGAAGGGGACATCGATCAGCCGCTGCGGCAGGCTTGGGGCATTGCTGACTGGCTGGTGGATCCCGCCTCAGGTACGGGAGGAAAGACTCTAGGTAGGCTGATCATCGATGCGCTCGCGGTCATCAACCCCCGGAGCCCCCTCGCAAAGCTGCACGACCCCGAGGGCGAGCCAGCGCGGTGGAACAAGGTCGTCCCCGCTCTCAACGCCTATCAAAAGGCACCGGACCCGACACCTTCTCCTGAAGCTGCGATCCCCCCGCCCCCTCCGGTTAAGCGATCCCCGATTCTCCTCCGACAAGGGGTGGCGAGGACCCCTCTTTTTCTCTACGATGACTCCCTCCGCCGGATCCTGCGGATTGCTCCCTTGGAGATGAAAATCGAGGAATCTGCCCGCAACGATGTTCTTACCTTTGCGCTCAGCCCGGAGGCCGACTCCCCGGACCTTGTTGCCGCCCGGCAGAACGTGCGCAACACCCTTGAGCGCCAATGGCCCCATCTTCCTGTCCAGACGGTCGCGCGCATCTCAACCGGCGGAGCACGCTACGCCTCCGGTAACGAGCAGGCAATTTCAGGGCCAGCCGCTCTTCTGATGCATGCCGCCCTTACCGGAAAGGCGCTCCGAGACAACGTAATCCTCGTCGCGAAGGTTGACGCCAAAGGTTCTCTGACCCGGCCCCGGCAGAGCTGGAGCTATCTGCGAGCCCTCCGGATTGCCCCGGGAGGGCGCCTCCTTGTTGCCCCGGATTTCGAACCGGAATTACGAGCAATGATCGCCTTGGAGGATCCTTCGTTTTTTCTCCGATGGGAGGTATTAATCGTGAGCTCCATCGAGACCGCCCTGAACCTCGCCAGCGAGAAAAGCGACCCCGCCGGGCTCGCTGCAACTTCCCAGATTTATGAGGAGCTCCGCGAAGTCGGCAAGGACAAGGATGTGGGGCAGCTCTGTGTCAACGCGAAGTTCCGCGAGCGTCTCAAAGAGATCAGGAGCAGGGTGCCCTTTCATTACTCTGCCAAGATGCTTCTTACTCAAGGAGACGCAACCTTGCGACCTACAAGGGTGGAGCGGGAAGTCGCGGGACGAATCCTGCGCAGCGCCGTTGAGCCCATCAGCACCATCGCGCGGACATCCTTAGCCCAGTTGAACGCGAAGCGCCTCCTCACAGCAGGCAAAGCCGCCAATTCGGAAATAGAACGGTTCTCCAAATTTATATCCCCGAAGGACGGAGACCTCCTCAAGGCGGCTAGAGAAGTCGCGCAACTCACCCTGGACCTAGGACAAGGGAAACGGGACGGGGGGCTGAGGGACGGTGTCATTTACTATCGCAAGACCCCCCTCCCAACCTACCACAGCCGCCTTCGGTCAACGTTTGCTGATCTCCTCGGGACACTGGCCCCCTATACCGGCGAGTCCCTCCCGGCGCCGTCCACCCCGGGCGAGACGCCCTCTGGCCCAAAGACAAGCCCTTGATTACACAAATTACGGTGTCAGATCCGCTCAACCTGGAGCGTAGACCAATCCGTTGAGAAAGGCGTCGACACTTTTTCTTTAGCACACCCTCTCGATGGCCTAGAATTTCACCCAGCAGCCCGATGAACCCGAAGCTTTTAAGCACTCTCGCCCTTTGTGCCCTTCTAACTACCCCTTTCCTGCATGCTCAGGACGAAGACACTCTCTTTTACCTCCCTGACATGGAGGCCGAGCTCTTTGAAACAAGCAAGCTGGACTTCGGGAGACGGGGAACCTTCGATAAATCGGGGCTTGTTGCCGCCCTCGCGCGCATCGCCAGCGATTTTGATCCTGAGGCGAAAAACGGCAAGGTCCCCAATCTGCTTCGATCCAACGCCCTCGGAATCGCCGGGCGTATTAACCCTGAAGCCAAGTCCTTCAAGACGACTTACGAACAGCTCGAGGAGGATGCAGAAGCCTACGGCAGTAGTGGAACTAGCAAGGACCGCCTTGTCGGAAATATTTACCGGGGAGTTCGCACCCTGCTGAAAGATAAGGACAACGAGGACAACAAGATATGCGCCGCCTACTGCGTGGATGTCGCTCTCCGCTTCCTTCCGGGGCACAGATATGCCGACGACCTGGAAAAGATCCAGCAGGAGCTGGAAGAAAATGGCGTCGAGGTTGACTGGGACCAGCTACAGGGGAAGGCCGTCGTCAAGGAGACCCCATGGAATCCCTTCGGACAAGGGGGCCGCATGGAACCCCGGAAAGAAAAAATGCCCGGGGGCGATGCCGCCAAACTGGCTTCCAATCAGAGTTCGGTCGTGGGACTTGTGGTGGTCACCCTTGGAAGTGGCAAGCACGCGGGAGCCGCCAGTGAGATCATTGCAACCGCTCTCCGGGAAGAAGCCGTCAAGGGGGTGGAGTTCAAAATTGACCAGAAAGTCGGCGACATGATGGGTAACAGCCTCAAGTCGATCCGGGATTATCTAAGGATTACCTATGAACCCAAGGGCATGGTTCCGGACGGATACCAGGTCAACATTGTTTTCCAAGACCGGGATCAGCGCGTCGATGGCCCCTCCGCAGGAACCGCCATGGCTCTGATGCTCGACTCCCTTTTTACAGGTGAAAAACTTGATGAAGGCTTCGCTTGTACTGGGGGAATCACCCCGAACGGGAAAGTGACTAGCATCGGGGGGGTTGCCGCCAAAATTCGTGGCGCCACCAGGAGGAAATGCACGATCGTAGGAGTACCCGTAGATAACGCCGAGGGAGTTAATGACATTCTCGTTCTTGATGGAGTTCAGCAGCTCCTCGATATCCAGGTCTTTACCATGAAAGACATGGATGAAGCCCGAGCTCTCTCGCGCGACGAAAAGGACAAGGATGTCCAGACCACCCTTGATGACTTCAAGTCCTTGGCTGAGGGGATCGCCGATCAGGGAGATGCCGCCCTGAAAAGTACGCGTGTCCAAGAGCGCCTTGAGGCGGTTCTGGAGGCCATGCCCAATCATATTTCGGCGAAGCTTTTACTCGACCACGTCCGCGGAGACGCTCCCAAGCGACTCTCTGTCGGCGGCAGCTTCCACGAAATTGACTCCCGCTCCTCCGCGGTCTTCAGCCGAGTGCAGCGGACAATGCTGCGAGGAAAATTCGGCGAGGCCGAGGAGGCCGTCTCGGCGGCTGCAGATGCCCGCGAGGAACTTGAGGAGCTTGACGGAAAGATTCACGAAAAGTTTGAGGACTATCTGCAAGCTTCCATCGATATCTGCAGAGCCGTCGAGGAAGGCGGCGCAGACGGGGGCAAGGACCTCGTCGAAAGCCTTAAGAGCCGGTGGTCAAAAATCAACAGCATCCGGAAGAAACTCAGGGACGACCCGGAGATCTTCGAGGAACTCCGCGGGTAAGCGGATTTTCCTGTCAGACCCGGCTGTCCCCGCGGGATGTAGGCCGCCGCTCACGCGAGAATATCCCGGACCACCTCTCCGTGGACATCCGTCAGGCGAAAGTCCCGTCCGGAGTAGCGATAGGTCAGTGTTTCATGATCAAAGCCCAGAAGGTGAAGAATGGTCGCCTGAAGGTCATGGACATGAACCGGGTTTTCCGCTGCCTGGAAGCCGAATGGATCGGTAGCACCATGAACATGGCCCCCCTTGATGCCGGCCCCTGCCAGCCAGACCGAAAACCCGTAATGGTTGTGGTCTCTCCCGTTGATCTTGCCCGCATTCGACCCTTTCTTGGGCATCTCCACCGTCGGCGTGCGCCCGAACTCGCCGCCCCACATGACGAGAGTCTCCTCCAGGAGGCCCCGCATCTTCAGATCCTTCAGGAGCGCCGCAATGGGCTGATCACATTCACGCGCAAGTCTCTGGTGATTCTTTTCCAGGTCATCATGATTGTCCCACGGCTGCCCCGCACCATGCCACACCTGTACGAAGCGCACGCCGCGCTCAATCAGTCTTCGTGTGATGAGCATCTGGCGCGCCTGAGTTCCACTCCCATACATCTTGCGGACCTCCTCTGGCTCCTTGCTGATGTCAAAGGCGTCACTTGCCTCCATCTGCATACGGTAGGCGAGCTCAAAAGACTGCAGCCGTGCTTCCAGCCGGGCATCGTTGCTGCGCTCCTTCTGGTGATTTTCATTCATCTCCCTCAGGAGATCCAGCTGGCGTCTCTGTTCGCGGCCCGCAGTATTCCCCTTGATATGCTCTACCAGCTTTTTCGGATCCGAATGCTTCGTATCCACATACGTCCCCTGAAATGCCCCCGGCAGGAATGCCGACTGCCAGTTCTGGGTCTCCTGGATGGGATAGCCTCCGGGGCACATGGCCACGAAGCCAGGAAGGTTCTGGTTCTCCGAGCCCAGCCCATAAGTGACCCATGATCCCAAGGCAGGCCTTACCAGCCGCCCATCCCCACAGTTCATGAGGAGCAGCGAGGGCTCATGATTGGGTACGTCCGCGTACATCGACCGGATCACACAGAGATCATCCGCCATGCTGCCTACGTGGGGAAAGAGCTCAGAGACCTCAACGCCGGATTGCCCCCTTGGAGAAAATTGGAAAGGCGACTTGAAGGCTGCCCCGGTTGGCCTCTCGGTCTTAAGCATCTTGGGGAGCTCCTGTCCATGAAGCTTGGTTAGCTCCGGCTTGGGATCAAAGGTATCAAGATGAGAGGGGCCCCCGTTCATGAACAGGTGAATGACGGCCTTGGCCTTTCCTGGGAACTGCGGTCGCCGCGGAGCGAGAGGGTTGAGTCCGATTCCTTCCCCGGACTCCTCCGCCGCGGCCACCAGGGCGGGAATCCCATTCAAGGCCACTCCGGCCATGCCCATGCCGCAGCGCGACAACAGCTGTCGCCTCGTGAGAAAGAGGTCCTCCGGATTTGTTGCATGGTGTGTCATCTCTCAGGAAAGGAGTCGATCTTGCGATCGTCAGTCGACGTAAAGAAACTCATTGGAAAGAAGCAAGACCTGGGCAAGCAGCGGCCAGCGGTCCAGCGCGGGACCGGAAAACCCTGGTCGTGACTCCGCAAGAGGGACGGGCTCCCCCCGTTCATGAATCAGAGGGCTCCAGTAGAAACTGTCCCATGCTTCACTTCCGGTGGACTCAACAATAAAATCAACGGTCTCCCCTGCTTTGACCTCCAGACTCAGCGGGGTCCCCGCCCGCTCCCCGGGGCGCACGGTCCATTGTCCCGCTATCGCCCGGCGCGCCACGACAAGGCCGCGCACCGCATCGCCCTTGCGAGAGGGCCTGGAGAGCTCCCCGGCAATTTCAATGGTCGCGCTCTTCGGCGCCACCCAACGAAGAATTACAGCGTGACCCCCCTTTCCCGGGTGCCCGCCGGCCGCATTCCAATGGACCCATCCGGTCTGCGGGTCCGGAAGCTCCGGTCCACCCTGCCACGCTTTCCCCGTGTAGTGAGGCAACAAGTTAAATTCTACCCGGCCGGTTTCCCTGAACAGGCGCCCATGCCCATAGCTCCACGCTCCCGAGGTCTGGCGCTGCTCATTCCCGACTGATCCAAGAAAACGTCGGGCACCTCCCAGCTCATCAGGGGTCGGGTTCCTGCCCAGGACCCGGTCATAAAGCGCCCTGATCCGGGTTTCCTCATCTCCCTGACCGGGCAAAGCCCCGGCCGTAGCTTTCGCTTCCTCATGCATGAAGGGACTGTTCATAAGATAGAGGGCCTGGTTGGGGGTGGTGGTGGACGCCCTCTTCACAACAGGCTGGCTGGAATCCGGAAAGTCGAAGATCCGAAAGAAGGAGGGCGTATTTTGCCGCTCAATAAGCCCGTAAATTGTCCGACGAGGCGGAAACGGGGCTTCATGGATTTTGACGGGGCGACCCCCGATCTGGAGATTCAGGCGGCCACTTACTTGCAGGGTGGTATCACGCCAGGATTCGAGGTCCTTGCGATGACGGCTGCTGTGGGCATAGTATCGGTTTTCCGGATCACGCTCAGCGTGCTGTGGGCTCGCCTTGCTACTCCGTCGCCAAGCCTGCGAGGTCATGATATGCCTGATCAGGGCCTTGATGGACCAATTGTGGTCCTGCAGATAAATGGCAAGATGATCAAGGAGCTCCCCGTGAAGCGGAACAGGAGCCTGTAATCCAAAATCTCCCGGGGTATTGACAAGAGGCCTTCCCATGACATGCATCCAGACCCGGTTCGCGCAGACCCGGGCGGTGAGGGGGTTGTCTCGCCGAGTCAGCTCCTGTGCGAGCTCAAGACGCCCGCTTCCCTGCGTGAAGGTGCGCTCGGGCACTTCCCGAAAAAACGCCGGAAAAGCCCGAGGGACCTTCGGGCCCCGGCTCGACTGCTGGCCCCGCTCAAAAATCACCGGTTCCCGGGGTTTCGTCCGGTCCCGGACCGCCATCGCCCTTGCAGGCGCAAATTCGGATTTGCCCTCCAGCTCATCAATCTTGGCGAGGAGCCCCCTGTATTTGCCCCGCTCCGTCTGGTTGAGTTTTGAGAGCGCCGCCTTCCGATCAAATTCGAGCGGGTCCGCGGGACGTTGGTAGTCCTTGATTCGCCCTGCCGCGTAGTCATGCGCAGCATTTGCCCTCTTGGTAAGTTCCCGGCGAAACTCCCGGTAACCCGGCGAGTCCTCCGGTGACGCGATCACAGGTAGCTCTCCGTCGGGCACTTCCTCAGTGCTGTCAAAGACCCCGTAAAGGCCATAGTAATCCCTCATCGTGAGGGGATCGCTTTTATGATCATGACAGCGAACACACTGCATCGTGAGCCCCATGCTGCTCCGGAAAGTAACATCAATCCGATCTGCAATGATCAAGTCATGCTTATTCAGGTAGCGCCTTCCCAGAGTCAGGAAGCCAAGGGCAGCCTGCTCTTGGACTGGGAGATCCATGAGGTCGGCTGCAATCTGCCTCCTGAGAAACTCATCGTAGGGCAGATCCTTGTTGAGAGCCCCTACTACCCAGTCCCGGTAGGTGAAGGCAAAAGGGAAGAGGCGCCCTGCCGTAAAGTCGTAGCCCTTGCTATCGGCATAGCGAGCAACATCCAGCCAATGGCGGGCCCAGCGTTCCCCGAAATGCACAGAGGAAAGGGCCTCGTCAACCATACGAGCACTCCACTCAGAAAGGGGCTCCTCGATTCCGGCAAAGACTCGCTCCCGAAGAGTCGCTGGAGGTTTCAATCCGGTGATGACATGCCATGCCCGGCGCAGTAGCACCTCACGGGAGGCCTCGGGCACAGGCTCGAGACCCTTCTCTTTCAGGCGAGCCGTGAGGAGCTCATCTACGGGATGGCTCTTTCCCGAGAGGGCTGGTCGCTCGGGGTCCTGGAACGACCAGTGCATTTCCGCGGACGCGGCGCTGATCCTGGTGGCTACCACCACCTGTGAGAGCGCCACGATCCCGGGAAGCAACAGGGCTGGGACTCGCATACGAACTGGGTTTCGCGAAAATGTGCCCGGCCAGCATGGTTTCCGCAAGGGCAACTGACAAAACCGGAGCTTCAAAAAGAACGATTAAAGGAGAGCATCACGCCGTGGAACCTTGAACTGTAGTCTCCAGCAACAAGATCGCCACCATCAAATTCCACGGTTGGATCCAGCACCGTCCGGTCCGAGAAGGCATATTGATATGCAAGATCCACCGTCCATCCTGCCGCCCTGTAGCTTACG
>Ga0160422_10001698_pt1 | contig 13704 bp, 10 predicted proteins | sample Fk160mmetaG_FD_108192 | JGI IMG/M metagenome (GOLD analysis project Ga0160422, IMG submission 108192) | Marine microbial communities from the Central Pacific Ocean - Fk160115 60m metaG | ecosystem: Environmental > Aquatic > Marine > Oceanic > Photic zone | place: The Central Pacific Ocean...
AGGGGCGGGAAGGAAGTCTCACTCGAGGAAGTGCTTAAAAAGGCCCGCCGATAAGCCCGAGCCAATTGCGCTTTTCAAAGAACCTCGCTCGGCAATGAGCATTGACGAACCAAACCTCCTGCTATAGCTTTCACCGCTTGTATTCGGGTCGGTAGCTCAATCGGTAGAGCAGTGGCCTTTTAAGCCATTGGTTCCGGGTTCGAGTCCCGGCCGGCCTACCATCATGATCCCGCGAAGACCTTGGGGAGATCGCTGTTTTTGTGCTAAACTATTCGGGCTTTTGGTCCGATTATATAGGCGTACCTTTATCCACTAACCTTTTCGCCTGCGCCGATCCCTTGATCCGTGCGGGCATCCCTCCGATGCCACGGTTCGCCCAACAGTTCATGATCTTTGACCCGACCCACAAGGTTTCTTGCGGGTTCATAACGAGATGAGTTTTCAGCTCAACAACGCTTCCCTTTCCCTTGCCTTTAACGGCATACAGGCTGGCAAGGAGGTCGAGAAATCAACCGCCAAACTAGCCACCGGAAAAAAGCACGCCCAAGTGGGCTCGGATCTCGGCGGATTCAAGCAGGCCGTTCGAATTGGGAATGAACAGTCCTTGAACACCCTTACTCTACAGAACCTGCAGAACCTCATCTCCTACAGCCAGACCCAAGAAGGCGCGCTGGGCCAGGCGAGTGATATCCTCCAGAGAATGAACTCCCTCGCCCAGTTATCGCTCGACACCATGAAGACGGATGCCGACAGGGCTACCTACGACCATGAGTTCAAGGAACTTGCGGGAGAACTGGAATCAATCAAGGGCCTCAAGTTGAATGGCTTGGATCTCTTTACCGATGGACCATTCAGTGATGAGAAAAAGCAGTTCATTCAGGTCCTGCAGTCGCAATGGCTCAAGGCCGCCGAACAGGTCATCCAAGACCGGTTGGGGTTGGCCGGCAAGGGAACGGACACCTTCAAGATCATGGTCAACGACCAGGGAAACAAGAACTACAGCATTTCCCTGAATTGGAACTACACCAACCCGGATGGGCCCGACAAGCAGGTCGACGTCGTGCAGATGGGTTTCGAAATCTACAACTACAACCTTCCCGCAACCGCACCCTCGACGGATGCCCCCTTCTACTTCAACGATCGTCTCAACGCGATCATGACGACTTACGCCGTCCTCGCCGACCACCTCTATTTCAATGCCTTGGCCAATGGAGACGTAAACAAGTCTCCCGACAAGTCGGGAGGTGCTCAATGGTTCAAATCCGGGGTCGCGGACTTCGTGCATGGCGGTGACCTCCTCATGGGCTCCTTCAACCAGACCGTCATCGATGCCATTGGTACTGGCGACGCCGAGGCGACCTCCCTCCTTGAACGGGCCTCCGCCTACTCGGCGGTCCGCTATCTTCATGAGGAACTGAAGGCAAGCGCCTCCGGTCTCTCCGCCAATGGGGTCAAGGACATGCTCTCCTGGATGTCCAACCAAGTTTCGACCGGTCAGGGCGCAGCGGCCAGCAGCATAGGGGCAGCCCTAGTCCATTTCATACCCGCGAAATATACGAACGCATCCACTGCAAACGACGAATTCATCGCTGACTATAAGTCCAATGGATGGAGCGTCATGGGGAGCAAGATCAACTTGTTCAACGCGGACACGGGAGCAATCGGGGGCTTGGATGCGGATGGAGGTCCCACGGTTACTCATCAGGGAGCCGTTCCCGACAGCGGGCCGGGATACGACGTGGACGACGCTTCCGCGAATCCCATCGGTGGTTTCAAGATCGCCTGGGAAAAGGAAGGGGAGGAAATGTTCACCTACGATCCTTCCGGTAACAGCCTCGTCTTCAAGGCGGCCAATACCGTTACCATCGACGATACCCATAGTTACAACCTCAAGTCGATCAACTCGGCGAAGCTTACCCTCAACCTGATGGACGGATGGATCGAATCCCTCTCCGATGAACGAGGGCGGGTTGCGGCAAACGTACGGAGGTTGATGGCGGAAAGAAATAGGTTCGAAGGCAAGTTTTCCTCTCAGGAATCAGCCCTGAGCCGAATCGCCGATACCGATTTTGCAGAAGAAAGCACCTCCTTGGCAAAGAACCAGATCCGCACCCAGGCCAGCCTCGCCATCTTGGCTCAGGGCCAGGAAAGCAGGGTTTCCCTGCGCAACCTCCTCTCAGGGGTGCAAACCAAGGGGAAAAAGCCTAGTTCTCCTCCGCAAGCTTCCTGACCCTCGTGAGGTCCAGTTTGCCGGTGGGCAAAAGAGGGATTCCGTCCACTCTTCTGAATTCCTTGGGAATCCAAAGGTTGGGGAGGCCGGCGTCCGATAGTTTTTTGCGCAGGACTTCGAAATCGCAATCCGAAGAGAGGAGAAGAACCAGACGCTCCCCTTTGGTCTCGTCCTCGATGCCCGCCACCACGCAGGCCGGATCCTCTTCCGCCGAAAGACCGAGGGCTTTCATGACCGCCTCCTCCACGCTGCCATGGGGAACCATTTCTCCCCCGATCTTGGAAAAGCGGGAAAGACGTCCCTCGATAAACAGAAACCCATCCTCGTCGATTCGTCCCAAGTCCCCGGTAACGAACCATCCGTCCTCTTTCAAAACTTCGCGGGTCTTTTCCGGTTGATTGAGATAACCGGCGAACACGTTGGGCCCGCGAAAGCAGAGGATGCCTGTTTCACCCGGTTGCAGGTCCCGTTCGCTTTCCGGATCAATGACCTTCGTTTCAACCCCATACAGAAGACGACCGACCGATTTATCGCGGGATCCATCCCCCGGCAAATTGAAGGAAAGTACCGGGGAGGTCTCCGTCAAGCCATACCCTTCGAGGTACTTGCAGGAGGTGGCGCTCTCCCATTTGTCACGTAGGGAAGGAGGCGTCTTCTCGGCACCCGCCGCCACGTACCTGACGCTTGCGAGATCGTTCTCCTTGGCCTTGCGAAGGTAACCCCGCAGGAAGGTCGGAGTTCCGAGCAGAATATCGATCTTTTCTTCACGAATTGCCCGCAGGCTCGAGGACAGGTCCAGCGGGGATGGAGCGCAAACAACCTGGAAGCCTTCCAGGAGAGGATAGATCGTGGCAATGGTAAATCCAAAGCTGTGGAAGAGAGGCAGGTTGGCCAACAACCTGGAATCCCCGTCAAAAAGCCCGGTCCTCGAAATCTGGTCGCAATTGGCCAAGAGGTTGGCGTGGGTAAGGACAACCCCCTTGGGCAGGCCGGAGCTCCCGCTGGTGAAAAGAAGCGCGGCTTCCCTGGAACCTCCCTCGCTAGGAATTTGAAAATGTCTTCCGATGCTCCTCGGAAACAACCGAAGCCAAATCAACCGGAACAGAATCGCCAATTTATTCTTCCGATAGGCCTTGAGCTTCTCACCGACGTCGAGCCATCCTTCCGGCCATGGAAATTTCGGGAATTTCTTAGTCATCGCATGGGCCGTAAGGACGGTGCGGATCTCAGCTTCCTCCATGGAGTGGGCAATGGCTTCGGCCCCAAGCGTGAAATTGAGGTTAACGGGAATCTTTCCGGCAAGGATCAAGGCGAGGTTGGCCAATATGCCCGCCAAGCCGGGAGGAAGGACCACCCCCACCCTGTCTTCCCTGATCTCCGTTCTCAGTTCCCTGGCCAAGAGAAGAGCCAGCACGAGAAAAACTCCCCGTTCCACCCGGACCGGGGATGGCAAACCGTAGTCGATCACCGCAACCTCTCCACTGCCCTTGCTCAGGGCGGCGAACAATTCTTGGGCGATGTGGTTGTCCTGGTTCACACGTGGAATCCCTCCATCAATAGCATTCGGTTTGCCGTTGCCAAGACTGGAAGGGACTTTATTCTGAAAAGCAAGATGAGTGCCTCATTCGCAATCGAGCCCCGCCCTGCGACAACCGGGTGCATGGAGCGAATTTCAAAGCCCGAATCCCGAGCGTAAGCGTTCGCTCCGGGTTCGGGCCTTCCTCGTTTGCCGCCGGCTATGCCGAAAGTCATCCGGCACCCCATCTCATCATTACTCCGCAGCTCTCATTAATCATGTCCAATTCAAACGTCATCATCTACGATACCACCCTCCGGGACGGCTCACAAGCCGAAGGCATATCCTTCACCGTCAGCGCAAAACTGCGCCTGGCCCAGAAGTTCGATCAATTCTGCATCGACTACATCGAGGGAGGATGGCCGGGCAGCAATCCAAGGGATATGGCCTTTTTCGAGAAAGCAGTCGACTTGGAGCTTGATCATTCGAAAATCGCCGCCTTCGGATCCACCCGTCGGGCATCCGCCTCGGTGGAGGATGACCCCCAGATCAAACTCCTTCTGGATGCCGCTACCCCAGTGGTCACCATTTTCGGAAAATCGTGGCTCCTTCACGTCACGGACGTTCTCCGGACCACGCCCGAGGAAAACTTATCCATGATCGAGGATTCCGTGCGCTTCCTCAAGGAACAAGGCAAGGAAGTCATCTACGACGCCGAACACTTCTACGACGGTTATGCCAATGACCCTGACTACGCCCTCTCGACCTTGGAGGCGGCCCAGAGGGGCGGGGCGGACTTCCTCGTTCTATGCGAGACCAACGGCGGGAAATTGGTCACCCCCTTCAGCAAGACAACGGCCGAGGTAGTTGAACGTTTCCCGGATACGCCAATCGGGGTGCACTGCCACAATGATGCCGGGGTTGGAGTGGCGGTCAGTTTGGCCGGGGTCGAGGCCGGCGCCACCATGGTCCAGGGAACCATGAACGGCTACGGAGAGCGAAATGGAAACGCCAACCTGACCACCATAATCCCCAACCTCGAGATCAAGATGGACCTCCGGACGAACAGTGGTCCTCACCTTGCCAAACTGCGGGACCTCTCACTCTTCGTAGACGACGCCACCAACCTTCGCCCGGACATCCGTGCTCCCTACGTCGGAACCGCCTCCTTCGCCCACAAGGGTGGCGTCCATGCGGATGCAGCTTCCAAGTCAAACCGTAGTTACGAGCACGTCGACCCGTCGATCGTGGGCAATAGGACGCGCGTCCTGGTCTCCGATATGTCGGGCAGAAGCAGCGTCATGATGAAGGCCAAGGAGATGGGGATGCAGGTAGACGGTCGTTCCCCCGAGATGAAAACCTTCCTTGAAGAGCTAAAGCGACTTGAGTTCCAAGGCTACGAATTCGAGTCGGCCGACGCTTCATTCGATCTTCTCCTGCGCAGGTTCCTACGCGGACAAGACCATGCCTTTGACGTCCTGCAGTACCACGTCGGCGTGGGACGGGAGTCGGAAGGCGACCAATCAAGCTCGGAGGCCACGGTCAAACTTAAGGTCGGGGATGAAATCAGGCACACCGTAGCCGATGGGAACGGCCCGGTTTCCGCTTTGGACCACGCCCTGAGAAAAGCCCTGGAAAAGGATTTTCCCTACATTGGAGAAATCCGCTTGACCGACTTCAAGGTGAGGATTCTCGAAAGCAACCTCGGAACCGACGCCATTACGCGCGTCCACATCGAGTCCACCGACGGAACAAGCACCTGGGGGACGGTCGGGGTCAGCGACAACGTCATCACGGCAAGCTGGGAAGCCCTGCTGGATTCCGTTTCCTACAAGATTTTGCTGACCTCGGAAAACGAGTCGTAGATCTTGACCCTCGGCCCCAAAGGCCGCCAGATCGCCGGATCACTCGCCCGAAACAGGACCTTCGTGGGAATCCCGATAGAGGCGCTAAGGTGACCGGGGCCCGAATCGTTTCCGATGAAAACCGCTCCCCGCCCTGCTAACTCGTTCCTGAACGAGGATGGATTCGAGAAACTGATTTCCCGGACGCGTTGATCTTCGCAGAGGGCGGCAATCCTGAAATGGTTCCGGACTTCCTCGTCCGCCTCGCCAAAGGAAAATACAACCTCATTTGCAGGTTCGGCGGCCAACCATCGGCAGGCGCAGTCTTCAAAAAGGGAAAAAGGGTTGTTTTTGGCAGGACTCCCACTCCCGGGATGAATCCAGAGGCAGGACCGCCCCTCCGTCCAATGATCACCCAACCAGGGATGATGCGAAAACTCCTTCCGCCAAGACCAATCTAGGTTCGCAAACATGGCTTCGGTTACGTGAGGGCCTTCCTTTGGACGGGGCGAGGGAAAATAGAGGTTGCGCGCTCCTCCCTCCTTTAGCTCCTCCCGCCATTCCTGATCGCTCCAGAAGGTGACCACGTCCGCACCGGGAAGCCATTCGCCAATCCGGGAAAGATCAGCATCGAGGTCCATTGTCCGGATGGATGGTAATGCATCCTTAAGAAGGGAAGAATGGCAAGGACGGGCGTAGAGAATCACCTCCTCATAAAGAGCGAGGGCCTGAGAAAGAATTGGGATTGTGAGGATGAAGTCTCCCAGTCCGCCCGACCGGAGGATGATCATTCGTTTGTTCACGAAACGGGGAAAATAGAGGCACCGCCTGATTCGGAACTTTAACCCGAGGGCCGGCAATGGCTCTCGATGAAGGAGCGGATGGAGGAAACGTCATGCCCGGACTCGTACTTTACGGGGTCTTTGCCAAGAAGAGATTCCAAGACCGGAGAAGTCGGTTTGCCCAACCCGGCATACTCGTACACGTCGGGGAACTTGGCGGGGTGAGCGGTCGCAAGGACGAGGGATTTCGCATCCGTCGGCAGGTCCTTGAACCCGCATGCAGTATGAGGGTCGACCAAATACCCGAATTCACGGCTCACCATGGAAATAATACCGGGAATCTCGGAGTCGGAAGCGCTTGAACTGGAGAAACCCTTGGCCGCGAAGCTCTCGAAGCAATACCTGCCCTCCCTTCGGAAATGATCCATCACCTCACGTACTTTTTGCGGATTCCCTCCAAGAATGAAATAAAGCAGCCTCTCGAAGTTGGACGCCACTTGAATATCCATGGAAGGGGCCAAACTGGGAACGACCGACCCGAGGGAGTACTCACCGGTATCAAAAAGGCGATGCAGTACGTCGTTCTGATTGGTCGCCACCCGAAAACCACTTATGCGAATGCCCATCTTGGTCAGGAGCCAACCCGCGAAGACGTTTCCGAAATTGCCGGTCGGGACGACGAAGGTGGTGGATTCCCGCGCCCCTTCCCCAAGCCTCAGCCAAGCGTAAAGATAATAGACGGTCTGGGCGAGTATGCGGGCTAAATTGATCGAGTTCACTGCGGACAAGCCGACTTCCTCACGGAACCGAAGGTCCGAAAAGAGTTCCTTTACCGTATGCTGGGCATCATCGAAGGTACCCTTGATGGCGATGGGAAATACGTTTTCCGCCTCCGTGCAGGTCATTTGGCGTTCCTGCAAAGGGGAAACCTTCCCGTCGGGATAGAGGATGAACACCGTGACCCCACGCTTCCCGAGAAGACCGGAGATCGCGGCGGCCCCCGTGTCGCCGGAAGTAGCGCCCAAGATGGTCAGGTTGCGTCCGGTGCGGGCTATCTGGATCTCGTAGAGGTTGCCCAAAAGCTGGAGGGCGAAATCCTTGAATGCCAGAGTTGGGCCATGGAAAAGCTCCAGAACCTTGCAATGGTCGCTCAATTCGACCAAGGGCGCGGTTTCCGGATGCCCGAAACCGGCATAGGACGCATCGATAACCTTCTTCAGGACCTCGGGTTCGAGATCGGTAGCGAAAAGACGGAAGAACTCGAGGCAAAGTTGAGGATAGGAAAGGTCGGACCAAAGCCCGACGCATTCGCTAAGGTCTGGAAAAGTTTCGGGAAGATAGAGGCCTCCGTCCGGTGCCAGTCCCTGGGAGACGGCCTCGCAAAACTCGACGGAACCGGACTGGCCTCGAGTGCTTACGAAACGCATGGAGGAAATCCTTCGGGGAAGCCTATTTTCCCAAACCGAAGGCCCGGTGGGCCACCCTCGTGGCTTCGTCCCCGAACTCGGGACTGACCGCCACCGAGATCTTGATTTCAGAGGTACTGATCATGAGCATGTTTATTCCGGCATTGGCCAGGGCCTCGAAGAAGGTGGAGGCAACGCCCGAGTGGGAACGCATCCCCACTCCCACGACGGATACTTTTGCGATGTTCGTACTTCGCCCGAGCTTGCCGCCGGCCCCTTCCTTCAAATGTTCCCTCAGGGCCTTCTCGGCCCGGAAAGCATCCTCGGAGGGCACGGTAAAGGTAAGGTTGGCCTTCCCGTTTCGGGCAACGTTCTGAACGATCATGTCGACCACCACCCCCGCCTCGGCCATGACCTTGAAAACGGCGGCGGCGGCACCCGGGCGATCCGGGAGTTCGGTGACGCTCACTCTTACTTGGTTCTTGTCGATGGCCACGCCACTGATCAGCGTGTCCTCGAGGGATTTTACTTTTTTCTTCACTTGTGTGCCGGATTTGGTGCTAAAGGAGGAGCGAACTTCGAATGGGATGTTGTGCTTCTGGGCGAACTCTACCGCCCTCGTCTGCATGACCTTGGATCCGCTGCTCGCCAACTCGAGCAATTCCTCGTAGTTGATGGCCGGCATCTTGCACGCATTTGGTACGATCCTCGGATCCGCGGTAAAGACTCCCTCGACGTCGGTAAAAATCTGGCAGGTCTTGGCCTTCAGGGCACCCGCCATCGCGATGGCGCTCAGATCGGATCCTCCCCGTCCGAAGGTCGTCAGGTCCCCGGACTCATTCACGCCTTGAAACCCAGCTAGCACAACCACCTTGCCCGCCCGTAGTTGCTTGCGTACGTCTCCACCCTGCACTTCTCGGATACGGGCCTTGGAATGCATGCCGTCGGTAATGATGCCGGCCTGCCATCCAGTGCGGGAAACCGCCGGTACGCCCAAAGCTTCGAGGGCCATGGCCAAAAGAGCGATCGTCTCCTGTTCCCCACAGGTCATGAGCATGTCGAGCTCCCGGTCCGAGGGATTCTTGCGAATCGCCTTGGCCCGCTCGATCAAATCGTTCGTAACCCCCGCACGGGCGGAAACGACCACCACCACGCGATTGCCTCCCGACCAGGTTTTCTTAACCCGTCTGGCCACGCGCTTGATACAGCTGATGTCGGCTACGGAGGTTCCGCCGTACTTCTGGACTACGACGTTCATAATCAGGCCTCGAAACCGTTCGGGTCGAACATCCTGAAAAGAACGGGTGACTCCTTGACGCCGGGAAGATTCTCGAGTGATTGGATGGCGAGCTCAATGCTGTGCTCGTTGGTTTCATGAGTCGTAAGGATGATACTGGCGGAAGAATCCTCACCCTTCGGGGTCTGGGAAACAGTAGCCAGGCTTACCTCACAATCGGCTAGGCATTCCGCAATCTTGGCCAATTGGCCGGGCCGGTCGTCGACGTGAAGCCGAAGGTAAAAGCGTCCACGGACTTCAGTCGAGGTAGCGGCCGTACACTCGTCGGGGGTGACGTGCATGAGCTTGGGCAGGGAAGTCATTCCCTTCATCGCCTTTACCACGTCGACGATATCACTGATGACGGAACCGGCTGTTGGATCCTGCCCTGCCCCTCGTCCCGTGAGGACGACCGTACCGACGACCGTACCGGTCAGGCTGACCCCGTTATAGACTCCATTGGTGCGGGCGATGATTTCCCCCACCGGAACCAAGGCGGGATAAACCCCTGCGGAAACATGGTTGTTCTCAAAGTTTCTCCGGATAACCCCGATCAGTTTGATCTTGCAACCGAGCTTCCTGGCCTCGAGCAGGTCGTCATTGGAGATCTTCCTAATTCCCTCCACCGTTATTTCGTCCAGGTTTATCCACATGCCGTGGGCCAGATATGCGAGGATTACGGCCTTGTGGGCGGCATCCACCCCATCGAGGTCCAAGGATTCGTCGGCTTCCACATAGCCAAGCTCCCGAGCATCGGAAAGGACCTTCTGAAAACTCGCTCCCTCGTTTTCCATACGGGTAAGGATATAATTCGAGGTCCCGTTAAGGATTCCGTAGATCAGAGGAAACTCGTTTGCAACCAAGCTCTCCCGCAAGACCTTGATGATGGGAATACCCCCAGCCACACTGGCTTCGAAGGCATACCTTACGCCCGCTTCCTCAGCCGCCGAAAAGAGCTCTTCGCCATGTTCGCAAATGAGGGCCTTGTTCGCCGTGACGACGGACTTCCCTTTGCCGAACGCCCGTAGCGTCAATTCCCTTGCCTCCTCTATTCCGCCAATGAGCTCACAAACCAAGTCGATCTCCGGATCGTCCACGATGGAAAGGGAATCGGTCGTCAGGACCTCGGGATCTATCGATACCTTGCGTTCCTTCGATAGGTCTCGAACGGACGCCCTGGCGGGCACCAATTCAACGCCCAGGATCTTTCTAAGGGAACCGGCGTTTTCAACGAGGTGCTTCCAAGTCCCCTGCCCGACCGTTCCAAACCCGAGAATTCCGACCCGGATGGATTCTCCTTGATTCATCGTTTCAGCTCCTCCTCTTTCTTTCGAAGCGGCTTTCCGTACCCTCTCGTATGCGAGAGAGGTTCGATCGGTGCCGCCAGATGATCAAGGCCATGACCAGAAAGGCCAGACCAACCACACCCCCGTGATGCTGTCCCTTGTCCCCCAACCAATGGATAATGAGCGAACAAAGGGGAAGACTGACTCCGAATCCAATGGATGCCATCGCGACGTAGCGGGTGGAATAGAAGATGATGACCCAGACGGCCAGGCCCATCACGAGGCATACCGGCATCACTCCGAGAAGCCCCCCCATTGCGGTCGCCACTCCCTTGCCCCCCCGGAAACCGGAAAAGAGCGGGTAGGTGTGGCCAAGAACGGCGGCAGGCAAGCCCCACAAGCCCAGAACGGGATCGCCCGTGGAATAAAAGAGGGGAATCATGAACCAGTAGGTGGCGAGGAAGCCCTTAATGAAATCCAGGGCAAAGACGGTATAACCGGCCGGTTTGCCTATTTCCCTCAAAACGTTAGTCGCTCCTGGGTTGCCGCTACCCACGGAGTAAATGTCGACTCCGAATCTCTTGGACACGATGACCGCAAACGGAATCGAACCAAGCAGGTAGCCAATCAAGGCAACGCCAATTGTCTCTACGGATAACATGGGGATTGTCTGTCGAGGGGAAAAGCGAAGGCTATCCCTGTCTGGAAATCCTGGCCTCCCGAATATCGGGATCCTCGACCAGGGCCTGCAAGGCCGACTCGGGGGGTTCATGGTCCAATTCGCAAATGGTCAAGGCCCACTCGCGGTCCTCCGCGCGACTGAGGGACATGTTGGCGATGTTGACCTTACAGTCGCCGAGGATGGTGCCTAGTTTCCCTACGATGCCGGGCTTGTCGACGTTACGGACGACGAGCAGGACGTCGACTGGACGGACCTCGATGGCGCGACCGTCGACTTCTACGATCCTAGGGTCGTTACCTTTCCCGAGAAGGGTCCCCCGGACGGATTGTTCCTCGCCATCGCTCGATACGGTCTTGACCTCGATCAATTCGCTGTAGTCCGCAGAGGAGGAGGACTTGATGGTTTCGACATTGATTCCCAGAGCCTTTATCTTGTGTGGGGCATTGACGTCGTTGATCCCCTCATCCCCGGCGATACCCGAAAGCCAACCTTTCAAGACGGCTCTCGTCAAGGGCACGGCATCAAAATCGACGATGCCCCCCCAATAGGTGATGTGGATGGACGAAACGGTTCCGTTGGCCGCCTGCCTCGCAAACCCGCCCATGCGCTGGCAAAGATCAAGATAGGGCTTGAGGACCTCAATATCCTTGGGATCGATGGAGGGCATGTTGATGGCGTTCCTGATCCTACCTCCCTGCAGAACCTCGGCCACGGCCTCGGCGATTTCCACCCCTACGCTTTCTTGGGCTTCGGCCGTTGAGGCCCCTAGGTGCGGGGTCAGATTGAGGTTCTCAATGCTACGAAACTCATGGTCTTCGGGAAGAGGTTCCTGTTCGTAGACGTCGAGACCGGCGGCGGCTACCTTGCCGCTCGCGAGGGCCTCTGCAAGGGCGGTCTCCTTGATGATTCCACCCCTGGCGCAATTAAAGACGCGGACGCCGTCCTTCATCTTTGAAAAGGCATCCTCGTCCACCATGTTCCTCGTCTCGTCGGTCAAAGGCATGTGTACTGTAAGATAATCCGCCCGGGAAAAGGCATCCTCCAGTTCTACCTTCTCCACCTCCATCTCCTTGGCTCGATCCTCGGTCAGGTAAGGGTCATAGGCAATGACTTCCATCTCGAACGCCTGGGCCCTCTTGGCCACCTCGGCCCCGATACGGCCGAAGCCGAGAACGGCAAGGGTCTTGGCCCGCAATTCGGACCCCTTGAGTTCCTTGCGTTCCCATTTCCCCTCCCGCATGCCGGTGGCCCCGCGCACGATCGCTCGAGTGCCGCACATCATGTGGGTAAAGGTAAGTTCGGCGGTGGCTATGGTATTGCCTCCCGGCGTATTCATGACGATTACGCCTTTCTCGGTGGCGGCCTCGATATCGATGTTGTCGACCCCGACCCCAGCCCGGCCAACGGCCTTGAGCAAGGGAGCGCCGGCCATGACCTCCTTGGTTACCTTGGTGTCGCTTCGGACGATGATGGCGGAGACGTCCCCGACTAACTCCAGTACTTTTTCAGGGGAGGAGCCATAGGCCTCCACCACTTCGAAGCCATCCTGCCTCTGCAAATATTCAACTCCAAGGGGAGAGATTCGGTCCGCAACGAGAATCTTCATTGTATCTAGGGAAAAGGCTAATTATCATGCCCAATTCGCGGTAAAATGCAACGAGGAAAGAAGCCGTGGATTTATTGCTTCACCCAAGCCTCCCGCAATGACATGATGGTTCCTTGAGATGTTTGATTCGCTAAGTGAAAAATTGGGCAAGACCCTGCGCAACTTGCGGGGTGTGGGCAAGCTCTCGGAAGAAAACGTGAGCGAAGCGCTGGGGGAGGTCCGCAAGGCCCTGCTTTCGGCCGACGTGCATTTCCGTACCGCAAGGGAATTCGTCGAGGAGGTAAAGAACGCCTGCCTCGGCCAGGAAGTGCTTAAATCCGTCTCGCCCGGCCAGCAAGTCGTCAAGATCATCCACGATGAACTCGTCAAGTTGCTGGGCGAGGGAACGACGCGATTGAGTGAGGACCGACCCTTGAGGGTCCTTATGGTGGGGCTGCACGGGGCGGGCAAAACAACCACCAGCGCAAAACTCGCCAGACGAATGGCTAAGGATGGGCGTTCCCCCATGCTGGTGGCCTGCGACGTATACCGCCCCGCCGCCATCGACCAACTTGAGATTCTCGCCGAACAGGAAGGCTTTCCATGCTACCTGGACCGGTCCGCGAAAGACGTCCCCGGCATCGCCCGAGCAGGATGGGAGGAATCCAAAAAACAAGGTTCCGACGTCATCATCTTCGATACCGCGGGTCGGTTGCAAATCGACGACGAACTGGTCCGTGAGCTCGAGTTGCTGAAAAGGGAGGTGAACCCCCACGAGATCCTCCTCGTCGCGGACGCCGCTCTCGGTCAAGAAGCCGTAAACGTGGCCAAGACCTTTCATGAACGGCTTTCCCTGACCGGCATCGTGCTGACCAAGGTGGACGGCGATGCACGTGGAGGGGCAGCCCTATCCATGAAGAAGGTTACGGGCGCCCCGATCAAGTTCATGGGCGTAGGCGAAAAGATAGATGAATTCGAGGTCTTTCACCCCGATCGCCTCGCATCCAGGATTCTCGGGATGGGAGACGTCGTTTCCCTGGTTGAGAAAGCTCAGGAAAACCTCGATCAGGACGAGTCGATGCGCATGGCGGAGAAGA
>Ga0160422_10001699_pt1 | contig 13698 bp, 9 predicted proteins | sample Fk160mmetaG_FD_108192 | JGI IMG/M metagenome (GOLD analysis project Ga0160422, IMG submission 108192) | Marine microbial communities from the Central Pacific Ocean - Fk160115 60m metaG | ecosystem: Environmental > Aquatic > Marine > Oceanic > Photic zone | place: The Central Pacific Ocean...
AATATTGCATCAGTAATCTCTACGAATTAGAACAGAGGCGTAACTAGGGAGTCACTCTTCTAGAATCTCTAGGGAATGGAATAACTTCTCTGATGTGGTCTGCTCCAGAAAGCCAAGAGCAAACTCTGTCTACACCCAATCCAAAACCTCCGTGTGGGACTCCTCCGTAAGTTCTTGTGTCAATGTAAAACTGGTATGGCTCTCTTTCAACTCCCTCTTCGTCAATTCTGGCTAAGATTTCTTCCTCAGACCAAGTTCTTTCTCCTCCCCCGATTATCTCTCCATATCCTTCTGGGGCTAGCAGATCATGGCATAAAACATAATTCCCATCATCAGGGTCTACCCTGTGGTAGAATGGCTTTGCGACCTTAGGGTAGTGAGTTAGGAAGTGAGGGACTTCAAAGTCTTGTGTCAACACTTTTTCCTTAGAGTAATCTAAATCTTGTCCCCACTCAATATCAATTCCAAGACCTTGTAAGGTCTCAACTGCTTCGTCATATCGAATTCTTGGATAAGGGTTGTCGGCATATCTCGCTAGTAATTCGATATCCCTATCAATATCACTTAGTTCACTCTCACGCTCGTCGATTACAGTCTTAGCAATGTGCCTAACTAATCCTTCACCATGAGCCATGATTTCAGCATTTGACGCCCAAGCAACTTCCATCTCTGCATGCCAAAATTCAGTTAGATGTCTTCTTGTCCTACTTTTTTCTGCTCTGAATGATGGAGCGATTGTGTATAATCTTTCTAGGGCAGGCATGGCAGCTTCAGCATAAAGTTGCCAAGATTGAGTAAGGTATGCTTTCCTGTCTGGGTTTGCTTCATTAGGGAAATATGGGACCTCGAATAAGGTACTACCGCCCTCGACTGCACCAGCAACAAAGTTTGGTGCTTGATATTCTGTGAAGTCTTTATCTCTGAAATATGAATGAATTGCTCCAAATACTGACGAGCGAATCTTCAGCATGTTTGTCATACGGCTGGTTCTAAGATACAAGTGTCTATTGTCAAGTAAGAATTCAGTTTCTCCACCGTCAGCAGCAACCATCGCTGATTCTGTTATTGGGAATGGAGAATCTGCTCTTACACCACCTACTAATTCAGCATCTGTAACAATCAGTTCGTGACCTCCAGGCGCTCTTTCATCAGCATTCACAGATCCTTTCAATACAAGAGATGCCTCAATCAGAGCACCTTTAAGTGATTCAAAAATCTCATCACCAAGATCTTCCTTTTTGGCGACACATTGTATGGTTCCTGTTGAGTCACGTAAAACAATAAATCTAATTTTGTTTGAACCACGAGTACGCTTAATCCAACCCTTGAGTTCTACCTCGCTTCCATCATGCAATCCGGCTTGGACATCACCTATCCAATACTCCTTCGCCATGAAGAAGGCTACAAGTTAGTTATTTTCAAATCTCGCTTCATTGAACATACAATAAACCTCAACGATGGAATTCAACATATACCAAATCTTGAACACAATCAATCATCTTGTTAATTCATCAATCAAAAATGTGGTTGAGATTATCTTGCTCTGGATTTTTATCCTTCAATTACAATCCCATTTGTTTATGACTAGTCTAAAGGAAACTATGAAACGCTAATTGAATTTTCTTGGACTGTGTCGAAGGTTCTTGTGTATGCAATAGGAGGTAATGCACTTGCTTCAGCGACTAGTGACAGTTCGTCAAATTCGAGCCTTATTCTTGCAAAAGTGATGAGTGATGTTGTAGATTTACTGGAGGCTGGTTGGAATGTCATCCTAACTCACGGAAATGGGCCTCAAGTTGGACATTTGATGTCGCTAGATTCCTCTATTGATATGCATGAATGGGTCGCAGCAACTCAGGGTATGATTGGTCATTCAATTTCGCTCAATTTAGATTCTATACTGCAAAAGCGCAACAGACCAGAATCAACCTCTGTTATTCTGACGAGAGTTGAGGTGGATTTAGATGACTGCGGGTTTAAGTTTCCAACAAAACCAGTTGGCCCAATTTTAACCAATAAACAGGTTATGAGCGAAGATTGGGATATTGCAGAAACTGTTAACGGCCCAAGAAGAGTGGTAGCCTCACCTACTCCTAAACAGATAATTGACTTGAACGTGATTCGAGAATTATCTGATAAAAAAGCGATAGTAATCTGCTGTGGCGGCGGAGGAATTCCGGTCATCAGAGTCGGCCCATTTTTGAAGGGTGTTCCGGCAGTTATAGACAAAGACCATGTTAGTTCAAAGCTTGCAATTGAGTTGAGAGCCGATGCCCTAATAATTTCAACAGCAATAGATGCAGTTCGCACTGACTTTGGATTACCCTCTGAAAAGATTCATCGAAAATTGACGATCGACGAGGTTGAGAGATATATGGCTGAAAGTCAATTTCCATCTGGTTCTATGGGTCCAAAACTTTCAGCAATGGTTGAAATGATCAAGGAATTACCAGATTCTAAGGTAGTATTGTGTCAACCTGGAGACGCAATCAAGGCTCTGAGAGGAGACGAGGGGACAACATTGTCAATAAACTAACATCCAACCGTAATTTCGGATTAGATTAAATACGACTTATTTGACGATTGTATGGGCCTGTAGCTTAGTCAGGTAGAGCGATGGACTCTTAATCCATCGGTCGCGGGTTCGAACCCCGTCAGGCCCGCCAACTTTAGGCAAGTTTTCCATTTGGATTCAGTATCGTTTTGACACCATCATTACCTGCTAAAACAATGGCATCACACATGTTTGTGAATAGTCCGACTTGAACGACACCTGCGATTTTTAATATCTCAATCTCGAGTGATTCAGGGTCACTAATGTTTGGACCCATGTGGGCATCAGCAATCATGTTGTTATTATCGGTGAATACTGGACCATCGCCAGCCATTCTTATGTTTACTCTGCAATCTAGAATCCGATTAAGTGCTCTGACTGTGGCTGAATGTGAAAATGGAGTAATTTCAATTGGTAAGGGAAATGCTCCAAGGGTTGACACTTTTTTTCTTTCATCAGCAACGACCACCATAATTTTACTTTCCTGCGCTACAATTTTTTCTCTGAGTAAGGCCGCTCCTCCGCCCTTTATTAATTGGAAATCGGGGTCGAACTCATCAGCTCCATCAATGACAATATCTAATCCGTCCACATCAGATAACTCAAGCAAAGGAATACCACATTCAATAGCTAAATTTTCGGTTACGATACTTGTTGGTACTCCTGTAATTTGCAAGCCTTCTTCTCTGATTCTGCGACCTAATTCAATAACTGTGTACTTTACCGTAGAACCGGTGCCCAACCCAACCTTCATACCACTTGTAACAAATTGACATGCCTCAACACCAGCTTCCCTTTTTAGCGCCTCAACATCTGCCATGTTGCCTTCTAGCATTCACAGGTCAATAAATAATATGAAGCGAATGTCTGAAGTGCTTTGATGTAGTCCCATAACCATGGCGAGGAAGCATCTAGCAATTTTCCTTGTTCTAATCTTCTGTGCCATGTCTTGTCTTCCCTTCGCACAATCATCACCCAATAAAGAAGTTGATGTCGATATCGGTATAGGTCCAAATGGCATATCAGATCAATACACTGTATCTGTTCAAGATGGAAAAATAGTCTCCAATATATCTCTTAAATTATCGGAAAATCCTTGGCCAGTCAATGAAGTGACAACGTGGAATGAAAATACTGATTGGGCGTCAGGTTACAGCATGGATGGCATAGATTACAATTCTTCAGGACTCCGTGTCTTACCAATGAGTTACGAGTGGGATTTTGAAGGTTCAGTTCAGGGGTGGAATCTTGATACTCAGGGAGGCTGGGCTCACGGATATGATTCTTCATTAGGTTCGGTCAGTGGTGTAAAATCTGGCATGTCTGCAATCTACACATACAACGGTAACTATCCAAATTACATGGGTGGGCCTTATTGGGCCACTTCTCCAATCATTGACTGTTCAGCTTGTTCTGGAACTTGGGATCTAAAATTTTGGAAGAGACTTGGAGTGGAATCCTCTTCATATGACAGAGCATATGTTTCAGTAAAGAACGGTAATAATTGGGTCAATGTATATTCAAATCCATACGGAACTACAAATGATAATTCGTATATTCAATCTTCATATGATGTAAGCAATTACATAAGAGGTAATTCAGCGTTTCAAGTTCGATTTGGTCTTGGAACAACCGATGGTTCAGTTACCTACACTGGCTGGAATGTTGATGATGTGACATTGGAACCAAGAGGCAATACAGGAACAGGTATGGCCAACTGGACCAGCCAATCTTTTGGGCCTGAAGGTCTAGTAAAAGGTAAACATGGCATGATGTCAATAGATGCGACAGTTACTACTGGTTCATCTGTGAAATGGACGTTAATAGATGCAAATGATGGCTCAATAATACCTGGGTTTGAAAATCGTGAAGATATGCAAGCAGACCTCTCCATAATTGATGAAGTAATACACCCAAGTGTCAGATTGAGATTAACTATGGAATCCACTGGTGAATCTCCTGTGATTAATTCCATTAAGGTTGGAGGGGGAATCATCGAGTCTTTTAGCACAAATCCAAGTCAGATTGGCTGGTCTGGTTTTACTTCACATTCAAATGGCGTTGTAAGCGGAACTAATTCTCTTCAGTCGCCAGAGTGGAGATTCAATACGCCCTACAGCGGAATACAGTTGGATTGGATCTCGACAGGTTCAGGAAACCTTCAAGCATGTTTCCTTAAATTACAAGATTGTCTTTCATCAGGATGGGTAAATATTCCCTCTAATGGGAAATATGAACTCAATTATGCTAGTGTCTTTCTCAACCTTAGATGGCAAGGTAGCGGAAGTTATACCTTTGATGAATTATCAGTAGATTTACATCGACAATCATCTCCTACAAATACAAGGATTGACGTAGGGCTAGATGGTGTTTACGAATGGACAAATTCTCATGAATTTGTAGGCCCATGGGGACTACAAAACCTCTTTACTAACGGCAGAACTAGTATGCAGGCTAATTTGAGTTCAGGCTTTTCGGAATCATTTTACACGTATTTCCCTTATTCTTCAAGTCAGTCATTACCTAACGTTGAAGGTTCAAATTACGAATCAGCAGGAGCATTTGCATTTACATTGATTCCAAAAAATCATCCAATGTCTGATGTTGAAATCTCATTAAATTTCGATGGCAATAATATATTTTCACAAAGTCTCGGTATTATATCGCAACCGGTAAGAATAGAGCTGAGCGACTCTCAAATGAATTCCTTATTTCAAGAAGCCAACACCAGAACAGCAGAAATTGATATTGTTAGTGATTTACAAGGGCACGAATTAGAAATAGCTGTAACATCATCATCGGATGGCCCAATAATTGCCTCAGGTCTTTCGATTCCATACAGATATGATGCTCAAATATCGACTGAAGAATCGATGGCATTAGTTTCTGCGATTAATGCCCAACTAAGTCAAGCATCATCAAAATCTGGCCTCAAGACAATATCAATTCCAGTGATAATGGATAATCCTGGTAGCGTCTTACTCAAGGAATTTGATTTACAAACGATTCTAAGTCCTATGCCGTTATCCATTGAGATGACTAATCAGACAGACACTCTTGTAGCGGGTAACAATTGGTATGAGTTTAGTTCAACTTTTGACTTATCAAACCTCCAAGTTTCGAATGCACAAACTCATTTTTCTAGTGAAGCTTGGTCTTCGATATTTGTTCTATCAGGAACACAGTGGACAAGGTCTGTTCACTGTAATCTTACAGGAGCCACGTGCATGACCGATCAAGGTGTTATATTGAACAATTTTAGTTTCGAATTTAATGGGTCAAAGGTTACCTTCTTTCACCGATTACAAATATCGTCATTATGGCCTGATGAAGAGGCTCTCATAATTTCCAGCTCCATAGATATGGCAGGGGTGTCCTCCCAGCCAGCCCAAATTCGATTTGGCTCAGGATGGAGCATGGGAGTCGAACAGGATATTGATGTCGTTGATTGGTATTTGTCTTTCTCTGAAGAATCCAGGTCAGATTGGGAGGCGAAATATTTCGATCCCTCAAACCCATGCGTAGTAAAAATCGAATTTGCATTTGAAGATTTAGAAGACTATCCTCGCTCATCATCTGTAAAAATTGATTTATTTTCAAACGGTATTTTGGTAGACACAACTACGGAGATATTGGACGGCATTGCGACCTTGGAATGCACATTTGACTCTTCGACTGCACCACTTGACCTTTCGTTACAGGTAACTCCTTTTTCTGGTCAAAATGTCATTTGGAAAGTTCCTAGTAATGCAACATTCGTAATAGATGATGTGTCTCCAGTTTTGATTAGTAGCAATGTCAATACGCTTGACCACAGAGATTCATATCAACCCCTATATTTGTCCTTCGAGATAGGTGACCGACCTGTTTTACCTCGTCATGCGATATTACAAATCAACTCCACATGGGCAGGCCAAAATAGCATTGAATTGAATTTACCCGCAGACCTCAATGTAACAAGTGGAGAATATTCAACAATTTTAGACCTTACCGGGGCAAGCGTTGGTGATTCAGTTTCTGGCTGGTTGGAAGTGTATGATCCTGCAGGACATCATTTAGAGGGTTCGGGTTCAGTTTCAGAGCCATTATTTATGATCCAACTAGGTCCAGATGGTTCTCCAAGTGTGATTGAAGAAAATTTTGAATCTACCACTCTGAGTGGTTGGTTACATCCCAATCAAAATTATTCACTAAATATACCGCTCCATGACATCAATGGATATGGAGACATTAATGAAATTAGCATTGATTTATCGACTAATTTAAATGATAATTTATTGATAAATTGGTCTCCTGCTGACGGTTGCACATCATCTACAACAAACATAATCGTTCAAAGTTGTGCAATCAGTCCAAATACTCATCATTTTGATGCCTATTTTGACTTGGAAGTTGTGTTTTCATTGGGTTGGGCGTTTAATCCTGATTCTTCAATCGAGAGGAGGTCTATGGTTAGTGTAACAGATGATTCAGGGCAGTCATACACCAGTGTAATTGGAACATCCTGGAGATATTCAAGCGAAATGGAAATAGATACATCAAGTGTGAATTTCAGTGAGTCATCAGCATTTGTTGCCCCTGGTGAAACTAATACATTGTCCGCAGAGGTAATATGGAGTAAAAGTATGAAACCAGTTACCTCGACCGTCGAAATTGTTGCATTTATTGATACACTAGAGCAATATGGAATCTCGCAAAATGGAAAGGCTGAAATTCTCCTAACTGCTCCTGAATTGACCGGTATACATCCAATAACTTTAGACATAATCAACCTGCCTGCGGGAGGTATCGATCGAACTGACGAGAAAAATGTGGTCGCTTGGATAGTTGTTGATGGACACATACCAAAAGTCAGCGAACTATTGTCCCCAAATCCAGAGTTGCTAGTGCAGGAAAGAGATTGGAACAATCTAGTCTTCGAGGTCCTTGTTAACGAAACACAGGGACTTGATATTGATACCATGAAATTACAGTGGATGCTATTGCCACAAGGCATAGCAATACCAGAGTTTGCTTTGTTAAGCGGTAATCAATCAATGAGTTTGATTGCTGGAACCGGTGCGGGTGTATCCATTCCGTTGTTTGCTGCGTTAGACATAGATTCCAAGATACCGGAGATTAGTCGAGATACATCTTGGGATCTGTGGGTATGGGTCGAGGGTGAAGATTTCGCAGGACAACAAATAGACTCTAGCTTCAATAGCCGTATTAATCCACTTGCGATATTCCAGCTTGCAAACCGTGAACCTCACTTCAATATCGATTCTGATGATATAGTAATATCCACACAATATCCGAGCATAGATAATCCAGTGACGATTAACGTTACCGTCCAAAACACAGGTATGGTGACAGGTTCAACAAGGGTCAATGTTGAGGTAATAGAGGATGGGAATGAGAGAAGATTAATCGATTCAATAATGGTTTCAGTCCCTTCACAATCCTCAGTATCGTTTAATGTAAAATGGATTCCAGAATACTCTGGCGCATCATGGGTCGAAGTTACGACACCCGGTGGAATATCAGAGAGAACATTACCTTTGCAAGTTGATGAGGGAGATTCAGAATACGTCATAGAAGGCCTAGAAGGCGCTAGCACACCCATGCTCACAGGATTTGGAATCATAGTATTCTTGATGGTTGGCTTACTTGGTTATCTGATTATATCAAACAAAGAAGGTGAGCACGATGATGACTTTGATTAAATCAATGATTTGAAATGCAAAGAGTAATTCCGGGTCAATGGAGGATGCAGGAGGACTGCTGACAGACCCCGAGTCTGAGGAAAGTCCCCTCTCCACAGTGCGAGTGGTCGACACAAGTTGAGATACAGAAATGGATCGGTCAATGGTGCAGAAACGAACGATATGTGGTGTGTACGATGAATCCGAAGGGACGAGATTGCCATAATGTCGATGAGACGAGCAACCCCACTGGAGCAAGTCCAAACAGTCCCGTTAACGTTGCACGCTCAGGGACAGGTAGGATGCTTAGTTGAATGCAGTCACCGAAAGGGAACAGAAAGGGGCTTACTCCCTGCATTCTCCACTTTTTACTCATTCGTTGATTTGAAAATTATCATAGATGTAATCACACAGGCAATTGCTCCCCAATAACCGTAAAATACCCATCCATAATCATCTAAATCCCATTCATCAGAAAGCAAGCAAACAAAATACCAACTCGCGAGATAACCAATGTAAACCATAATGCCCGACATAATTCCATACGCCGCTGTTTTTCCAAAGAAATTACTTCTTGCATGAAGTTCCAATGGTATGAGTAGTGATGCTGACATTGTGAAAATGAATACAATATCTGCTATCAAGCTCCAACTCCAAATGTGCCATGGCAAATCCAATCCAAAGTAGTCAGGGATGAAAATATTCGTTCCGATAATGTTAGCAACGAGTATGAACAAAATTAATTTAAGATACGTATTGATGTTTTTAAGATCAACATTCTTGAAGAAGTTCTGCATGACTTATCTTCATCTTGTTGTGGAATAAAGTTTTATCCGGTATTACTCAATAATTGCGTCAACAGGTTTCATATTCTCATCAGCAAGAACAACACCTTCACCGAAATCTATGAACCTAGATTCTCCTTTTATTCGTCTCCTAATTACATGTTCAGCGGTAATACAAGCTGGCAGTAAGAACACGCTAGTCAAGAATGCAAATCCTATCAAGAGCATCATCAAAATGAAGAAATTAACCAAGCCAGGGAATGCTACAAAGAACCCCGCACCCAAACCTGCGACGGTTGTTGCTGTTGTTTCAAAGATCGTTTGACCAGTTTTCTCTACTGCTCTAGTCATCCCGACAGCAGACTCCCCTTCTTCTTGGATTCTATGCATGACGTGTATGGCATCATCAACACCTATTCCAAACACAATAGTACCTATCATTGCAGTGAAAATATTCACGTTTACATCACCCGAACTCATCAATAGTGGCTGCCAGATTATTATGGTAGCTACGGGTATCATTGTAAGCACACCCAACCTGAAAGATCTAAATACAAAACAAAGCACTATTGTAAGTATCAAAAGCGTGAGCAATGTTGTGTAGCTTTGTGTTTCATGTATTCCTTCATTGATGTCCAAACTCACAGGCAATCCTCCGGTTAAAGGAGATACTCGGATACCTGGTTCGTTCATTTCCTCGCTCAACTTTAGATCAATATCATCACGTAGCAGACTTGCATTGTCAAGATTCATGTAAGGTTGTGTTACGTATACCAATGCCTTACTTCCGGCTTCATTACTCAACATCCATTGAACCTCTTTTGACAAGGTATCGTAAGCAACATTGACCATGTCCTTACGTAAGTGTTCTCTTCCTTTTCCATCTGTTGAGGTAGCATCCAAAAGCATCCAAGTAGCGCAATTTGGTTCGTTTGATTCCCAGCATTCTTCATGCAATAATTCCCACAAGGACCCTTCATACAATGAAACACCAGTTGTTGGTTCTGTTAGCGAAACAGGAATGGCCTCTAGGAACGTAATCAAACTCGTAGTGTTTGTGTAAGGTATCTCAGCAAGTTTATTTTCAACCAGGTCCATAGCATCAAGAACCGCTAAGGAACGTATTTTCATTTCCTGATCATTTACGTGTTCTGATGCGTCGAATATGAATAGAGAAGTCTGTCCACCTGAGAATGTTTGAGAGTATTCAACCATCGCCTCCATAGATGGTATGTTGTCTGGAGTCTGATCTGAACCAGTAATTGGTTTATCCAGTTCATCGAGGTTTGTCAGGCCAGCAAACGTGATTAGCCCAGCTAACATTATTATGACTGCGAAATTTTTTACAGGAACTCTTGAGATAGTTCCCCACATTGGAGGATTAGTTCGTTTGTTGAACTTTAGTAACCAAATTAATACCGGAACCAATATCATCGAGAAGACTAATGTTGCAATTATTCCTGCTACCAAGGTCATCCCGACAGAGCGTATTGGTATTATTGAGACAATATTGGGCAAAATCAACACAGAAAATCCAATTACGGTTGTAGCAGCCGAAATCAGTACTGCAATTCCAGTTGTTCTTGACATTTCCATGACGCATGATCGGTAAAACTCTGGATCCCATAAGTCTGGGACTTCTTGTAGAACTTGACCTTTCCTTCTTCTTATTTCGTTATCCTCAACAGCTTTATCGATGCGTTTACGTCTAACTTCTTCTATACGATTGACCATGTGGAGGGCGTAATCAACACCCAAGCCAATTAGTATAGGGAATGTTGCAATTATCATCGGAGTAAGTGTCATTTTAAGCAAAACCGATGCTCCAAATGTGACGGCTAAGGCCATTACGATAGGGGTTCCAGAAATTATCACTACCTTCCAAGAACGGTGCAGTAGAGTTATTATGAGCACGGTCAAAAATAATGAGATTGGCATCATGTTCAAGAGGTCCAAATATATGGCGTCTGATACATCTTCCAGTATTTTTGACAATCCCGTCTGTGTCATGTCTGTGAAACGATACTCTGCTGGCCGGTTTTCCACGGCAATGATTTTGTCAATGTGTGCGAAGAATTCTTTGTAATCACTCCAAAGTTCTGTCTCATTTATTTGATTTGCAGATATCATTCCAACTAAGACAGCAGTGGTATCCCATACTCCGTCCCCATTTGTGTCTTTGGCGAGAGATTCTAGCGACCCATTTGATTGATTCACTATTTCATCAATGCGTTGCTGCTCATTTGGAATAGCATACAAGCCTCCGTCTCCTCCTGGAATTTGGTTTAATGCATTGCAATCGATAAGCTGAGAAGTTAGCCTTTCCCCAGGATTCTTGCACATTGCTGCATTAAATCTTCCATCACTAGAGTTGATTTCCTTTACAATCTGGGCAACAGAGATAATCCAGAGCACACCATCTTCTTTACCATGATCGAGTTTATTCCAGTCTAGCCCTCTCTTGGTCTGGCTATCATCTCTATTTTCATCATCACCTTCTATCCAAGATATCTCATGTAGTATATCGACATTAGTAACATTATAATCGTCGCCAAACAATGCTGGGTCGTCAGCATTGGGGGTTTTGATGTAAATAAATCCGACATCCGTAGACCACTCCTCTCTAACCTCAAGCAGGAGGTCGGTTGATTCAGCTCCCTCTGGAAGGAAGACTTCTACATCATCAACAATTTGATCCTGAAAATTTGTACCGATATTACCTAGCCATGCTGACAGTATAATTAGCATCACTAGAGTTGTTTTGGGTTGAGCTAACACTTGAGTGTAGGCACCATCCAGTAGGGAGTCCGTTTTCTCTCGAACTCTCTGAGAATATTCCCCAAACAGTTCTTTGTAACCTCCCATGTTTAACTGCATGTCAATCTAACCCATGAAGGCTATGCTAGTTCGATTGCAATCAAGCAAGTCCAAATTCTTTGATCAAAAGATGCCTTAGGAAGTTCCTTGCGGATTGCAAAACAAGGCCTGTAGCCATCATTGCTAATCCCAAAACTCCAATCCATATTGCAGTTAAACCGGGCCCCACAAGTGCATCAACAGAATCCGATATGCCATTTACTGCATTCAATGCCATCGCCGCCCCAGCAGCGAATAATCCGAATCCAGGAAGTCCCAAAACCAGCAATGGTTTCTTTTGGGACAAAGATAACATTGCCCACGCAAGCACTGTAAACCCATGAGAAAGTGCAGTAAAGTTACTGCCTTTGGGTACGTCATAACGTATTACTGTGGGAACTTCAGTTATCTTCAATTTCTTCTCATGCGCGTCTTCTAGCATTTCCAGAGATAATTCCATACCCTCAGAATCGAATCTCAACCTTTCAATAGCAAGTTTTGAGAATGCCCTAAATCCCGACTGAGTATCTTGGATTTCTAAATCACTTGACAAGTTAGATGCTGCTGTAATCACTTTTATGCCCAGCCTTCTATATGCTGGCATATCCTCACTGCCACCTCCATCAACAAATCGGCTACCAATGACGAAATCAGCTTCTCCGTTACCAATAGGTTCCAACAACTTTGGGATGTCAGATGGTAAATGTTGACCATCGCTATCTAGAATTATCAGACAATCAGCTTCTAATTCCCTAGCCTTTGCGAAAAGTGACTTCAAAGCACCGCCATAACCTCGGTTGACCCTATGTCTATGCACCAAAGCGCCGCAAGCTTCTGCAATTTTTGCACTTGAATCTGATGAACCATCATCAACGCAAATCACTCTATCTACGTAACGCTTTACTTGTGTTACAACAGAACCAATAGTTTCTTCTTCATTATACATTGGTAAACCAGCAACGATTTTTTTTAAACCAAAACTGGATGTTTCCATATATAATCGTATTATCTAGACCAATATATGTCATTCGGCGATATTGCCGTAAATGTTGTTGTTATAATTCCATAAGATGCATTCGGACCCGTGGTTCGAATCACCTTAATCACATAGGTGATTGATCGATGTAACCGCCTTCGTTCCTTGAATAAGGTTTGACATAGCATTCAAACTAACTATCAATTGAACGTAGGTCTGACCATCACTTGTTACGAAGGTTGCACAATCTTGAAACGCTGAGGTATTAATGGAAAGCTTTAGTGCTTTCCCTGCGTTAGATTTTCGTGCAAATCCGACCAACTTTGTGTTTGTGTTTTCATATTCTTGCTCGTTTGTTGTTTTGTTTTTTGTCATTTTTTCAACTCCTGGAACTTGGTATTATTAGTGCGCCGTTCCACTCGCATTGATATCAAAAATTAGCCAAAACACATAGAGGATATTGTCGACAGGTCTGATGAAAGTGAATTTATTATATTACACTGAATATTAAATTATAGAAAAGTTAGGACGTGGACATGCGAGCACTTGTAACCGGTGGGGCTGGCTTCATAGGGTCGCATTTAGTGGACAGGTTGGTATCCAGAGGAGATAGCGTTGTTGTAGTTGACAACCTCTCCTCAGGTGTCTTAGACTTTATACAGGCGCACATTGATTCAGGAAACGTTGAATTCCATAATATCGACTTAAAAAATCTGGAGCACCTTATTCCACTGATGGAAGATATTGACATTGTTTATCATCTTGCCGCCAACCCAGATATTAGGCTGGGAACAAGAATTACAAATACAGACCTCAATGAAGGAACAATTGCAACTTACAATG
>Ga0160422_10001700_pt1 | contig 13693 bp, 10 predicted proteins | sample Fk160mmetaG_FD_108192 | JGI IMG/M metagenome (GOLD analysis project Ga0160422, IMG submission 108192) | Marine microbial communities from the Central Pacific Ocean - Fk160115 60m metaG | ecosystem: Environmental > Aquatic > Marine > Oceanic > Photic zone | place: The Central Pacific Ocean...
CATCACTCATAGAATTGTCGGAGTAGTAAATATTCTAATTATAATTTCTATATGTCTTTGGTGTTTATCTTTATTTTTTGGTCAAAATAACTATCAAATAATACAGTCTACCCTAACGACTAAATTTGGTAAATTTTTAATAATTTCAATTTGTTGGACATTTAGTTTTCATATTTTAAACGAGATACGACATTTATTTTGGGACTCTGGATTTGGATTTGATTTAAAAACTGCAAAAATAACTGGTGTTTCAGTTTTAGTCGGTTCATTAATATTAACTATTCTATTTTTCCTAATAGGAAGAAATTTTTTTTAATGCATTCATCTACAAAAAAATGGCTTTTAACTAAAATAAGTTCATTAATTCTTATTCCTTTTATGATCTGGTTTTTATTAAGTATAGCCTCTATTTACGATAAAGATTATTCTGAAATTTTAGCTTTTTTTTCTAAGCAACCCTCAAAAACTTTATTTTCAATATTTATAATAATATCTTTCTTTTTTTCGGCATTAACAATAAGTGAGATTTTCGAGGATTATTTGCACAATGATAAAATCAAAAATGTCGCAAATAAATTCTTATATTTTTTTGCTATAAGCATTCCATTAATAACTATTTTAGGTATATATAACTTTAAATAATGAGCTCATATAAAATTATAGATCATGAATACGACGTTGTTGTACTCGGAGCCGGTGGATCTGGATTAAGAGCAGCAGTTGGACTTTCAGAGTCGGGTCTTAAAACTGCTTGTATCTCTAAAGTCTTTCCAACTAGAAGCCACACATCTGCAGCTCAAGGAGGAATTTCTGCAGCTTTAGGAAACATGGGTGAGGATGATTGGAGATGGCACATGTACGATACAGTAAAAGGTTCAGATTGGCTTGGTGATCAAGATGCAATTGAATATTTATGTAAAGAAGCACCAAGAGCAGTAGTGGAGTTAGAACGATATGGAGTTCCTTTTAGTAGAACAGATGATGGAAAAATTTATCAAAGACCTTTTGGTGGGATGACAAAAAATTATGGTAACGGAACAGCACAAAGGACGTGCGCTGCTGCAGACAGGACTGGACATGCTATTTTACATACTCTCTATGGGCAAGCTTTAAAGCAAAATACTGAGTTCTTTATTGAATATTTTGCTCTTGATTTAATTATGAAAAATGGAGAATGCAAAGGAGTAATTGCTTGGAATCTTACCGATGGGACTATTCACAGATTTAGGTCGCATATTACTATTATTGCGACAGGAGGTTATGGTAAGGTTTACTATTCAGCAACATCAGCTCATACATGCACTGGTGATGGGAACGCTATGGTTCTTAGAGCAGGTTTGCCACTTCAAGATATGGAATTTGTTCAATTCCATCCGACAGGGATTTACGGTGTTGGTTGTTTAATTACTGAAGGTGTGAGAGGCGAAGGAGGCTTCCTAGTCAATGGACAGGGAGAAAGGTTTATGGAAAGATACGCTCCAAATGCTAAAGATCTTGCTTCACGTGACGTCGTAAGTAGATCAATGGAAATGGAAATAAACGAAGGAAGAGGTGTTGGAAAAAACAAAGACCATATAAATTTACATTTAGATCATTTAGACAAAAAAGTTATTGATGAGAGATTACCGGGTATAGCAGAAGCCGCAAAAACTTTTGCTAATGTAGATGTAAATAAAGAGCCCATACCAGTTGTTCCAACTGTTCATTATAATATGGGAGGCATTCCAACAAATTATAAAGCTGAGGTATTGACTTTAAATGGGTCTGAAAAAACTGTACCTGGATTAATGGCTATTGGCGAGGCAGCGTGTGTCTCTGTGCATGGTGCTAATAGATTAGGGTCAAACTCTCTTATAGATTTAGTAGTTTTTGGAAAAGCAGCTGCAAAAAGAGCAGTAGAATTAGTAAAACCTGGAAGCCCTCACGAAGAGGTTTCCAAATCTGAAACTGATAAATGTTTAGATAGATTTGATAAAATTAGAAATTCAAATGGCTCAACGAATACATCAGAATTGAGGTTAAAAATGCAAAAAACAATGCAATCAAAATGTGCTGTTTTTAGAACAGAGAAAACTTTAAAAGAAGGGGTTAATGAAATTAGAGAGCCCTACGAAGGGATGAATGATTTATCAGTAAAAGATAAGTCTTTATTGTTTAATACAGATTTAGTTGAAACTTTAGAGTTTGATAATCTAATAAGTCAAGCATTAACAACTATGGACTCTGCTTATAATAGAAAAGAGAGCAGAGGCGCACACGCCAGGGAAGATTTTACAAAAAGAGATGATAAAAATTTCATGAAACATACATTGGCTTGGCAAAATGGTAAAGATGTGGAAATTAAATATAGAGATGTGCACTCTAGAACGTTAACTAATGATGTTCAGTACTTTCCTCCGAAAGAGAGAGTATATTAAAAATGGCTCAATTTAGCCTACCGCAAAATTCAAAAATCGAGGTAGGTCAGTACTTTAAAGACAAAACCAAATCTATAAATTTAAAAAAAGTAAATGTTTATAGATGGGACCCGTCAACTGGTAAGAATCCACGAGTAGATACCTTTGAAGTAGATATGGATAACTGTGGGCCTAAAGTTCTAGATATTTTAATTAAAATAAAAAATGACATAGATCCATCTCTAACATTTAGAAGATCTTGTGCTCACGGTGTTTGCGGTTCATGCGCAATGAATATAGATGGAGTAAATGGTTTAGCATGTATTAAATCACATTCTGATATAAATGGAGATCTGAATATTTATCCATTACCACACCTTAAAGTAGTTAAAGATTTAATTGGTGACTTAACTACTTTATACAAACAATATGAGTCAATTCAACCTTGGTTAAAAGTTGATCAAACTGGAACAGAACAAACTGAGCTTAGGCAATCCCAAAAAGATAGAGAAAAACTTGACGGATATTATGAATGCATATTATGCGCTTGTTGTTCAACATCATGTCCTAGCTATTGGTGGAATGGCGATAAATATTTAGGTCCAGCCGTTTTATTACAAGCTTACCGTTGGATTAATGATAGTAGAGACGGAGATAAGAAAGAAAGGTTAAGAAAAGTAGCTGATGAATTAAAGTTATATAGATGCCATACTATCATGAATTGTACAAATTCTTGTCCTAAAGGTCTTAATCCAGCAAAAGCTATAGGCTCAATAAAAAAAATGCTTGCAACAGGATAAAACATAAATTATTCAATTACATCATGAAAACTATTCATCATTTCGTAGGAGGAAGAAGTTTCTCAGGTGAGTCAAAAAGATTTGGTAAAGTTTTCAATCCTGCAACAGGTGAGCAAAGTTCTCGAGTATTATTAGCAACCACCAAAGATGTGAACGAAGCTGTATCAAACGCTAAAAAAGCTTTTGAGTCTTGGTCCAATAAGCCACCACTTCAAAGAGCAAGAGTAATGTTTAAGTTTAAAGAATTAATTGAAAAAAATTCAGAAGAACTGACTAAAATCATAGTTTCAGAACATGGAAAAGTTTTTGAGGATGCCAAAGGATCTTTAACTAGAGGATTGGAAGTTGTTGAGTATGCATGTGGAATACCACAAATGTTGAAAGGTGAGTTTACTGAAAATGTTGGTTCTAATGTTGACAGCTGGTCAGTTAGACAACCTCTAGGAGTTTGTGCAGGTATCACACCATTTAATTTTCCTGCAATGGTTCCAATGTGGATGTTTCCAATGGCTATAGCATGTGGAAATACTTTTGTTTTAAAACCATCAGAGAAAGATCCTTCGTGCTCTATCAGATTAGCAGAGTTATTGAAAGAAGCTGGATTACCAGATGGAGTTTTTAATGTTGTGAACGGAGATAAAGAGTCAGTTGATGCATTGATAAATAATAAAGATGTGGTAGCGATGAGCTTTGTTGGCTCAACACCAGTAGCAAAATATATTTATGAAAATTGTGCTAAAAAAGAAAAAAGAGTTCAAGCATTGGGAGGAGCAAAAAATCATTGTGTGGTAATGCCTGATTGTGATTTAGAACAAGCAGTTAATGGTTTGATGGGAGCTGCATATGGTTCCGCCGGTGAAAGATGTATGGCGCAATCAGTTGCAGTTGCTGTAGGCGGTATTGGAGATAAATTAGTTAAGTCTTTAGCGAAAAAAGTTGAGACACTTAAAGTTGGCCCAGGTATGGATAAAATGTCTGAAATGGGACCACTTGTGACCAAAGAGCATTTAGAAAAAGTTAAAGGATATGTAGATTTAGGTGAGAAAGAAGGAGCTAAATTAGTAGTTGATGGTAGAAATTTTAATATACAGGGATACGAGAAAGGTTTTTTTATTGGAGGATGTTTGTTTGATCGCGTAACTAAAGATATGCGAATATACAAAGAGGAAATTTTTGGACCGGTTTTATCGGTTGTAAGGGCTAAAGATTTTGATGAAGCTTTAAAATTAGTTAATGATCATGAGTTTGGAAATGGAGTAAGCATATTTACTAGAGACGGAGACTCTGGAAGAACGTTTTCTAATAAAGCTCAGATTGGTATGGTTGGTATAAATATTCCAATTCCAGTCCCAATGGCATTTCATAGCTTTGGCGGATGGAAAAGATCGTTATTTGGTGATCAACATATGCATGGACCTGAAGGAATAAGATTTTATACAAAATTAAAAACAATTACATCTAGATGGCCATCGGGACTAAGGTCCGACCCAGAGTTTATAATGCCTACTATGAAATAAACATGCAATGAGAAAAAAAATTACACTTATAGGAGCTGGACAGATAGGAGGTACATTAGCGCATTTAATAGCTTTAAAGGACCTAGCGGATGTTGTTTTGTTTGATGTTGCCTCTGGGATTGCTAAAGGAAAAGCTTTAGACATAGCTCAATCCTCCCCAGTAAATAAATTTAACATAAAATTATCAGGAACAGATAATTATGAAGATACAAAAAATTCAGATGTCATTATAATTACAGCAGGAGTTCCAAGAAAACCAGGAATGACTAGAGATGATTTATTAGGTATTAATCTAAAAATAATAAAACAAGTTGCAGAAGGAATTAAAAACACCTCTCCTAATGCTTTTGTTATATGTATAACGAATCCATTAGATGTAATTGTAATGGCTTTACAGAAATACTCTGGTTTTCCGAAAAACAAAGTTGTTGGTATGGCCGGTATACTAGATTCTTCAAGATTTATATATTTTTTGTCACAAGAACTAAACATTCCAGTTCAAAAAATTGACTCTTTTGTTTTAGGAGGTCATGGAGATTCAATGGTTGCTATGTTGGGATCAACAAAAGTTGACGGAAAAAAAATAACTGATCTTGTTAAAGATGGAAAAATTAAAAAAGAAAGACTAAATGAGATAGTAGAGAGAACTAAAAAAGGTGGAGCAGAAATTGTTAAGCACTTAGAAAAAGGATCAGCATTTTATGCACCTGCTGCCTCTGGCGTGGAAATGGCTGAAAGCTATTTAAAAGATTTAAAAAAACAACTTCCATGTGCAGCTTTTTTAAATGGAGAGTATGATACAAAAGATTTATATGCAGGAGTTCCAGTAATTATTGGATCAAATGGTGTTGAAAAAATAGTTGAGCTTAATCTTTCTAGTGAGGAAAAAGAAAATTTTAAAAAATCAATAAACTCTGTTCAAGAATTATTTAATGCAGCGAAAAAAATTGACCCATCATTATAACTAGTTTTTGGTAAGTACGATTTTCCTACCCATACAAAATATATTTGGAAACAATTTGACTAAAACTTTATCAAGCGAGTGCAGTAAGTTAAGAAAAAAATTGTTCATTGGAATACATTTTGTTTTAGACGTCACTCCTCCTGAATTTAAAAAAATGAAACATTCTGTAAGTTTTTCATAATCTATCTTAAAAAGATGCCCTAAATTATCTTTAAATTTTTCCCTATTATCGAATATTAAATGTGGAACTGCTATATTACCGTGCCAAGCATTGTTCTCATCACTTTTAGGTTTTTTTTCATCCCATACGTTGAGAGTAAAATCAAAACCTTCATGTTTCATAATAATTGTGGCTAATTGGAAAATAAGAGAACAATAAGACTCAAATATTATAAGCTTTCCATTTTTTTTTAGAATTCGATACATTTCCTTAAAGAATTTTATGGGAAAAGGTATGTGATGTATCATGTTAGAGGCAATCACGAAGTTAAAACTTTCATTTTCAAATTTTGTGTTTTGGGCATCGATATTTTTAAAGTCAAGATGATCATCATTTCCAAGATCGGTTAATTTAAAGTTTGTATTTTTAATAAACTCTTTGGAAAAACCAGCTCCAGATCCAACTTCAATACCAATATCTGTATCTTGAATAAAACTATTCATCCAAGAAAATCTCTTATCTAAAAGAAATCTTAGATTTGAGGAATTTGAGGAAAAATACAGTTCCCTGGCAATTTTCGTGTTAGCGATTGATTTCATTCGATTCTCACTATTTGAAAATTGGACCTTATTAAAAATTTTTATCATCTTTATAATTATATAAATTTAAAAAATAGAATATAAGTTTATAATACAGTTAATCTTTTCAAAACATGTTTTTAAATAAAAACAACATAATAGAAATTCTAATAATATTTGGGATCTCAATTTACGCTTTTTTTGTAAATTGGATGAGCGGGAATATTGGAATTATTCCAATAGATTCATTTGGATTTTTAGACCCAGGTCATAGCATTTTGCACGGTAAATTACCAATTAGGGATTTTTGGATTTTTACTGGTTTATTAGTGGACTATATGGAGGCTTTTTTTTTATTAATCTTTGGAAATAATTGGAATAGCCATTTAATTCATGCATCTTCCATGAATATTTTAATTGTCCTAGTTTTTTATTTTTTCCTTAAAGTTGTCAAAATTCAAAAAATATATGTATCTTTTTATTGTATTGCACTTGCAACTCTTTGCTATCCTGTTTCAGGGACTCCTTTTGCTTACATTCATTCATATATTTTTTCTTTAATATCTATAATGCTTTTGATTATAGCTGTTAAAAATAAAAGCCAGATAATCTGGTTCATACTTCCATTTGTATCAATTTTTTCTTTCTTATCGATGCAAACACCTTCAACTTATATTTTATTAATTCTTTTCTTTGTTATTGCTTATTATTTTTTTACTAGTAAAGACTTTAAAAATCTAAAGTTTTTTTTAATTGGATGTATTATTTCATTATTATTGTTTATAGTATTTTTACTTTTTACAGATACACCTTTTACAAATTTTCTTTATCAATATATTTTGTTTCCATTAACAATTGGTGAAGGTAGAATTTCAAATAGTGAAATGGCATATGTAAGCCTAGTTGATCAGATTAATTTTAAAAGATTATTAGGCGACTTTAAACTCATTCATATTTTTTTAATAACACTAATTTATTTAACTTTAAAATCTTTTAGATCAAAAAGAAAAATTATAACTTTAACAAACATTACTGTAATTGCTTCGGTTTTTGCTTTTCTATTTAATCAGCTAATAACTGCTAACCAAATTTATATTTTTAGTCTCATTCCAATTATTGCTGCTGTGATACAAATTAATATTAAAGAATTAGGCCTTAATCCAAAAATTTTATTTTTAATTCTATTTATTGTTTTATTTGCCACAACAAAATTTCATTTAAGGTATAATGTAGATAGAAAGTTCCATGATATAGAAAATTTGGATAAAAGTTTAGCTTTAGAAGCCAGCGAAATTCATCCTAATTTAAAAAATTTAAAATGGCTTACAAAAAATGATGAGCCTAGTAATGAAGTTCGAATTTTAAAAATAGCATTAGATAAGATCAAGGACGAAAAAAGAGAAGTCACATTAATCACTCACTACCAGTTTTTCTCTACAGTTTTAAACAAAAATCTTAATATTTTAAACAGGTGGTATCTTTGGGATAACAACACTCACCCAACGGAAAATCATAAGCACTTTAATGTTTATAAGTCTTTAATAAATAAAAATATCGTTTCTAACAATATAGAAGTTATTTATTTATTAGGGCAAGAAAATGAAATATCATTTAATAATATAAAAAATTACTTTACCGACGTTTGTTTTAAAAGTACAACGCTCGTAGAAAACAGATTTTCTGCTCATGAGATAGTAAATTGCAATAAATAAATATATGAATATTCACGAACATCAGGCAAAAGAAATTTTAAAAGAATATGGAGCTCCAGTATCTAAAGGAGTAGTTATTTTTTCAATTGATGAAATAAGAGAGAAGATTACAAAACTTAAAAGTAAAAATTTTGTTTTAAAAGCACAAATACACGCTGGTGGCAGAGGTAAAGCTGGTGGAGTGAAACTAGTAAAAAATCTTAACGATTTAGAAACCGAAGCTAAGAGAATGATGGGCAAAGTTCTCAAAACTCATCAAACAGGACCAGATGGCAAAGAGGTTAAAAGACTTTACATTGAAGAAGCATCAGACATACTTAAAGAATTTTATTTATCCTGTTTAGTAGATAGAGAGTCTTCTAAAATAGCTTTTATTAGCAGTACAGAAGGTGGGATGGATATAGAGAAAGTTGCAAAGGAAACACCGGAAAAAATTATTACTAACAAAATTGATTTAAAAGATGAGGGCCCTAGCGAAAGAGAGATTGATAAGATAATTTCAATCTTTAACTTTAGCAGGGATCAAAAGCAAGTTGCTAATAAGTTAATTCAGGCTTTATATAAAATAATACTCACTAAAGACGCAAGTCTTGTTGAGATCAATCCACTAATTATCACTAAAGATAATAAAATTGTATGCTTGGATGCAAAAATGAACTTTGACGATAATGCAATATTTAGGAGACCGGAGATTTTAGAATTGAGAGATCTCAACGAGGAAGAGCCAGCTGAAATAGAGGCAAGCAAACATGAACTTGCCTATATAAAGCTTAACGGTTCAATTGGATGTATGGTTAATGGCGCTGGATTAGCCATGGCAACCATGGATATAATAAAACTATATGGACAGGAACCAGCAAATTTTTTAGATGTAGGTGGCGGAGCTTCAAAAGAAAAGGTGACTGCTGCATTTAAACTTATCCTAGCTGACAAAAACGTTAAAGGAATTTTAATTAATATTTTCGGGGGAATAATGAGATGTGATGTATTAGCTCAAGGAGTAGTAGAGGCAGCTAAACAAGTAAATTTGTCTGTGCCTCTAGTTGTTCGCCTTGCAGGTACAAATTTCAAAGAAGGTAAAGAAATATTAGAGAAATCAAATTTAAAAATATTATCTGCATCAGATTTAAATGATGCGGCTGAAAAAATAGTAGAGGCTATTAAATAGATGTCTGTTTTAGTTAATAAATCAACAAAAGTAATTTGCCAAGGATTCACTGGTAAACATGGAACTTTTCATTCCGAACAAGCTTTAAAATATGGAACAAATTTAGTTGGAGGAGTAACACCTAATAAAGGTGGTCAAACTCATCTTGGTTGTCCAGTTTTTAATTCTGTTCAAGAAGCAAAAGATAAAACGTCAGCCAACGCAACTATGATCTATGTGCCTCCAAAATTTGCTGCTGCAGCAATTATTGAAGCAATTGATGCAAAAATTGAGTTAATAGTTTGTATTACTGAAGGAATACCTGTTTTAGATATGTTGAGAGTAAAAAAAATTTTAAAAAATAGTAATTCAAGACTTATTGGACCAAACTGTCCCGGTATAATTACTCCTGACGAATGTAAAATAGGGATTATGCCGGGTAACATTCACAAAAAAGGATCAGTCGGAATAGTATCTAGGTCAGGAACACTTACTTATGAAGCTGTAGCGCAAACTACTCAAAGTGGATTAGGACAATCAACTTGTATTGGAATCGGGGGAGATCCTGTAAATGGAACTAATTTTATAAACTGTTTAGAACTTTTTTTAAAAGACAAAGATACAAAATCAATCGTGATGATCGGAGAAATAGGTGGATCGGCTGAAGAAGAGGCTGCTGAATTTTTAAAAAAGGAAAAAGTAAAGAAACCAATGGTAGGATTTATTGCAGGTTTGACTGCCCCACCAGGAAGGAGAATGGGACATGCTGGAGCTATTGTATCTGGAGGCAAAGGAGGGGCTCAGGATAAAATCGAAACTATGAGATCTGCAGGAATTACCATATCTAAATCACCTGCAGATATCGGAAAAACTCTTTTTGATAAACTAAATAGTTGATTTTTAATTATTTATGTTAAAATAAATTAATGTCATCGTCAGATAATAATTTAACTTACAAAAAAACATCATTCCTATCAGGTTTAAATTCTGAGTTTATAAATCAATTTTATTCAGATTATCTTTCAGATCCAAAATCTTTACCTGATAGTTGGAAAAAGTTTTTTGATGGATTAAGTGAAGATGAGAGATTAATTCTTAATGATCTTAAGGGGCCCAGCTGGTCTCCAGAAAAAAAAATTAAAAAAATTAATTTACAAACAAATTTATTGAAAGAAAATTTAGTAGACTCAAATGATATTGAGGCGGGCTCTATAAAACAAGCTTCACAAGACTCTGTTAGAGCGATCATGTTAATTAGAGCATTTAGAATAAGAGGTCATTTAATATCAAAATTAGATCCTTTAGATATACAGGAAAAAAAAGAGCATGCAGAATTAAAACCAGAAACATATGGTTTTTCAAAAAAAGACTATAATAGAAAAATATTTTTAGACGGAGTTTTAGGACTTCAATATGCAAACCTAAACCAAATTCTTAAAATTCTAAAAAAAACTTATTGTTCTACCATTGGATACGAGTTTATGCACATGAGTGATCCAGAGGAAAAAGCTTGGATAAGAAATAGAATTGAAGGACCAGAAAAAGATATAACTTTTACAGAAAACGGAAAAAAAGCTATTTTAAATAAAATGATACAAGCGGAAGGTTTTGAAAAGTACTTACATGTCAAGTTTGTAGGAACTAAAAGATTTGGTTTAGACGGTGGTGAGTCATTAATACCTGCTCTAGAGCAAATCATTAAACGAGGTGGAAATTTAGGAGCAAAAGAAATTAAAATTGGAATGCCACATAGAGGAAGACTGAATGTTTTAGCTAATGTTATGGGAAAACCATATAGAGCAATTTTTAGCGAATTTTTCGGTAAATCAGTTAATGCAAGCAAAGATTTTGAAGGTGACGTTAAGTACCATCTTGGAGCATCCTCTAACAGAGAATTTGATGGAAATGTAGTACATATTAGTCTTACAGATAATCCTTCTCACTTAGAAGCGGTTAATCCCGTAGTTTTGGGCCAGGTTAGAGCTAAACAATTTTTTCACAAAGATAAAGAAAGAAAAAAAGTTATTCCAGTAATAATGCACGGAGATGCTGCTTTTGCCGGGCAAGGAATAGTTGCAGAGTGTTTTGCTATGTCAGGTTTACCAGGCCATAATATTGGTGGTACTATTCATATAATTGTTAATAATCAAATAGGATTCACAACGGCACCAAGATTTGCAAGATCTTCACCATATCCTTCAGATGTTGCAAAGACTGCTCAAGCTCCAATATTTCATGTAAATGGAGATGACCCTGAAGCAGTTACTCACTGTGCTAAAATTGCTACTGAATACAGGCAAAAATTTAATCGCGATGTTGTGATTGATATGGTTTGTTACAGAAGATTTGGACATAACGAAGGAGATGAACCCTCATTTACTCAACCAATAATGTATAAAAAAATTAAAAATCATCCAACCACTCTTACCTTATATGGAAAAAAACTTTCAGGTGAAGGCTTAACATCTAGTACTAAACTTCAAAAAGATAAACAAAATTTTAAAAATTATTTAGAAAACGAGTTTTCATCATCTAAAAATTATAAATCAGAACTTAAATGGTTCGATGGCGTTTGGTCTAGATTTAAACCTGGTCTAGGAAAAGATAAACGAGGTAAAAGTGGTGTAGAGAAAAATATATTATCTAAAGTTGGAAAAAAAATATTTAAAATTCCAAGCAATTTTAACGCTCATAAAACTCTAAAAAGAGTTTTCGAAATACGAAAAGAAATGTTTGAAAGTGGTAAAGTTGACTGGTCTGCATCAGAGTCATTGGCTATTGGCACATTACTTATTGAGGGTTTTTCGGTCAGGCTTTCCGGACAAGACTCTGGTAGGGGAACTTTTAGTCAAAGACATGCAGTTTTAAGAAATCAAGATAACCACGATCGTTATCTACCACTTAATAATATTCAAAATGGACAAAAAAAATTTGAGATAATAGATAGCTTATTATCAGAATTAGCAGTGCTTGGATTTGAATATGGGTACTCTTTATCTGAACCTGAAACTTTAGTTTTATGGGAAGCACAATTTGGAGATTTTGCAAATGGTGCACAAGTGATCATTGACCAATTTATTACTTCTTCAGAAGCCAAGTGGGGAAGGGCAAGCGGACTTGTAATGCTACTTCCCCATGGTTATGAAGGTCAAGGACCCGAACATTCATCTGCAAGACTAGAAAGATATTTGCAGTTATGTGCCGGGGAAAATATACAAGTAGTAAATTGCACAACACCTTCAAATTATTTTCATGTTCTTAGGAGACAGATGCATAGAGAGTTTAGAAAACCTCTAATTATAATGACGCCAAAATCACTGCTAAGACATAAGAGGTGTGTATCCCAATTATCTGAATTTATCACCAAGAGTTCTTTTCACAGAGTTTTGGAGGATGATGCTTATATCAAAAGTAATAATTTAGTCCCTCTAAAAAAATATAATAAAATAAAAAAAGTTGTGATGTGCTCTGGAAAAATTTATTATGATTTATTAGAGGAAAGAGAAAAAACTAAGATAGATGACGTAGTTTTTATTCGACTTGAGCAACTTTATCCCTTCCCTGCTAAAACTTTAGCCAAAGTGCTTAAAAATTACAAAAAAGCTGAATTTGTATGGTGTCAAGAAGAGCCAAAAAATATGGGAGCATGGAATACCGTAAGAAATTACATTGAAAGAACTTTGGAAATGATTGATTTTAAAGGCATTAAAGTAAAATTTGTGGGTAGGTCAGCTTCTTCTACTACTGCGACTGGAAATGCTAATAAACATCTTGCACAACAAAAAGAAATATTAGAAAAGATACTTAAATACTAATGTCAGAAAAAATTACAGTTCCTACTTTAGGCGAGTCAGTCACAGAAGCAACAGTTTCAAAATGGTTAAAATCTCAAGGAGAAAAAGTAGTAGCTGATGAGCCGTTAGTTGAACTAGAAACTGACAAAGTAAATGTGGAAGTGCCAGCTCCGACAAACGGCATTCTTGGAAGTATCGAAGTTAAAGAAGGCGAGACAGTTAATGTTGGATCGCTACTAGGTACAATTAATAATACTAGTATAAATGATAGGGCAGATCATAAAGAGGTTAAATCATATAATCCTCCAAAAAAACCGGCAAAAAAAGAACCTAAATTATTTAATGATAAAAATATTGATATTCAGCAAACAAAAAAAATTAAGCCAAAAATTGAGGATCAGGTTCTTAAATTAGACATTGAGAAAGTCGAAGACGAACCTCTAATTTTAGAGGAAGTCCACGAAGAAAAGAGAATATTCGAGAAACCTTTAAAAATTCAAAAGGAGCCAAAAGTTTCACCTGCAGCAAGAAAAATGGCTAGCGAGGCAAAAATTGATTTAGATAATGTAAAGGGCTCCGGAAAAAACGGAATAATTTTAAAAGAGGATATTATGGATCTAATGGG
>Ga0160422_10001701_pt1 | contig 13692 bp, 13 predicted proteins | sample Fk160mmetaG_FD_108192 | JGI IMG/M metagenome (GOLD analysis project Ga0160422, IMG submission 108192) | Marine microbial communities from the Central Pacific Ocean - Fk160115 60m metaG | ecosystem: Environmental > Aquatic > Marine > Oceanic > Photic zone | place: The Central Pacific Ocean...
CCTACCGACTTCAGATAAAGGACCGCTTCAGCCAGATCTCTTCGATGCACTTCAGGGCTTTCAAACTCAGAACGGCGGGCATGATCCCGCTCGCTCCAAAGTCTCACACACTTTCCCGGACCAGTCCTCCCCGCACGACCCGCACGCTGCTGGGCGGAAGCCCTCGAAATTTTGCTAATCGTGAGGGTGTCAATTGCTCTTCTCGGATCATATGACGCCATCCTTGCCAGTCCGGAATCAATGACCGCAACGACTCCATCAATCGTGATCGATGTCTCGGCTACGTTAGTTGCTACTATAATTCTCGGCGCCCCCCCGGGGCTCACTGCTTCCGACTGGGCCGCAGGCGAAAGACCGGAATAGAGCGGCTTAACTTCCCATCCTCTTGACCATGCACTTCTCTCAAGAATCTCTACGGCTCTCCGGATCTCGAAGGCGCCAGGCAAGAAGACCAATATTCGGGGCTTGCCACCAGTTGCCGCTCCCTGCCGGGCATCTATCCCCGAGATCTCAGAGCGACAGACGATCCCGACCTGCTCCCAGACGGGCATACTCTCCATCGTTCCCCGCTTTCCTCGTCGCGGAGCCGGAGGCGGCTTATAAACTATGTCGACAGGATACATACGCCCCCCTGCCTCAAGCACTTCACAGGGATGAAGATAGCTCACCAATTCCTCGGTCTCAAGAGTAGCAGACATGACGCCTACTTTGAGCTCCCTCCTTCGGATCTCCTGAAGACCAAGGACTCGCGCTAGAGTAAGGTCCGAGGCCAATCTTCGCTCATGAAACTCATCAAAGAGCACAGCTCCCACCCCCTTGAGTTCTGGATCATCACGTAACCAGCGCTGCAATACGCCATCAGTAACATACACGATCTTACTGCACTCGTTGTAGCAGGCCTCAAACCGCACGGCGTAACCTACCTCTTTTCCGACTTTGACTCCCATCATGCTCGCCACGAATCCGGCGAGAAGACGCGCCGCAATCCGACGAGGCTGAACCACAATGATCATCCCGCTGATCTCCCTGGTCTCCAGTAGCATCACCGGAACTCCAGTGGACTTTCCTGAGCCCGTGGGAGCCCTCAACAGAAAACGTCCACCACCTTGCACGCATTTCTTTAGTTTTTCCCGAATCTTGAAAACAGGCAGCTCCACCGCCCCTTCTTAGTCTGCAGAGCCAGACATCCAAATCCTATTTCTCCTGTCAAATCCCGATAACACCCTTCGGAAAGGCCTTCTGACGCTTGTAATTTTCTGCAACAAGGCTTCTTCAGAGCGGAGTTATTTCTTTGCACGACCCGCCAATCCAAACTAAATTACCTCCATGACCAACACTTTGGCGTTCATCGGCGGCCTCGGCGGCCCGGAGATCGCAGTCATCTTTATCATCGTCCTCCTCCTCTTCGGGGCAAAAAAAATCCCTGAGCTTGCCCGTGGACTTGGTAAGAGCATGGGCGAATTCAAGCGTGCTCGCGATGACTTTGAAGATGAAATCAAGATGGCTGAGATGGAAGTTTCCAAAGAGGCTGAAGAAGCTCAGGTGACAACCAGAGAGGCTCCCCATAAGGAGGAAGCATCCAAGCCATCCTGATGCACTACCTAACGGTTAAATTGCTTCTTTTACGCGCCCCGCAATGTGCCGGGGCGTTTCTTTTGCTCTCGCTCAGCCTGCTCATTAGCAGCTGCGATGAAACATCGTATACCCCTGAATGGGAAAGACAGGGCTCCGCTGGCGAAAGCTCGAACAGCCCAGCCACCCAGAGAGCACCGCAACCATCCCCAACAGTGGCAGGCCAGCCTACCACTGCGCCTGTGAAGCAGGTTCAAGACCAGGAGCTTCGGTTTGTCTCTTACAATATAAAAAACTACCTCACTATGTCCCGCTTCGTCGACGGGGAGAGGGAGGATCGTCAGAAGCCAGGGCGGGAAATTGAGGCTCTCGTGGAAATCATTGTATCAGCCCGCCCGGATGTTCTTGGAATCTGCGAAATTGGCAGTCGCGAGGACCTTGCTGAATTACAGAAGAAACTGGCTGACAGAGGACTTCCCCTTGCTCACAGCGAACACGCAGGAGGGGCCGATACCACCCGCAAGCTTGGACTGCTATCGCGCTATCCTATCATCTCAACCGACTCACAGGGAGCAGATGGTTCCCTGACCTACAGATCTGTGGATGCAGATAATCTTCCAAAGGAATTTGCGATGCAGAGAGGCATTCTTGATGCCACCGTTGCCGCAGGGTCCCAGAAAATACGATTTCTTGGAGTCCATCTCAAATCCAAGCGCGAAGTTCCCTACGGCCATCAGGATCTTATGCGTCGCCACGAGGCCTACCTTCTGCGCAGGCATGCGGATCGTATTCTTGAGATGGACCCAGAGACCCTGCTGTGCGTCTATGGAGATTTTAACGATACCCGACGCGAGAGCCCGGTGAGATCCATCCAGGGTCCTACACAGTCAACTCGCTATCTTGAACCGCTCCATCATACCGATTCCCGGGGTCACGTGTGGACTCACTACTGGGAATATCAGCAAGTCTACTCGCGCTTTGACTACGTTCTTGCCAGCAGGTCTCTCCGGCCCCTCTTCAATCAGCAGACAAGCTACATAATCGACAGTCCCGGTTGGAGCAGGGCCTCAGACCACAGAGCACTCGTCAGCATCTTCAAGCTACAGAGGTAACTCCCTCTCCCTGCTCAACCAGAGACTCAGCCCTGCCAGATCGATCTGGCTCAGCTGCTCCGAGAATCCGGTCACCCGCAGGAAAATCCGCACCCTCACGCGAGTTACCTGTTAGCGGCTCACCAGCGACCTGCCACACTGATTGGGAAACCTCTTCTCCCTGCTCGACACGGGATTTAACCCGCTTCGCTAGATCTGACTCAATCGCATCGATGACGTCCTCTTCCGGATGAAAATCGGCAGCGTGGTAAGAACTCCTTACTAGGGGGCCACTCGCTACATGGCGGAAGCCCTTTGTGAGTGCTATTTGTCTCAGCTCTTCGAAACGTTCTGGCGTGATATATTCAACTACTGGCAGGTGCATCGCGGTAGGGCGCAGATACTGACCCATTGTAAGCACCGTGACACCGTGCTCCCGGAGATCATCCATCGCCTGGTAAATTTCCTCCTCCTTCTCACCAAGACCGAGCATGAGACCACTCTTGGTTGCCACGTTGCCACCAACCATATCCTTGGCCTTTTTTAGAACAGTCAACGATCGGCCATACTTCGCCCTGCTTCGTACGAGGGGAGTCAGGCGCTCAACGGTTTCGATATTGTGATTGAAGATGTGCGGGCGGGCCTCCATCACCATTTCAAGAGCCCAGTCCTTGTCGTTAAAGTCGGGGACCAAGACCTCGATGATAATCTTAGGGTTTGAACTCCTAACCGCTTCGATGGTTCTCTGGAAGTGTTCAGCTCCTCCATCCTTCAAGTCATCACGAGCTACTGCGGTGATCACAATATGATTCAAATTCATTCGCTTGGTGGCCTCTGCAACCCGCTCGGGCTCATCCTTTTCTAGCGCCTCAGGCCGAGCTGTCTTCACTGCGCAAAATCCACATGCGCGGGTACACCTCTCACCAGCAATCATGAAAGTAGCTGTCCCCTGTCCCCAGCATTCCCAGCGATTGGGGCACTGAGCCTCTTCACACACCGTGACGAGCTTGAGATCCGTAATCAGGGACTTGGTCGACCAAAAAGCTGGATTATTGGGCAGCCTGACCCGGATCCAATCCGGCTTCTTGTCCCGGTGAAGACCGGGGTCCATTAGCATTCTTGGGCCACGATTAGCACCACACCCGCTCATTAGTTTCTAAGTTACGCACCTCTGCCAAAATAAAAATAACAAATTCCAGATTCTCAACCTTGTGGGGCTTTCACCGAAGAAGGAATTTTTAGCACAGAGCCCACAAGAATCTGATTTGGGTCGTCAATCTTGTTCAACTCCAGAATCGCTGTGACTGGCGCACGATGCAGCAAGGCGATCGCAGAAAGAGTATCCCCGACCTGAACCTCATACTCAACAAATCTGGCTGTTATTGGCTTTTCTTCGAAGGAGTCGACTCTTGGATCCCCTTCATCGATGGGCGCAGGTCCACCCGTGTAGGAAGGTTGTGAATCCGAGACCTTTGGCAAATCGGGTGTCACCTGGGGAAGAGAATCCTCCTCAGAAGGCAGGTATTCGTTATGACCCCTACCCGGGTTAGCAGCCTCTAACTTGCTGGACAGGGCGTTTCGCGCCTCCTCAGGAAGATGCCTCATCAGCACATCGATCTCAGCGGATCCAGCTTCATGCTCCCACAGAAGCCAAATAAGCGAGCGAAGGGTCTCAACTGGAACCTGTGCTCCTTCCTCAGGTGCGGCATCCACTACTTTCCTTTCCACCTCGCTGGCTCTCGCTTCAAGACTGCCAGCCCGACCTTCCAGTGCGCGTAGCTGCTCCTCGAGCGCGAGAACCAGATTGCGCTGCTCACCCAAGACCATTTTCCGTAGTGCGACATTCTCGTCCCGCACTCGTTTCAGAACCATCGCAACCACGATCAGAGAGAACAGGATAACACTACCAAAAACGGAAACCATCAAACGAAATGAAATGAACGACTGAAAGCCTCCACCACTCCTCTTCCGGAATGTTCCATGACTACGTATACCCTTCATTATCTTTATGTACAACGACGGCCTGAAAATTGTTAGAGTTTCACCACCGAATGCGAGCCTCCATCGGGAAGACCCTGCGACTTACTCTTCCGGAATCTTCAGAACTTGCCCTACCCTGATCTTGTTCGGGTCAGTGATTCCGTTTACCTCCGCAAGAGCCTTGGAACTAATACCGTGCTTGAGAGCAATCCGTGAAATTGAGTCCCCCGGCTGAATCGTATAATCCTTCATACTGATGGATCTCTCAACAACTTCTTCTGCGGTGTCTCGGTCTGATGCCCGGGAGACCGGGACTCCATCTGCCCTGGACAGGCCCTGTTCACCACTGCGCGATTCTCCGGCGTTGCCGATGGGACGACCTCTCTCCTGACTATCGGAAGGATCAATTTTCGGAGAAAGATCTTCAGCTTTGAAATCAATTTTTTCTGGCTCCCCCACCTCCACCGGGGACTTTGAAGGAGAAACCAGAACAGGTTTTGCGGGGGAGATCAAAACGGGGTCCTCACTATTGTTGCTATCACCCGCGACAACGCTTCCTCCGCCAGCATCCTGACCTGGCTCCAACGATTCCAGAGCAACAAGCATGGCCTTGCGCTTTGCAGGATCGAGAGACGCCAGAAACCCCATAACCTCCAACTCTGCCGGTTTGTGTTGATGCCAGATCTCACTGAGGGCATTATTCACACTTTCCATTTTTTCCTGAGTTTCCCTCCGGAGGGATTCCACATCAGCACTCAAGACTACCAGTCTCCGACTCTCATCCTTTTGGAGTGTGCGCAGGTCTTCGCGAACCTCGTTGAGTGAAATAGCGATCCACCCCACAGCTACCAGAATAGCAAAACCGCACATCGCCGCAACGACCCGGAATGTCCCACCGTCGGCAGCTGGTTCTGCATCTCTAAAAAGTTCTTGGCGCCTTTGATCGGTCATTGAAAGCTCCCTTTCTTATATCCCATATCCCCATAAGTTGTCTAGCGGGGCATCCAAGAACTTGTGGTCGGTTCAAATTTTCACCTCCTCCCCTCGAAAGCACGGGAAACAGTAAGAGCGTCCGCATGCTCCAGAATGCCTCCAGCAGGCAGCCCTTGAGCGAGCCGACTGATTTGGCAATCATAACCCGCAAGAAGGCCAGTCAGGTAATTCGCCGTTGCCTCTCCCTCCACGTCAGAGCTGAGTGCCAGGATGATTTCTACACCTGAGAGACTCTCCAAACGCTTGATTAGCTGCTCAATACGAAGATCTTCGGGGCCTACATTATCCAAAGGTGAAAGCTTTCCACCGAGGCAATGATAGAGCCCTTTGAACGCACCGGAGCGCTCGATCGGCAGAACATCTGTTGCCTGCTCTACGAGGCACAACTTGGCGCTGTCCCGACCCGCGTCAGAACAGACCGAACATCCCTCCACTGTAGCGAAAAATCCACATTGCGGGCACGAAGTAACCGCAACTACTGCATTCTGAACCGACTCGGCGAGGCCATTTGGCTGAGCCTTGCTGCTCTGCAGCAACCAGAGCGCGATTCTCTCTGCACTTCTTGGGCCAACACCTGGTAGCCGCTTCAGCTGATCAATCAGATCGCTAACGGGTTGAGGATAAACTGCGCCGGCCATGGATTAACTATAACGCCCGATTTATCTTTTGCCAGCCCCCTGCCAGCCTTGTCAGTCCCTCCCTGTTCTCGAATTGAATCGCCGCAGGTATTTTGGATTTTCACCCTCTGAAAACTAAGATTCTTTCATCTCAGATGGCATCGGATGGTAGCGGGCCCAAAGAACCGCGCAAGCCGCACTCCAGCTCAAACAGAATACCGCGACCACAGGACTCCAGAAAAATCCCCACAATGCGACTACCGGCGAAGCCGAGACGACAAGCACGAGGCAACTCAGAAACAGAAGAACGCGCCTGATAAAACCCGGAACTTCAAGAAGAACGAAGGCTATACCGTAGGTCAGGACCAAGAGCACAAGGACGGCCCACCACGGCTGACCTGTCGCATGGACGGGAAAACCCAGCTCCATATAGGACAAAAGAATCTGACGCTCAATCGGTAGCGATACCCCTGAAATCCGTAATACCAGTCCAACCGCCATGGCAAAACTCCCGACCACCACGGCCACCGTAAGGGGGTGATGATGGGCGCAGGACGATCTACCAGACCCTTCAGGCATGAAAAAACTGTTTAAACCTCTCGAGTTGAATTTTCCTACTCAGAATCGGTATCACGGTAGCTTTTCACCACGAGATCACTCAGATATTTATCAGGGTCCTTTACAGCCTCCGGACCGATTTCAAACGTGGTGCGACCGGTATTCTTCTGGATCAGCCTTAAGCCGAACTGAACGTCCCTAAAACGCTGTCGGCATAACTGCAGCAGGCTGCGGCCCTGTTCCGCCGCTTCCTCTGCCAGTTTTGTAAGTGCTTCAGGATTAAAGACGAGCTCTACCCCATGCTCTTCCTGAAAATCACGGCGGAAGGCATCGAGCTCGCGAGAGGCTTTCTCCACATCTACCTTTCTCCCCAATTCCCGATATTCTTCCAGAACCTCCTCACGCTTGTCGATCAGCTCACCAGTAATGGACAACTCCGATACAGAGGTCCCCGGAAGCTCAAACTTGAAATCTCTGAGCAAGCGTTCACAGACTGTCATCAGAGCACGCGCTCCCGTATTTTCCTTCTCGGCCAGAGAGGCTATTCTCCCGATCGCCGTATCATCGAAACGAGCCATGATGCCATAGGCCTCAAATTCCCTCTCATACTGTCTTAGAAGACTACCCTCTGAAAACTTCATTATATTCTCCAGGTCGGCAGCGCTCAGCTTTTCACAGACAACCCGAACAGGCAGGCGGCCGATAAATTCCGCTTCAAAGCCAAAATCAATAAAGTCCTGGGTCTCAACCTCGTTGAACAATTCGCCGTCCATAGGCCTCTCCGTAGGATCCGCCCCAAAACCAATTTGCCCCTCACTGAGCCGCTTTCGCACCACTTTTTCCAGACCGGAGAATGCACCACTTACGATGAAAAGAATATGCCGGGTGTTGACCGTGTCTTTCGCAGTTCCGCCCCCCTGCTGCATACTCATCATCGATTTCATCTGACTCCGAATATCCATAGGATTGGTGAGGGGAACTTCTGTTTCCTCCATCAGCTTGAGGAGAGTGGTCTGGACTCCCCTCCCACTAACGTCCCTCCCGATCATCTCACTCCGGGTAGCAATCTTGTCTATTTCATCAATGTAGATAATTCCAAATTCGGCCAGATCCAGATCTCCGTCAGCTTTCTGGACGAGGTCACGCACAAGATCATCTACATCCCCCCCTACATAGCCGGTCTCAGAGAACTTTGTTGCATCTGCTTTCACGAAGGGAACTCCGATCAGTTCCGCAATGTGTTTCACAAGGTAGGTTTTACCGACTCCAGTCGGGCCTACTACGATCACATTCTGCTTTTGCAGCTCGATTCCCTCCGGAAGTTTCCCGCTCTCGTTCTCAAGACTTCGCAAATATTTTGCATGGTTGTAGTGATCACACACTGCAATCGAAAGTGCCTTTTTAGCTTCGTCCTGCCGGATTACAAAACGATCAAGGTGCGCCTTGATATCTCGCGGAATGTAGTCGAACTCGAAAACACTGTCAGATTCTCTCTTCTGCGGGGCCTCCGTAACGGACTCTTCCTCTTCACTGTTCATTCCGGCCACACCCCATTGAACGTTGCCCATTTTCCCAAAGAACTCCTGCAGACTTTGCTGCAATTCATCGGGAGTCGGACCCTTTCCGGGATACTGTTTATCGTCATCAGCCATCAGTGTGGAAGATCGACGTAAAAGCTACCTTGTCAATGCTTGCCATCGGCTCACATCCTCCTCCCGGGCCTACTTTCCGAAATCTTCTAGAATCTTCTCCCACTGAACGGCGAAATCAGGCCTCAGCTTAACCAACTCCTCCGCCATCATGCGGCATTCCCCGGTCAGACCGTTCAGCCATCCAAATGAAAGAGCATTGACCAGCAACCTTGCTCTCTCAGAATCCTTATCTGTTTCATCTAGCAGAACCCGGTGAAGACCAAGCAGGGAACGAGGGTCTATGTCTCTCCATTCCAGCGAACGAGCTGCTCCTTCTTCCTCCACCATGAGCCCACTCTCCTGAGACCCGATCACCTGCGTATGACGCAGACCGGTCCGGGTCCGAATTTCGATCCCAGAAGCACCTGGGCCCAGAACCCGGATAAGATCGTCGAGAAAAACCTCTGCCTCGGCAGAGAAAAAAAGAAGCGCAGCCCGCTGGCTCCGTTCGAGGTCACCCTTCAATTGAATCTCCTGCAGGACGGTCGCTCCGGCTGCAAATTTTCCACCCGTAAAATATTTCTCCGATACTTCACGACAGAGTGCTCCCCACTCTTCATCCACTTTCCTGTTCCGAAGGTAACGTAAACGTTCCCGCAATACGCTCTGCCAGACCTTCACATTAAAGCGAGCCCTGCCAGTCGTCTTAAGAGAGCCATGCAGGGTATCAAGCGAAAGAATATCCGATTCAATTTCAGATCTCGTCTTTCCTTCTGCCTCAAATTCAACCTCTGAAAGAAGACGATAGTCAGCTACATACTGATTTCCAATCCTGAGATACGACTGCATCCAATCCGACTCAGGCCACGGCCCACTGCGAAGGAACCTTTCAAACATGCTACAAGCACGCTCGAGATCTCCTTGCTCCCATGTTTTCAAAGCCATGGCAAAAAACACCGTTGCTCGGAAGGGCTTGTCCAGCACCTCCGGGGTGCGCTCCGCTGGGATAAACTGCAGATCAGTTAGAAGTTCCGCAGCTGCCTGCACCCTCCTTCCCATCACTGTATCAGACGCCTGTCGCTCATTTACAAAGTCGAAGAGATCGGCCAGATGCTGCCGCGCGTCGGCACTTCTCCCATCCAGAAAGGAAACTACTGCTGCTTCAAATCCCGCCCAGATTGCGGTATCGGCGGGGGCGCGCCCATTTCTCCATACCTCACAGAACTTTTGTTCCGCTCCCACGTAGTCATCCTCCTCCAAGAACTTTCGGGCAGTCTGATACGCCTCATTAATCTGCATCGCGGCCTCAAGTCCCACATTGGGATTCTTCTCTAAATCAACCACGAGGGCCGCGGCCTGAGCGCCACCTTCCTCTCTATTGTCAGACTTTATCGCTGAAAGATAGAGCCCTGCGGCAATTAGAAGGAACAGCAAGATCAGCACAGGCAATCCAGCAAGAATATTCCGTCGGATATCATACCTCTTCCTTCTCTTGCTCCGGGTCGTTCCCTGGACTGGAGTCTTCGTGCCTTTTTCCTTCAAGACCATCCGTACGCTTTCTAGTTCAGCCCTGAACTCGTCATAATCTTGAAACCGTTCATACGGATCGTCCGCCATGGCCTTCTCGACAATCTGCGCGGTCTCGTTTGAGAGCCACGGAGCCACCCGCTTCAGCGGAACAATTTCCTGCTTAGCATTCCGAGTGGCCTTATTGCTCACCTCGTTCAATTCAATTGGTCGGCAGCCGGAAAGAGCATGATACAGGGTTGAACCCAGCGCGTATATATCCGCCCGATGATCTTCCCCCGACTGCTCGAGCACCTCCGGCGCCACGTAGGTGGGAGTCGCCCATATTTCCTCTGCCTGAACTGTCCCGCTCTCGGTAAGAAGAGATAGTCCAAAGTCTACCAGCTTGGCAGTGCCATCCTCGGCAATAAGAATGTTTCCCGGTTTTATATCCCGGTGAAGAAGACCTGCACTCTGCGCTGATCGCAACCCGTTCACCACCTGCAGAGCAAGACGGATTACAGCGTCCTCCGGAAGGGCCCCAGAATTGGACATTCGCTCTTCGAGGCTTTCGCCAGACACCAGCTCCATGGCTATGAAATAACGACCATAGGCTCTCCCTACCGTGTAAACATCTACGATATTTGGATGACTTACTGTCGCGGTCAGTCGTGCTTCCTTCTTAAACGCAGCCTCTCTTTTCTCATCTGCCGAGTATTCCTCGTTAAGCACCTTTACCGCGATTTCTCGATCCAGGTTCGTGTCGTGAGCAGCATAGATGACACTCATCCCACCGTGAGCGACATAGCGAATCAAATGGTAGGACCCCATATCCGTCTTTACCCGGACCTCCGCCCCACAAGTCGGACACGCCACCTCGGCGAACGGACCTACATCAGCAACATTCATCTCGCCCTTACATTCCGGGCAAATGGCAAGATGATCTGTCACACCCTCAGGCTAGATCCATTCAGGACCCGGTGGCAAGGAGCGTTCCGAGTTCAATACCTCGCTACTTGCCCCTTGCCTCCTACTACTTCACCCTACTTCCGTGACGATTAAGGTCGAGACATCCACCGGCGAACGACTCGATCTATTTCTCGTACGGGAACTTCCTGATCTCTCACGCTCCCGTATACAGATTCTCCTCAAGCAAGGGCACATTGTCGTTAATGGAGCCGAGGCAAAGCCCAAAACCTCTGTCAACTATGGGGACTGCATCACGATCAACCTTCCAGAACCCCAACCCACCGCGATTATTCCGCAGGATATCCCCCTCGATATTCTCCATGAAGACGAGAATCTCATTGTCATCAACAAACCCACAGGTCTCGTTGTTCACCCCGCAGCGGGGAATCCAGATGGCACTCTCGTGAATGCTCTTCTCCACTACTGCGATGGAAACCTACCCGGCATTGGGGGAATAGAGCGACCCGGTATTGTACATCGCCTCGACAAGGATACTAGCGGATGCATCGTTACGGCACGAACAGACAAGGGCCTCCAGTCGCTGCTGGACCAGTTTGCCGAGAGAAAAACCACGAAGCTGTATCTTGCAATTACCGAGAGATCTCCAAGCCAGCCGTCAGGATCAATTTTCACCCACCTAGGACGTCACCCAGTAAAACGACAGATGCAGGCTGTCCTCAATCCAGGTGCAGGATCAAGCCGTCCTGCAATCACTGATTACTATGTCCTCCACCGCTCAGAATCAGCGGGGTGGGCTCTGGTCCTCTGCCACCTTCACACTGGGCGCACTCATCAGATCAGGGTGCATATGAAACATATCGGATGCCCTCTTTTGGGGGATCCTCTCTATGCCAACGTCAAACGACAATCACCAAGGCCAGAACGGCTAATGCTCCACGCCTGGCGCCTGGGGTTTACCCACCCCGATTCTGGTTATTTCCGGACTTATGAGGCGCCACTCCCACCTGAATTTGAAGCGTTCTTTTCAAATCAGCAATGTCTCGATATTATACGCAATGCCAACCCTGATACCTTGCAGCAGGTCCTCGGTCTGGAGGGTTGATTGATCAAAAACCAGAGTCCCACCCCCGTGAAAGAATTGAACATTACCTGCCTCGATGCTTCAACGCTGTCCCGAGGCGATATCGACTTCACCCCCCTGGAAGCGCTTGGGAACTTTTCGCATTTTGACCGGACTGAACCTTCTCAGGTTGTCGAGAGGGCCCTCGATGCGGAGGTGGTCCTCACCAATAAAGTCGTTCTCGACGCTGGGGTCATCCAGTCCCTTCCTAAACTGAGATTAATTCTGGTATGCGCCACTGGGGTCAACGTTGTGGATCTGGACACCGCAACCGCCTTGGGGATCCCGGTGTGCAACGTCGCCGGTTACTCCACACCCAGTGTCGCCCAGCATACCGCGGCACTTCTTCTTTCCCTTGTAACCAAGGTTCACCGGCTCGCGAACGAGCATGAGAAATGGCCTCAATCCCCGATCTTCACACGCTTAACCCACCCGATCACCGAACTTGCGGGGAGGTCCTGTGGTATTGTTGGCCTTGGGGAGATAGGGTCAGCATTTGCTGGGATTGCAGAGGCTCTGGAAATGAAGGTGCAGGTCCTAGCGCGCGAGGGATCACTAAATTCTTATCGACCCGATCTTCCCCGGCTCTCAGCAGATGAGTTCTTTGCAACTTCCGATGTCGTTTCGCTTCATTGCCCCCTCACCAGCGAGAATGAGCATATGATCAACCGGGCAACCTTATCTTCCATGAAACCGGGCTCTCTTCTCCTGAATGTCAGCCGGGGACCACTAGTTAATGAGGTCGACCTTGCCGAGGCTCTTCGAACTGGCCACCTCTCCGGAGCAGGACTTGACGTGCTCTCCGCGGAACCTCCCCCTCCGGACCATCCGCTGTTTGCTCACGATCTCGCGGATCTCAATCTTATCATGACCCCTCACACCGCGTGGCTATCTCTTGAATCACGACGCCGCCTTCTGGAAGGGGTCGTGGACAACCTGAAGAACTGGATTGCTGGCAGCCCCTCCAACCGGGTGGCATGAAAACTATGGACGACGGCATCGATCAATTAATTCCTGCTGTAGAGCAACAGATCTCTTCCCCGGAGACTCCCTATGTCGGAGAAACCTATCGTCGCCTCATCAAGGAGCCTGATATTGATGAGTATGAAGCTAAACTCATGATCGCTCTCTGTCTCGCTGATGAGTCCGAGGACATGATCGAAAAGGAGCGCGAGTTTGACGTTGCCCGCTATAAAAATCTCCTCGCCTTTCTACCTTTTTTACCTGGCTAACCCAACGCCACTCATCCGTGCTCAGAGCGCTACACCTCCAACTCAGGAAAAGATTCAGCCCCCTCCTGAACAGATCCTGTCCCCCCCCTGGTGACGACCATCTCACGACCGGCTTACTCGGAGAAAAAATTGCCTGCGCCTACCTCCGGTCTGAGGGTCGTCGTATTCTCTATCGGAATTTTCGCGGACCGAAAGGAGGGGAAATTGACCTTGTCACTCGGGACGGAAACACCCTCGCATTTGTGGAAGTCAAAACCCGTACAAGCGAACAATTCAGTCGCCCCCTCGATGCTGTTGACCATACGAAAAAGAGGCTCATGGAACGCGGAGCGAATAGCTGGCTCCAGTTACTCGGAACCCGCGACCTCAAATGGCGTCTCGACGTGGTCGAGATCATTCTGCTTGAGGGTGAAAAGCCTCGCGCTACCACGGTAGAAAATGTGACCGGGTAACGGACCAGAG
>Ga0160422_10001702_pt1 | contig 13680 bp, 22 predicted proteins | sample Fk160mmetaG_FD_108192 | JGI IMG/M metagenome (GOLD analysis project Ga0160422, IMG submission 108192) | Marine microbial communities from the Central Pacific Ocean - Fk160115 60m metaG | ecosystem: Environmental > Aquatic > Marine > Oceanic > Photic zone | place: The Central Pacific Ocean...
ACACCAGAGGACGTAATAGCCCTCTTGCGGTAGCAGTCTCCTCAAGAAAAATCTTGTATCCATGTGTCGCACCTAATAAAGACATCACGGCAGGGGGCGTAAATTTTGCGAAAATCGCTCCTCTTCGGCTAACGAGGCGTGTCAAACCTAGCCGTGATGTAACTCGTTATATCTCGATAAACTTAATCGTCCCATTCGTCGATTAACGAGCTAAGATCGTCTGAGTCTTTCTTAGGTGCGGGTGCAGACTTCTTGACGGCCTTCTTTTTTGGTTCCTCTACAGGTTCCTCGACTGCCTCTTCAAACGGATCTGGGGTGTCGAATGATCCAGAATCGACAGATTCAAAAGGACTAGCTTCCCCCGCAACAAAGCCGTTATCAACAGCCTCGAAGGGCGATCTAGTTTGTAGAGGTACGTACTTGAGCACTTGAATCGCGCCCAGACGCAAACTAACACCGCTGCCACTTATGTTATAAGGGACAAAAGAGACTTGAATGTTAGCTACACTTCCACTTGTGAGTTTGAAGTCATCACCTAGTGGCGTGTTCCTAGAATCAACTTGCAGGGGTTTTCGACTCGCATCCTTACCAAACGCCCCTTTCAGTTTAGCTTTGCCTAACCATAGACCGTCTTCCTGTTCTTTGAACGGATTCGGGAACTTGTCGGGCCAGCCTTTCTCTTTTTTAACATCGTAATATGCTTTCATAGCCTTGAAGAGTTTTACCGCTTCCGCTTTCGGTAACTTAAAACTCAAACTGTATTCTGCACCGTCATCCAAAGCACCACATGGTACTGATTGATTAGCAGTCGTATCAAACTTATACGTCTGATCGATGCGTGGGTACATAACTTCTGCGCTTGGAATAACATACTTGTTGTTTTCTTCAGCCATTTTGATCTCCATTAAAAACAAAACCATTTTCTACAACAGAAAAGGGTGACAAGTTACGAGGATCTACATTGAAAGTTATTGCTTCCAGCGTATCTGGATGGTTAACCATCTCCCTCACCTCTATCAATTCCTCTTCTCCTAAAGCCCTGTCTGCATCGAAGCAGATCTTGGGCATTGCGCTTATGTCATCGAAAAATATTCGAGTAACAACCGCTTGCGAGGGTGTGCCATGCTTCGTTAAAAACTTGGCGTACCCTTCCAAGGACATTTTATTGTCCGAACTACCCTTACCAAAAATTGAAGCGGATGGAACTTGCAGTCTGTAAACTGTTCTGAGGTCATGTTCTTCAGCGACTGCGAGAAGCTGAAAGTACCTACAAGCTCTACCGATTCCCCCCTTTGCAGATCCCCGAATGTTTTGAGTGCAGTCAATGCACCTCGCGCTTTGCTTGCGCGACTCCAACACCTCAGTGGCGGGTCTCTGCGTGTCAACAGACCAGCAGGTAGGAAGCTGGATACTGTCAACACTGAACTCATCAGCATAATACGATCTCGCAACATTTGCAGCCCCTAAAATAACTACTTTTATCTGCGTGTCCGTATCCGTGGGTATGCCACTGAACACCCCACCCCGTATGCTGACTCGATTCATACATCATCATCTAAGTCTTCTTCACCCCAACTATCTAACAGGTCTGTCACCCCTGTATCTTCTTCTGTGGTTGAAGTTGTACTCGACCTAGCGAGCAATGCCTTAGATATACCTGCCAGATCAAACCGATAGGTCTTACCGATTTTTACGTACAGGTTTTCTGGTATGTCGCCATCTCGCACCCACTTTCTAGTGGTAGAAAGCGATACCTTGAAGTGGTTTGCAACGTCCTCAATAGGAACCAGTTGCCCTTCTACAGTGTCCTTCATTTCTTTGGTTTCCTAATACTAAGCGTGTACTCAGAATCCACATTCAATCCTTTCGGCAAAAGGTCAGGATTATCTTCCAGATACTGCTTCATGTTTGTTTGATGCAGTCGTTTCTCCAGAAGGTCAGGCACTTGGTTCTCTATGACAAATTCGTACATAGAAGGCCAATCGCTTGTCCAATACTTTTGCTTTGTGGATCTAAAGAACGTGCCTTCGGCAGTTTTTATACTGTCGATGTTCTGCTCTTGAAGGTGATTCAGCAGCGCACTCTTTATCATGTCCTGCTTTGCAGCAAGTTCCCCATCGCGTTTGTTGAAGTCATCCGCGATTTGTTTTCTTTCGTCTCTAATTTTAATAAAGACTTTTGTGAGTTTTGATACATCCAATGCATCAGTCATAGCACTCTCCTTTGACTGAGAAGTGCAGTCTGACATTAAATAATTACTTACGCAAGTATTTCTTTGTAAAGATCGATAATCTTTGTGTGAGTATCTAGTTTGTTATCTAACAGTTCGTAAACACGCTTTTCTACGTGAGATCCTTGCAGCTGAATTACGGTGCATTTGTGGTCTTGACCTGCTCGATGGATACGAGCATTAGCTTGTGCATAGGTTTCGACAGAGCTTGTCGGACCCCACCAGACTATCGTATCAGCAGCGGTCAGGGTCACACCATGTGCAGCGGCTTGAGGTTGAATCACCAGAATCCTTGGGTCTGAGTTTTCTTGAAACTGTTTAAATATTTGGGTGCGTTGCATCGCAGACACATCGCCGCGAACCATTTCAGTTGTTATGCCATCGTTGCGTAGCTTGTCCACCAACACATCAATTACATTTCTAAACGGTACAAATACCAATACTTTTTTGCTGGCTTCGTTGATTACTTCACGTAACACCTTATATCGATACTTAATATCAAACTCTAGCGACTCACCGTTGTCCGTATACACCGCACCAGCAGATATTTGTAGGAGCTTGTTCATGTTCACCGCAGCGTTAGCAGCAGAGACCTGCTCTCCAGCAGCTTGAGTAATCATTTTGTCTTTCAGTTCTTTGTAATACTTGTTTTGTTGTCGGGTTAGCTCCACCTCTCGTTTGGTGTACACCATGTCGGGCAAGTCTAAACACTCTTTTTTAGTAAACCGTATGGCAGGCTGCATGGCATCAAATACTATTTCAGTCGCGTTGGGTTTAGGAACCCACTTAAATTTACTGACTTTGACCATGACCTGATCTCTGAACGTACCAAAGAATCGAGGTACTGACTTGGCATCTGCAAGTTTCGCTAACCCATACGCATCAAGAGGACTTTGAGCAGCGGGCGTTCCGGTCATCAACCATATCCATGTAGAACCTGTTATGAGTTTGTTGAGTGTCTTCCAGCGGTTCGTCTGTACGTTCTTATAATGTGTCGCTTCATCAATAATAATCAGATCAAAGCCAGCCTCTGCTATAACATCCTGTACGATCTCCACACCGTCATAATTTATTATTACAAACTCCGCGCCGTCTTGGATTATCTTCTCACGTTGTCTCGCACTGCCGTATGCCACACTCACTGTGCGATGCATAGCAAAATTAAACAGGTCGTTTCTCCATGCACTCACCATAATCGACAATGGACATATAACTAATACACGGTTGATTCTGCCCTTGTTCATCAAATAATCAGCGGCCCAAATTGCACTGGCGGTCTTACCCGTACCCTGTTCGTTAAAACAGAACGCTCTCTTGTTCAGTGTAAAGAAAGAAGCTGTTGTTTTTTGATGGTCAAACGGCTTGTACTTACCCGTCCATTTGTAATCTTTTTCGATAGGTGACGGAGCTTTGATGTTTAGATTTCTTAGAACGTGTGTTTCTTCGACGCCCCAGTTAACTAAGACTTGGTTATCAGGTAACAACTTACTCTTAGGTATTACATCAGTTACTTTTTCAGGCTGGCGTAGACGCAGCAGCAGAGCTTTGTTGTCGATTACTTTCATACAAACATCAGCCTACCGCCCTGCTTTTTAACTTTACGTTTAGCTCGGGCCACATCTAATTCATTTAAATCAGCCACCGACTTCTTACATATCTCAGTGACGATGAACATCTCCAGAGCATAGGCTGCAAACTGTCCTGCACTATCAAACTCATTTGCTTTCTTGAGTTCCACACTTGTCTCCTAAAAACCCGCCTTCGACCACCCTGACGGGAAAGGGCTAAACAGGGCAAGTAAGTACCCTTGGTCTATCTGGTGCGCCGTGTTGGTTTCTTGTAATTACGGCTGCGATTCTTGCTGCGACTCTCTACCTTCACTCCATCTTTATTAGAGCCGCCCCTACTTAGCGGTTTTTTATGACTAACATCCTTCCCTTCGCGTTTGTCAGCCACCCCATTCTTGTTGGCATCCTTACCAGTTTTATCCATCTTGCGTCTGGCTTTCTGACGCTCCATCCTATTCTCAAAAGCTTTCGTACCTTTCTTATCGGGCTTCTGCTTTTTACGATCCTTCGGATTTTTATATGGCACTAATTCCTCCCGTTATGAGAACACTCGATCACCGGACAGTGCATCCTACACAATCCGCTTGGTTTCGGGTTCCAAACCTCATCAATATAAGCTGTTTTCATGTAACTAAAATCCTCTAGCCACTTAGACCACAACCTTTTTTGCTCTGTAACAGAATACTCTTCACGTATTAGCTCGTTACATACTACAAATAATAAACCTGCTTTGACACTCTCCACTTGAGGGAAGTGCCTAAACACCGACAGAGCCATCAACTCTAACTGACCTTTGTCGGCATATTGGGCAGACTTACCTGTTTTATAGTCTACCACCCAAGCCATTCTATCCGCTTCATTTACAATCAGCAAGTCTGCAATACCACGAAACCAAACATCTTGATCGTAAAAACTACAAGCTTCCAGCCGCTTGGTTAGCCCCATCCTATGCTCACATAACTTCTCACCCTCTTTAGCGTTAAGTGCATCTAAAGCGGGCTTTGCAAACTCAAACCGTCTATCTAGTTCTTCTCCCTGTATATATTTTTCTGCGGCTCTATGAAATTGGTCGCCGTATCGAACAGCGGCTGTCATCTTAAACGGATACTGTTTGATAACCTTCTCGTGATAAAACTGTTTCGGGCATTGCTGAAACGACTTTATTTTGCTGAACGACCACGGTGCAGCTTTCATATCATTCGCAATCTCCATATGCCTGACCAATACCGCTTTCGCAGTCTAGCGGTAGTCCCTTGGCCCATCCGGGGACAGCCCTCATACATTTTTCCACATAACGTCTTCCATCTTCCAAACTACCGCTCGGTACACACACGACGATTGAATCATGCACAGTCAACACAGGAGACAGTTGAAGATTACTCTTACGAATCGCCAACATCTGTTCAGCGATGATGCAACGTGCAACCGCTTGACAGATATTCTCCACACACTTTCCACCGTATATTCGGGTTCGGCCTCGCCTTGTTTTATACGAGAACTCAACCCTGCCATCTTCATGCACTTCACTCTCTAGCTCTTCGTAGCGCATGAGTAGTCCTGACGGTAATAGTATAGACTGTTTCTCACCAATAGAACGGATAAGGTTTGTTTCTTTAAGTACCGTAGAGTTTTTATTTGCAAGTTGATGTATTAATTCTTGCGCTTCACGCCAAAATGCACTGATCTTCCAGTTGGTATCTCGATAAACTTGTATGACTCTTCGGGCCTCTTCAAGGTCCATATCAAAACCAAAAGCCTTGAGTTGCGACTGAAACTTCACTGCGCCCATGCCATACCCAGCCCCTAAAATTGTGGTCTTACCTACAAACCGCTGGTCTTTTGTAACTTCTTCTTCTGGCACGTTGTATATAACAGAAGCCATCTTGACATAGACATCTTTCTTGTTAGCAAAGTCATCAACAAGATCCGACTGCCCTGCCAACCAAGCTAACACTCGTGCCTCTATCTGTGACGAGTCACAGTCAATCAACGTATGTCCCTCCGGCGCGATGATCGCACGTTTCAACATCTTGCCGTTGGGTCCACGGCTAGGTAAGTTCTGAAGGTTTATCTTGTCGTCTCCGCCCCACCTACCAGTGTGTGCAGCATAATATCTTACAGGCACAGGTAGTAATCCGCGTTTTGCGATGTCGATGAACCTTTGCGTCCGTGTCTGCTCTAGCGTACTTTTGTTACCAAGTCTGGCAGCTACAAGATTCTGAACGTCACCGTTCTCATGCTCCTGTAGTGCTTTGAATCCTTCATCAGTCTTGGCAAATGCATACGTTTCTTTGCCAGTAGTCGGGCTTATCTTCTTGGGCGGCTCTACACCATGCGCTATCAGAAGATTTGCAAACTTCTCGTTTGACATGAGATCTTCTTTGCAGACATTGGCTTCTATCATCAGTTCATCTTTCTTATCCATAATGTCTTCTAGGTGTGACTCTAAAAGACCCAGATCCAAATCCAGAATCGGGTGTATGAACATACGCAAGGTAGCATCGATGATTTTTAGTTCTTGCTTTGGGAATCCTTTTATCATCTGTGTGAACAGTTGATAGGTAAGCTCAACATCGTTTAGGCAGTAATCGCCATAACGACTTAACTCTTCTTCGGTAAAGTCTTCTCGTCTCTTACCCTTTGCGTTTAGAACCTCAGTCCCTTTCTCTCCGATACCATACCGTTCAGCCAGTGCTTTTAGGCTACCACTAACTTCAATACCGTGAACGGCTCTGCCCATACATAAAGTATCAGCCCAGACTTTCGGCTTAATCCCGAACAACCAAGATAAGATAGCACCATCAAACATAGTATTGTGTGCCAGAACCATACTGGCAGGCCAATTAAACTCAGCAAGATATTCCGCAATCTCTTCATGGGTTCCGCTTGCCCACTCCGTAGCCTCGTTGTTGACCTTTACACCTACACCGATGACTTCAAACCTTAAATCACGTACATACTCTTCGGTTGTCAGTTTAGAAAGTGAGAAATCTTTGTCGTAAAACGTCTCAAAATCTAGTGTTATTAGATCCACGATTAGTTCTTCTCAGTTAGTTTGACGCAGCGTTTACACGCTTCTTGATTCGGTAAAAGTCCAACGAACATATCCAAAGGGACGGTTCTGTCGCTTGCCTCTCCACATAAAGCTCTAGTTGGGGTATACCCGCCCATTTTAATGTGGAGACGTTCTCCGTTGTATTCTGCCATTACTCCTTCTCCTGCCTTTCAACAATCTGCAATATGTTCTTCTCTGTAACTTGTGACATACGCAGCGGTAATCCTTCGTTATCTATCGCTTTGAATCTTGCCACCTCTTCGTTTCCTGCGTATACCAAAACCCTGTGCGAGATTACTTCGTTAAAGATAACCTCAAACTCTTTTTCCCCTTCTTTTTTCATTCCCTCTCTCCAGACGTTTGATCTCAGCCTTTATATAAAATTCAATCTTCTTTGCGTCACGTAACTCATCACTGTGCGAAGACTGCCCGAAACGATAACACGATCTAAATATCTCACCGATCTGTGCGTTCATGTTTTTAAACGAGATGAGATCCTGTAACTCACGAGAGTTTGCAGGTAACTTGTAATAGTCAGCACTACTACCGTCCGACGTTGATCCTATCAATACATTATCGTTTCCAGTTGTAACGTTGTTACCAGCTTTATCACCCACCACTGCATTAGTGGGTTGTTTGCGTGGTCTGCCTCTCTTCCTCTTCTCTATCATCTTTCACCTTTATTTGTATGCGATTTAGTGGAACGGCTCTGAGGTTGTATACCCCTTCAGTAAAGCCGTAGTTCAAAATAAAATGCTCTGCAAAATACTTACTTGGGAACGGCCCAAACGTAGTACGTGACTTATCACCTGAGTGCGTACACCACACAACGTATTCTAGTTCTTCTTCGTCGTTCATTCTTCATCCTTACCTTTAGTTAAAACGTAGTCCTTAGTTATAACACCCAACTCTGGATTACCTCGCTGGTGTGGAGCTATCCACACTCTCTTTTTTATATCGCCATGTTCATCTCTAAGACTACGATAGTGACCCCTGACTTCATGTTGTCTAGTGCCAAACTGTCTGGTGCGCGACAAAGCTTTTCCAAGAAGCCTCGCTGCTTTTGTTTTGGGTAGTGTGACATTCACTCTGTACCTGTCGTTTCTGGGTTGCAGACGATTAGTTACACCGCGAGTGTAAGGTTTTCTTGCCTGTGGTTCGGGCGTGACCCAATCAAAATTAAGCAGAGAAAGCATGGAGACAATTACAGATAGTATGCCACTCACTTGCGACGAATAAAAAGTAACGTCCTCATGCACCGCATTCACTACATCTACAAAGGTTGGCGAAGTAATGCAGTTAGGTAACAGCACTAACTGTTTAAAAATCATACCTAAATCGGGGTTCGTGTCTCCAATATATTTAACATCCGCTGGATGTAATGGCCTCGTCATCTGCCCCATCTCTAAATAAGTACTTCTGGTTTTAAGTGGGGATAAGTTACCGACAAACATCGTAGAAGCCAGATACTGCATCCACTTTCTAGCTTCTGCTCCTAAATCTGTATGTTGTTCCCAAGCACCCCAAGGATCTGGGTGTGGGTCGTCTTTATAATACGCAGCGTTTGCAATGGTTATGGGGTTGTGTTTGATAGTTGGTTTTTCGTTGGGTTTTTTGTAACAAGTATAGAACGTGTAATAGTTAAACCATTCGGGCAACGCTTCCCCCGTATTTCTAACTAACTCTTGTAGCCCAACTTGTGCTATTTGATTCCTATGTCTACGAGTTATATGTACGCCAGCATACAACTCAGTGTGATGTTCTGGATGGGTTGGATCTTCATCTATCTGTTTGAAGGGAGATTGATTTGTGATTGTCGATGGCACACATTGATCCATGAATTGTTTTAAATCCCAACACAACCACATATTGTCATGTGGCACACGAGCGTTCCAAAACGCATTGATTAATTGTGTTGTCGTGCCTTTAAGAAAAAACGGTTTCATAACATCAATGAGATCGTTATCGACCTCATAAGAAACCGCATTTAAAAGAAGCCTACCCTGCTCTTTACTCATTAGCTTTGTGAGTTTCTTTTGTGCAGGGTGAGTAATTTGTGCTTGCCCATACTCTAAACCAAGCACGTTAAAAGGTTTCTGATACTCGTGGGCTACCTCTGCTTGTAAGTCACTTAAAGTGAATTCCTCTTTCATTACTTTCTCCGTTTATTTACCTACTGCTGTATTTTAAGTACCAGTGGTGTACAAAACACAGCGGTAGGATTCTCCATATAACGTATTACTACGTACTACCTATCTTTTGGGCGCGAAACGTACCTTTACTTTATAGCGTATCTTCAAAGTCAAACTCCAACTGTGCTGGGTTTGCATCGATTAGATCTAGTACGTCATTCATGTTTTCTTCGTTGACCACCAATGCAATGCCCTCACAATCGGCAATCTCTCGAAGATTCTTTTCTTGCAATGGCGTAGGTTTGTTACCACCTGCCTTGCACTCTATCCCAAAGAACTTCCCCCTAAAGCACCCGACAATATCGGGTACACCGCTCTTACCGTAACCACCTGTTGCAGGAAAGAAGTAATATGCACCTACTGATTTAAGATGCTTTGTTACGACTCGTTTTACTTTTGCTTCTGGTGTCATCTTTCGCTTTCTCCTTTAACAGCGTTTCAATGCGTAGCATGACTTCGAGTATGCTGGTTTGCGTCTCGAAAAGTCTTTCCAGATCGTCTTCATCAAACTCGATTATTACCTTACCCATGCTTTCTCCGTGGGAACTGTTATCAAATGTGGACCCAATATGTGTTTTCATCAAACCGCTGACCAACCCCCGACACCTCGTCGTTGGAGTGTTCCAACATGGAAAGGACCGCAATCCTCTTCCTAAAGATGTCGGGTAGTTCGTCCACAGATGTATACGTACCTGTGTGCGGTGCATCAGCACATCCTAGACCAATACAATCAATCATACATACGCCTGTAGTTTTGTCTACTAGAACAAAGTAAGTTGTACTGTACTGTGGTCCTTCGGCCATTAGTGAATGTAAAAGATGTTATCGTCTACCTTCATGCCGATGCCATCTTCATAGTCAAATGGCTCCAGCATCGCAAGCACTGCTAGCTTACTAAGAAGTGCGGGTTTATCCGTTACTGAAATGATGCGTGTGTTTTCTGCCAGTGTAGTAGCATTACCCCAAGGGCTTTGAGTTACGTTGAACAAACATCGATACTCAGTCGGCGTAACAAATACAAACGCACTCTTTTGTTTGTACTTATTCGCCTCTTCTACTTCGGCATCATACTGCTGAACACGTAACAGCTTATCTGCAAGCTCTGAATCCATCTCTTTTATCTGGTCGAGCATCAGGTAAGCCAGTTTAGCCAATGGACGTTGATAGAACATCGAACTGTCAACAGAACTCATCGGCGTTCCAAGGATCTCACCGATCACCTCTTTTTGTTTTAATCTAAGACGCCCAGCTTCTTCAGCCACTTTGCTTTTAAAATCAAGAAGCCAGACTTGAGCCATGTCCGACAAGCTATAGTTATTTAAGCCACGTAACGCCTTACCCACAGCCGCTTTAAGATTACTACTCTTGTTTTCATGCTTATAATCGTACCCCTTACCATTCTTGATAAGCCTAGACCCCACAACATACAACGGCCTACTCTTCGAGCGGTCATACTTATTGTAGCCTCGCTCTTCACTCACTCGAATGTAGCCCATAGCGTAGTACTCTGCTTTGTCATACACCCACACTTTTTGAGGGCGATGACCGTCTTCACTTACACCGAACTGCACATCCCTGTTACCGAAAGGCCCATCAAGCTTCGGTTTCAGTGCCGCGATAAAGTCATCCATAGTGGACGGGAACCTCTCATCGCACACTGCTATCGGTTCTAGGTCTTTTACTTTCTGTCTAAAATCACTACTCAACATATTTCTTACCTCTTTATTTATGCAATCGTATAGATTGTCTTCAATGTTATAACTGGTTATAACTTGTTACATACCAAGGGGGGCATAGCCCCCCGTACCCTACCGTCAAATCAAATACAGATCTTCGGTGCGGTTAGTCTTCTTCAACTTACCGTTCACACCGACATAGATAGGCACATCAGGAAACGTATAAAACAAACCAAGTGCGCTTGTCTTACGACCTTTACGGACATAATACTCGACTCCTTCTTCTGGAGCGTAGTTCTTGAGGGCTTGCACCCCGATCTCAAACGCACTCCTGCCATCTGCTCTACTTATGTAGTACATACTTTCTTTCTCCTTTTACTAAACACCAACTAGATCGCCAACCGTCAGGTCAGATACTTCTAGTCCACGCCATAGCCTACCCCATTCTTTTAGATCGAATAGGGTCTGCCCCTTACAAGCGGCATCGAGCACAGCTTCCAATACTGGATCGCCATCCTGTCTCCGCATCACACTACGCACAAGCAAATGCCTGTGATTATCAATGTTGAATCTGTCAATTCTCATGTCAGATACCTCGCTTTGATACGCACAACCTTTCCGCAGTCAGGTATATCGTGCTCGTTGTCAACCAACGCCCACAGAACTGGACAGTGCCATTGCCCCCAACCAGTAAAGCAACCATCAGTAAGTACGATAGCTGCCGTGGGTCGGACATTGTTAGCTTGCATATAAGCTGTCACAGTGTCGATGTCTGTACCGTAGCCCTCAACCGGCTGAGTACGTTGCATGATCTCGGATACCTCGTGGGCCTCGTACACTTCTTCTTTCGGTACAATAGAACCCCAATAGACAATCCGAACTCGTTGCGGCTTCATCACCTCGCATATGCTGACTACTTCAGATAGAAACACTCGACGTTCTTTCGGACCCACCGAACCCGACATATCACAAGCAACGAGTAGCTCTTCGGCTGTCTCGCTGATACCACTAGGTAAGTACACGTTAGCCCCGATGTATCGTCGGTTAGGTCGCTTCCATGTCGAGTAGTCGTTACCAGAACACGTTGTCTCTATGAACTCACGTAACACATCACGCCAGTTGACTTGAGGTTTGAGTAGCCCATCGATGTTGGCGTTCTTCTCTCCACCACAAGTCTCAGCCATCATTTGACCCTGCCGTATCGCCTCTTCGATTTCGGCTTCGATCTCCTTGGCCTCTTCTTCTGATATGTCAGCCGCACCTTCCCAATCGTGCTCGTCCAGTGGTTGCCCACCACCACCGCCAGATGGCTGACCCTGCTGATCGCCATTCTCTTCATCTTCTTCTAGCATCTCGAAGATAATGTCAGAAGGCATCCAATCGGAACCTGCTCTGAACCGATCATCATACAAGCCGATCATCTTACCGTCTGGAGTGCGTGGCATCGTAGCGAAGCCGTCTTCCTTGTTCTCTGTTACCAGCTTGCCGTTGATGTTGTAGTCACACGCTTGGTTTGCCAGACTGAAGTTCTTATCATGTAAGTTCTTCCACGTAGTAAGGTGTCGGAACAACTTGTGATAGACCTCATGTAGTATGAGAAACCGTAGCTCGTAATCATCTAGCGACTCGATAAACTGTTTACCATACTCGATGTCCCTGCCATTGGTACGTGCAGTGACACTAGGATCGTCAACAATCGTGCGCTTGCCATGCAACAACAACGGACCCAACGCCATGTAGCGTAGGTGATTCATAATATCGATGTAGGCTTTGGTCAGCCGTTGATCGATGGTCAACTCTTGATGTATAGCTAACACGTTACACCCCCTTCTTTACTGCTTCGGCATTGATCCAACCGTTGTCTACAGCCCAATCACAGAACTTGCTGTTGTGCATCATCATCTTACGCTTGGGATACTTCTCGTTCAGCGCACCTTTCACAAACAATGCCTGTGCTTCTGGATCGAACCGCAACAGATACGTCATCCACGCATCCACCCAATCTCGCTCGATAGCAGCCAGCCCACGATAGATAGTCATGCACTTGGTCGCTGGAGTATCAGGCAATGTCGCTGTATTGGGATCGGCTTTGATTGACTCCAAGGACGGCAACTTACTAGCCAGTGTAAGAAACGAATAGAAGTCTTGAGCCGATGGAGCACCAATCACACCAGCCAATGCTGCTTTCAACGTATCACCATCGAACAAAGCTCGTCGGTGTAATATCTTACTGGCTAACTCCAATGCCCTTGGCGTAACAAACGACTCACGTTGTGCCTTGGGATGGAATATGTGTATGTTGTCATCAGGATTCTCGACATCCTCGAATGACTGTAACACTTGCGGATTCTGTTTGACCCAGCCAAGTAGCGAGTGGTCGATACCGTTGTTGATACCCCATATCACCCACTCTTCAGCCGTGGACTTGCGTACATCCACAATCGCAATCCTGTTACGCTGGTGTGGCAGTAACAAGTCACCTACACCTTCAGCACCTTTGTTCGTGGTAGCAAACACAATCGAGTCAGGATGTAGAGACAACGTACCGAACTGCCGCTCCAACATGAACCGACATAACGCAGTCTTCACTGCTGGATTCGCTTTACCGAACTCATCGAGACACACGATCACCGGCTTACCCAGATGTAGCCCCAACGCCTCGTTGACAGCAAACGACACATACTTCTCTGTCTCTGCTTGCGAGAGATTGGGTATCGCCAGATCACCCAGATCCAAACTACTACAGTCGAGCATACACAGAACGTGTTCTGGTAATTCTTCATGTAACGTCTTCGCTACAGATGTCTTACCGTTACCCATGTCACCGCGCAGTAGAACAGTGACCTCACTGCCTATCGCTTTGATTAACTCCGCGCACTGATCCAAACCTAAGCTATGCGTATTTCCTAGCATGGCATTCTCCTTACTTTAATGTTTATGTTAATTGTTACTACAGATC
>Ga0160422_10001703_pt1 | contig 13680 bp, 13 predicted proteins | sample Fk160mmetaG_FD_108192 | JGI IMG/M metagenome (GOLD analysis project Ga0160422, IMG submission 108192) | Marine microbial communities from the Central Pacific Ocean - Fk160115 60m metaG | ecosystem: Environmental > Aquatic > Marine > Oceanic > Photic zone | place: The Central Pacific Ocean...
AGATGGTTAACAGAAAAGGGTGATACATGCCCAATTTGTAGAGAAAAAGCTATTTAAAATATTATTATAATTAAAATCTTAATTTAAAATATTTAATTATAATAATAATGCGATACATTTTCGTTGTAATAGTCTTATTATCTTTTATAGGAATATTTATTAATTTAACTGGAGCTGATACTCCTAATACAAAAATATTACCAGAGTTCAAATATGAACCATTACCAACCGATATTCCTGACACAAATGAAGACACTATAAAAGAAAATATAGGTAGACAATTTGTAAACGAAAGAGTTAGACTTCCCACTTTTGATACAATGGGAAATAAAATTAATACCAAAGGAAATGATGGACTTAGTGCAGGTAGGAACTTGGTTAATACAAAGGCAAAAAATGGCGGCGTTCCTACAACTAGACTTGGAGACTTTGCGGGTGCGACGGCGCTTAGAATAAAAGATAATGACTTTGGAACACCTGAAAGAATTGTTACTCTTAAAAATCCAGGACTACCATGGAATGTCTATCCTGATTATGAATTAGGTTCTTTAGAACCTGTGAGCGCTAAAGACATAGAAGATAATCCAGGTCCTATGAGAACTGCTAAAGTAGAATCGCATCTTGGACAAATTTATACACCTGAACCAGATTTTATTAGAGAGTCTACATTTAGACAGCCTACTCTTAATCATAATAAATTAGACATAAAAAGGCCTATTTTAGAGAGAACAAATAAACTAGATACTGTTTATATGAGAGCAGTAGATAGGGATAAACTAAATTATAGAAATTCTAAAAGTATACATCGTGTGATGCCCAGTAAATGGGAAGTTAATGATAAACCAAATGTAAATATGATAAATGCAGATAAAGATAGTGATTCGGTGTCTGATAAACAACAATTAAGACAAGATTATATAGAAACTCTTCAAAAAGTCGGACAAAATGATATTATAAATAAGATGCAAGAAAAAATGTAAAAAAATATAAAATAATATATTATTATATTATTAAACATGTGCAGATCTAATATTTCTGGTAATAAAAAAGGTACTACTGCAGAAATCTCAAGTAAGACAACTGAGTACTATCTTAGAAATGCAGTTCCATTAATTAAAAAATCAAATAATTATCAAAAATTAGAAAATACTTATGAAAATAAAACAGGTAAACCTTTAATTCATTTAGATCCAGAATTGGCAAGAAGACCTTCACAAATGTCAGATTATTATTTTGTAAACTTAAGAGATATGCCTAAAACAGACGATGGAAATATAAATTACATGCATTTAAATGAAAATGCTAGGGAAAACAAACTTATCAATAAAGACAGAAAACTAGACCCCGTTATACCTATGAATAATGTTACAAGACCGCATAGAAATGCTCAAGAGTTGTCCACAGATCCAACACTTGGTCTAGTTAGAGTTATATCAAATAATAAATTATCAGGTGATAGACTTTACGATGGTAATAGAGAACCATATATGCCACAGCAATTTTCAGATGTAAAGCAAAATAAAGTTTCATATAAAGTTATGTCATAAGATCTGTAATTTCATTAAAATATGTTGATAGATTTTGTTCAAAAACATTTCTTAGTTTAATTATAGATTTTTTATTACTGTTTATAGAATATTTAATAGTATCAATAGATACCCATTTAATATCATTTATTTCTAAAAACTTTTTATCAGTGTCTATATTTGATAGAAATTTTTTAGTACATAGAAACTTTTCACGATAATTATTATTAAAAGGTATCTTAATAACAAACATATAATAAGGATGCCCACTCGGAGTTTTAAAAATGAGGTGTTTATTTCCTCGTGATTTAACTATAGATTTCATATCAGAATAATCATAAACGGCACCAAGAGTTTCTTCCCATGCTTCTCTCGCGGCTGTTACTTCGTAATCAGACTTGTCACTTAATTCACAGCGACCTCCAAAGTTTGACCATTTATTTTCATAGTCCTTTCCAAGAAGAAAATAAAGAGTTTGATCTAAACTTTTAGAATAAAATAGAATACCTGAAGCATATATAATATTATTAGTAAGCATTTAAAATTATATATTTTGTTTTTTTTAAACCATTTAAATAAGTTAAATATATAATTGTAAATGGATAAAATCATTAAAAAAAATAATATAAAAGGTCCAGTTGAATTATTATTTTCTCGTTCACAAGACCTCAAAAAAAAAGATACCATTTATTATAATATGAGTGGACAAATACCCAAAATTAAAGTAGAAACAGAAAACTCTTCTAGACCCATGGTTAAAGTTAAAAATCCTTTGGGTGTAAAAGGTATTGATATAATTAAAGATGAATCGGATTCGGAAGAGTCTGCAGCTAGTGGATCATCTGGAGATACTGTAGAACCAACAATGTCTTTAAAGAGAGAATCGAAACATGCGAAAAAAGAATCAAAACCTGTTAAAAGTAAGGGAAAGTTTAATGCAGAAGATTATCAAAACTTTATTAATAGTTCAAAAGCAAAAAATACTAAAAATGAGTCAGAATCTGGATCAGAAGAAGGAGATTCAGATGAATACTCAGATGAATACTCAGAATATTCAGATGATTCTGGTTCAGATGTATCCAAGGAAAGTAATCATAAAAGTTCTAAAAAAGAAAAGCAAGAAATACTTCTTAAGTTAGTGGCATTAGAGAAAAGAGGAGTAACACTTACTAGAAAATATTCCCTGTCATCTAAGCTATCTGATCTTAAGTTTGAATTAGATTTACATAAAACTAATGCAGAAATAGAAGCAAGTGTTAAGTTTCAGCAAAAAGTTTTAATGGCAGCAGTAACCGGCTTAGAATTTGCAAATAAAACATTTGATCCAATTGGTGCAAAGTTAGATGGTTGGTCAGAATCTGTAATGGATAACTTAGATGATTATGAAAGTATATTTATAAAACTTTATGAAAAGTATAAAACTCGTGCAGATCTTCCCCCGGAATTACAACTTTTTGTAACATTAGTTGGAAGTGCTTTTATGTTTCATGTAACAAAGACCATGTTTAATTCAGCACTCGGAGGGGGTGGCGGCTCAAATGATATCTTAAAAAATATTTCATCTGCAATGGCCGGGATGGCATCTGCTCCTCCAACAAATGTTCCTAAACAAGATATGACAGGTCCTTCTCTTAATTTAGCAAGTGTGTTAGGTGGTAATCGAGACGATGATATAACTTCTAATAGTACAGTTGAAACATCAAAAGAGATAACCGTTAATCAAAAGGGAAAAAGATCGCTTAATTTATAAAAAAAATTATAAAATAAAATATTAATGTATTATTAAATGTTGTATCGTAAAACAAAATATACTAATAATGATCCTCACAAAGATGTAAATAATTTTAAGCTTGGTCCAGATGGAGCTACTTACGGAGCTTGGCCTTATATAGATACTAGTCATCAACCTCCTTTTGATTCATCTAGAAGCCCCGGAGATGTTTGGGGACCAGACTGGTCTTTTAGAAACCCATATATTGCAGTTCCTCCCGGAAGACCAGCAACTACACAAAATCCAGTGGGTCCCCCAGTTGCACTTCATACAAACAAAGCAGATGTTAGCATTAATAACACGCATACTGGTCCAACAAATGTAGATTTCAAAATAGCAGACATTGATTGGAATAGTATGACAGAGCCACAGAGATCTAAAATTATACTTAATAAACTAGAAGATAATCAAAATTTAACAAATAATTTATTTTTTCTAGTACTTATATTATTATTCTTAATTGTTGTAAAAATATACTAAAATGTTATTACCTTTGAATTAATATTAGACATAGTGTATCTATTATTTTTATAATTAAACTTTCTATATTCTTCTATTGTCATATCTCCTCCATAGTCTTCTAAACAAAATATACTAGGAGCTGGATTTATTCTAAAAGAAGCTCCAAATAATTTTCTATAAAACTGTCCAATAAGATAAGATTTATTTTCAAATATCTTATTATTTAAACAATAAGATTTAACACAATTTGGAGAACAAAAATTACCAAACAATTTATATCTATCTAGTTTTTGACAATAATCTATTGGTAAATAAAAAGGAATATTATTAAATGGATAGTGACAATTATAACATCTAATATTATTCTTTACATCTATCTTATCATTTTTAACAATATGTAGTTTTTTTGTATAAAATAATTTTTTAGCATTACAGGTGTCTTCTTCGTCACTTGATATATTAATTTCACATTCTTTATTTGTAGTTTTAAAAATATCTAAATTTTTATCATCCTGTTCTTTATTGTGTACTTCAATACAAAGATTTCCAAATGTAAAGTTTTGAGTTTTATAATTATCATCTATTTCCTTTTTATCAAAAATAATTGGATCAATATTATTTTCAACTAAATAATTTGTTTTGAATGTAGTTGTTTCCCATTTCTTTTTTCTACCTCTTTTCTTTTTTTCAGTAATACCTTCTGTTTCCTGTTTTTCTACATTTACTTCTGTTAATTTCTTCCTTCCTCTTCTTTTTGGCAATATTTCTTCCATAATATTAACTTATTTAAAGATTTCTTTATATATTTTATTAAATTATGTGGTTTCTGTTATTTACATCGGGGCTAAGCGTTTTAATGTATGGTCTTTATAGAATTAATAAGTTATTTTTAGTTGATAAAAGTCTATTATTTACAGATGATATTCCAGTTCAAAGAGATCAAGATGAATATAATCTAATTTGTTATCGTGTAGTATTTGAGGATTCTAAGAAAAAAGAAGAAGTATTTACTGAGATCACTAATGAAGAATTGGAACAAATTGACGAATGTGATAAGATAAGATTTGTTATAATTGAATATATGTATAATGGAAGACTTTGTAAACAACTTATTTATGATAAAAAAGTAGAGTTTCCAGTTTATCAATTTACTATTCAAAATACAGAATGGGAATATTATCCAGAATACATTTGGTTTGGAGAAAAGAATATTTCTGATTACGTAAGACCTTATCTAGGACCGGCTTATAATTTTTATATGGACACTAGTCAAGCTCATTTTTTGAAAGATATATTGTATGATCACCCAGATATTAATACATTTGATTTTGAAAATGATAAAATATATATTATTACAAATGATACACCAATTTCTGGTGTTAAGCTTCTTATAAGAGAACCAAAGAAGCAATTAATATTTAAAAGACACGCAGCTGTAGATCCACGAGATCTTGAAAAGCTTGGTCTAAAATTAAATGAATATCAAGAAATTATTAGAGTTGATAATAACAAGAAAATAATTTAAAAGAATAATTAAATGTAAATCTAAATGGATCAAGAGATAGTATTTAGATTTAAAACTGTTCAAACTAATGCAATAAGAATATTATTTGAATCTCTTAAAAATATTTTATCTGATATTAATTTTAAGGTAGATAAACAGGGTATTAAACTAACTACTGTAGACGGAACTCAACAAGCCATAATTAATTTAATTTTACATGGAGATAAGTTTGAAGAATATATTTGTAAAGATGAATTAAATATTGGGCTTAATTTAATGTCTGTATTTAAAATCCTTAAAGGTATCAAAAATACAGATACTATTTCTTTTACAGTTTATAGAAACGATGAATGTAATATTTATATAACAACAGAAAATACTGATAAGAAAGCTACCATTATAAGTAAACTTAAACTTTTAGATATGGATGAAAAAATATATAATATTCCGGACATTAAGTTTGAATCATACATTACTATGCCATCTTCGGATTTTCAAAGTTATATAGCAGATCTTGCAACTATATCATCTGAAATTACATTTAAAACAGCTTCTGAAAAGTTTACGTTGTCTGCACAAGGAGATTTTGCAGAGCAAACTATTTTAATTAAAGAAAATAGTGACAAGTGTATGATAAAAGATGAACAACAAGGTTTATTTAATATAAAGTTTATTCAATTATTTACAAAATCTACTAATCTATGTGGAACAGTTGAGATATATCTAAAAACAAAGTTTCCATTGACAATAGTATACAACGTTGCAAATCTAGGACAAATTAAATATTGTTTAGCTCCGAAGACTTAGTAATAACAATGTCAGGATCTGAATTAGTACAATTTTTACATTTACATTTTATTTTATAATACATTTTAATTAAAATGTCTTTAACTTTATTCAAAGATGTTCTAATTAAATAAGAATCTCTAATTAGTTCAAGTACATCGCTTATCTCTTTATCGCTTAATTCTAGTTTAAACTTTTTAGTTAATATTTCATCTGCTGAAAGTATTAATATTTTTTCAAATGTATCACTACTAAAATTAGAGTAATATTTTTTATTAACTTTTAGAAACTTTAGAAGATTTATGACCAATGGGATATAGTCTATTTTTCCATCAGACACCTCAAGTTCTATAATATCTAATAAACCATTTAAAACTAAAATATCCAATAATTTATTGTAGTATTCTTTACTTCTTAACTTTTTAATTAAATTAGAAACTTCCATTTAAAATACATAAAGAAAATAATTTATTATTTATGAACACGTAGATTCTTCAATAGTATAAGATATTTTTCCATTAAAAAGAATATACCAAATTATTAAAGGTACTAGTATAATTAGTCCAGATATAATATCATTTGTTATTCCAGAAAACTTTGATAATTTATTAAAAATAAGTACGCTGCATAATGAAAACAATATAGCTGCAACGAGATAAACTAAATTAAATTTCGATCTTGTTTTTGTTACATTTTTTCTCTTACTAGGATCTGGGTTTCTACATTTTCCATCTACACAATCACATTCAGTACCACAGCCTGGACATGTAGCTTTACTACTATCACATGTACCAAGACACTGACAAGGTACTTCCCACCAATTTTTACAAAGACTATTAGGTATTTTAATATTATACCACTTAGGGGGTTTCTCACCAAATGGCCAATTTAAATAACATGCGCCAGAGTCTAGTTTCTGTTCTTTTCCAATCTGATTACATTCAAAATGTCCATTTAAAAAGCGACCTAAAGCATAAAATACACCTATTATTCCGATAGATATAAAAATAGTTTTTATAATCTTACCATTTGAAACTGGGGCAGCATCGGTTAACCACGATGTTAATATAAGTAAAGGAACTAATATAAAAGATGAATAAAGTACATCTTCATTAAATCCGGTCCAAGTAAAATCAATACCACTACACGGTTTTCCACACACTTGTAAATATCTTAAAGAATCAAAATCTTTGGTATTACGAATTTTATTACCTTTTAATAAATTACACATCGCTTCACAGTGGGAAGTGCATACCCCTTTAGTCAGACCTAATATAGTTTCAGAAATAGTTGTATTTGCAGCACATGTTGTTGAAAAACACATACCTCCTTCGATATTTGCATCATTTTGATAATCATTAAGTCGTGTATTAATACAGGCACATTCTGGTAAATTACTCTGATTTGTATTTAATGAAAATAAATAATTTGCTATATTTCCACTCCCTCTATTAGTATCTTGTATTAATACAGCTGGGATATTTTGAGATGGAGTCTGTGATGGCTGTGTAATTTTTTTGATAGGCGGTTGATATCTAAATCCTCCTTTGGTCCCAGAGGCGCCTCCGGCACATGCACCTAAAAGCCTTGATCTTTTTGGAGAAGTATTAACAAATGCATTCATACATGAAATAGAGGGTGCTATACCAGTATTACTTGTTCTAATAGCGCACATTGGATCAGTTACTTCTAAATTAGGACCGCTCGTCCCACCATTTGTAACCGAATAGTATAAAACAGCCATCGGAGAAAACTGTTTAATTATTGCTGTATAATTTATACTTATAGCATGATAATTATTAGATTTTTTATAAGCAAATGCAGATCCTTTTAATGTACCATTTGGGTTAATAAAGTTATATGCAGATATTGGAGAAGATTGTTGTACTCCATTTACCATGTCCCAACAATTAAAGGACATTGGGATATTTTTCATTGCTGTTACCTCAGATGATAATGCTATTTGTAATTGCTGTAAGTTAGGAGTTTTAGTTTTTGTTCCAGCATAAAATAAATATTCTCCACTAAGATTTCCATCATTAGAACCAAAATATAACCTTGCTTGATCCTGTATATAAGTATTTAGTATAGATATTAAACTAGCATAATTTTCCGGTGTATCTTTTTGAAATAAAGATACTACAGAAGTATTTACATTAGATTCTAAAAATTGCCAAATACTTTGAGAAAAAGTTATTTGATACTGTTGTATACCATTTGCGTCTTTTTTATACTTTGTAATTGTCGGAGTAGGAATCAAATTAGCTATTAAACTGGGATTTGGAATAGGTTGTTGAGTTACAGTATCTATTGCATTTCCAAATACATTTTTCCATATAGTTAAACCGTCTAGTATAGATGTGGATGTTGCAGTAGATGAAGCGTCTTTAATTAATTGACTTTTCAAACTAGTTTGTATTCCAGTAGAACTAACAACTGGATTTAATGTATATAATTTAATAAAATCAGATGGACTATTAAATATAGTTAGACCACTTGCAGGATCATTTGAATACCAATCATTATAAATAGCGCATGCAGCTCCATGTATTAAACATCCATATGCTACGTATTGTCTTGAAGACATTGATAGATCAGTCGAATGTGCTACACTTCCCATCCAGGTAGCAAGTTGTGAAGTATTTGTTATAGGATTATTTCCTGTTAGAGAAGTAAAATCATAATTTACTCCTAATATAGGCTGTAACCTATTTGGACTGTCTGATGTAGGAGCACTTATTAAAGGATAATAACTAATCTGCCTCTGTTTAGATGATGGCATCCAAACCATATTTTCATAACCATCTGATGGTAAAGCTATAGTCCAATCATCTGGGTTGTCAACTGTTGCCTTTTTACCACTTCCTGGACAGGGTGCAGTAGAAGCTTTTTTACCTGGTTTAAGTTTTTGTCCCCACCTTACAAATCCACACGGAGGAGGACAATCTACTGGGCAATCGAATCCGCTGAGCGTTGAGTCTCTACCTAAATGAGGAACTGTCCAATTTTTTGTAGAAGTATTAATTACTTTAGGAAAGGTTGACGAAGTTATTTGAGGAGGATTAACATACTTTGGGCTATTATTACTTGGAACTGGACAGTAATTACCAGTACACCAATCACCTGCATTTCCGCCTTCATTTCCAGAACCGCTAAAAAATGTAATATCTTTAGTATTTGTAGACTGTTGTAACATGGTTTTGTTTCCATTTAAAACATCCAATGGATCTGCATATCCTTTATCTCCTAATTTAGTAGTATTAATATAGTCTGGAACTGCAGAAATCCATATCTGTTTATTAGTACAAAAGTCCCAATTATCTTCATAACCAGAAAAACAAAATCCATAATAAGAATTAAATATTAATTCTTTTCCAAATTTTATATTGCTAAGATCATAATATGGAACACAACATGTATTGCCTCCGTTGGGGTTTGATTTGGATTTAGGAGCAAGATTTGGGTTTGTTGTTATTGCATTTGTGGGAGTGTATTTACACAAAGGTTGTGTATGTGTAATATCTCCGCAACTTGGATTACAGCTTACTAAATATTGACCGGCTCCTATACCACTTTGTTGTGATTTACATCCGGATGTCGGCCCTGGATTTGTATTACCTTGTCTTGCAAATTGTCCAGGCCACATAGATTGATCCCATCCATGTTCGCCACTATTTCTACCCCATGTGTTTCCTCCATATAATGCGACAGCATCTACAGTAGATGCGTTATATAATATTGGACCAGTAAAGAATGCTTGAACTTTAAATTGAAAATCAGAGGTTCCAACATTTTGAAGATTAATACTTGCTGAATTATTGGTATATTTACTGGGTATAGTACTAAATTCTTTCGTAGATGATAATAAATGAGATCTTTTTTTAGTATACATTATTTATTATTATCAAATATTTTTTTTAATTAAATTAAGCTCTCCATATCATAACTAAACAGATAAGTATAACAAAAAGTACTAACCAATTACCTATTGTAGTCATAAAATGCTGTAATTCATAATGTTTATTTTTACAAACTCCCTGTACCATACTTATACTTCCAGATGTACCCGGATTTATAGAACCTATTAAATTATAAGCAACATTAGATGGTTTATATTGCATTTTATATTGTGTAAAATCAAATGTAGAACCTACAGATCTTGGAAACTTTGTTGCGTCTACCTCCGTTAAAAATGTAGTTTGTATTCCACTTGTAATGGGAGGCGTTATTATTAATATTTCCCATGGAAAAATCCATGTAGAACCTTCAATGAATGCACTGGACCCAGAATTATCTAGCCATACATTTAGAACGTATATTAATATAGTTCTAGCAAACCCAGAAACTACATTTTCCGCAAGAAGTTGTGGATCATTTGGTGCTGCTGACGTTATAGAAGTATCTGTTGAAAGAGCTTTTGATAAATTAGACATCCATACAATAAAAGAAGTTTTATTATTATTAGCAATACCATATCTAGAATCGGTAGTAGTTCCACCTGTAAGACCGGTTAAAGTATAAGAACCCCGGGGGTAACATTTTGCAGTATTTGTATCTTGAGCCGTACCCCACTGAGTCCATTGTGGTATTTTTGTTTTTGAATTCCATGTAAAACTTGCAGGTGTACATCTTCCCTGTAATAATGGGACTGGATCATCTGATAATCCCTTTACTTGATATTGTATAGGTACAGTGTAATATTTAGCACTTGTGCTAGTCGCTTGTGTAGCTAAATTAGGTATATTTCCACTTGGATCAGTTAATAAAGGAGGAATTGGATACGTATCTAATAATTTAACAAGTGTACTTATTATAGGATTTTTAATTCCTATAGCTTTAAATGCTGATAATTTAGTGTTAAAATCTGATAATACACTATTTGTTTGTAATAAACTTTCTATTGTAAATCCAGAATTATTAAAACTACCCGGACTACCTGTTATAACAGGGGTTGCTCCTGACATAGCAGCTATATCAAATAAACACGCTGGTGAGATGGCGGTATTTATAGCTATTGTAAGTTTCCAATCTAATACTTTAGCATTATCAATATCATATTTATTTACAATTGGATATGCATATTTAAGAGGGGCGGAGTTTATTTGACTTACTTGAGGTTTTTTATCAGTTATAAGACACTTAGTACAAGCAACAGGTTGTTCACTAGGTCCACCTCCGGTTATAGTACTTCCATTTCCTATAGTTGTAGCATTGGAACAAGGAGTTAATTTATTGAAAAATGGTCCCCAACTATTATACCACGCTAAAAATATTATAATTCCTATTAAAATAGCTACTCCTATAGTAATTAAAGGTTTCAAAAACCCCGTTGCAGATGTAGCTACTTCTCCAAATGACCAACCTATAGCTATAATAAGTATAGCAATTGCAATTAAAGCTCCACCAATTCCCTCAACAGTAGCAGATGCTGTCTGTTTAACACTTTGCGAAACTGTATTTGAAATATCAGTTATCTGTTTATTACTAGTGACCATATCTTGTGTTATATTTGTAGAATCGTCAATTGAAAAAGTAATATCTCCTCTTACCTTTATTGTTGTATCATTACATGTTATATTATTAGATGAGTTACTTACTAATGATTCTTGAGCAGAAACCTTGTTAACTACATCATTTGTAACGTTACATAACATACTAACAGCATTAGAAGCACTTGCATAACCTATACCTAATGAACCTACTTTTGAGGTTGCTGATTGTATAGCACTTTGCGCTACACTATTTGCTAAATTTGCTTTTCCATTTACATTGTTTACTTGAGACTGTCTTAATTTTGCTGTAGCATAAATTGTAGCAGCAAAATGTCCATTTGTACTTTGCATATCACACCCATAAAAATTAATACTATTTTGGACATTACTAATTAATTCTTGATTTATAGACGTTGAATTCTGTATAGTATTTCCGATATTTGTAGCTACATTTGTTACATTTGAACTTTGTGATGCACCCATTTATATTATTTATTAATAATAAATATTTTATTTTAGATAAATGAAATTCCTATTGTTTGCATCTTTATTACGTAGTGATTTTATACATTATAAGTATAGGTTTAATTTACACGAACTCGTACAAGTACATCATATAATACCTCAGGAATGGAAAAATTATAAAAATCTATTAGATTATGATATTCATTCTGGGTATAATCTTATATTTATGCCCACAAATAAAGGAAAAGACGTTTTATTTACAAGAAGACGGATTCATGATGGTGGACATCCAGTTTATAATAAATATATTAAAATGCGTTTAGATTCTGGCGACAATCCATTTATTTTAACAAAAGAAATCAGAAAAAAAATAATTAACGGAGAAGATATTCCATGGTAATTAATTTATTTTTGAAAAAAAAAAAATATATTTTATCTTTAATAAAAGAATAAATGGCTTTCCTTACTGGTACCCAAATGATGATTATTGCAGGTTTACTTGCCGTTGCAGTAGTAATTTATTTATTTATGCATGGTGATCTTTCTCTTGAACCTACTCAACCAGACAATCCTTTTGTAGGAATTGGAGCAAGTTCGGATACAAATACGTGGCACAATAGTATTGGACAAAATCAGGTAGCTGTTTCATCCGCTGGTCTACACGGAGCTGGAGAACCACCGGTTTGGTTTAATTATGAGATGCCAAGACCAGGTCTATATGGAAAACCCCCTGTAGAGTTTAAATATGGTACGGATGAAAAGCGTGTAGATATGGCGATGCATGGAGAAGATGAAGTTGCTGATCACGGTCATCCAGCTCATATGAAGCCAGTTCCTGTTGGACCTATCCCAGTTCCTGTTGAACCTATTGTAGATCCTTACGGAGATAAGAATATTTATAATTCGTGGGCTGATCCAATGGGAGTATTTCCACAGAACACTGGTGCATTTAAAACAAAGAGACTTGTAAGAAATAAAGATTGGGCAAATGTATTAGTTGGAGTACCGGGTGCTACGAATACAGAACTTGAGTCGCGTTTAGACAAAATGTTCTTTCCTAACCAGTCTAAGGTTACCCCCGCAGATAGACTTAAGATGTATGGTAATGCTCCACTAAATGATCCAATTGGAAATGCTTCTCCCGGTGATTTTATGCCAAATCAAGTATATAATGTCAATAGAATTCAAGACCGCGTCGTTTAATTTTGTATAAATATGATTAATTAAATTAAATTATAAAATATTTATATATTTATAATATGATATTTATAACGTTAATTTTTGTGGCAGCTATTATTTATTTAATTGTAGCAGGATATACTAAAATATTTCCATTTAATAACTTGACTTCTCCAAGTCCTCCAAGTCCTCCAAGTCCTCCAAGTCCTCCAAGTGTAAGTTCATCTCTAAGTCCTTATGATAGACAAGGTACAGTAGTTGTTCCTTTTTATCCTCATTACTATCGCCCACCGTGGTGGTGGCATCGTAGACATCATCATAGACGACCTATTCCCGGACCACCTGGACCACCTGGACCACCTGGACCCCCAACTCCACCGCCTCCACCGCCTCCACCGCCTCCACCGCCTCCACCCCCAAAACCACCTCAAGCACCTCAAGCACCTCAAGCACCTCAACCTCCTCCAGCGCTACAAGCACCGGCTCCACCTCCAA
>Ga0160422_10001704_pt1 | contig 13678 bp, 13 predicted proteins | sample Fk160mmetaG_FD_108192 | JGI IMG/M metagenome (GOLD analysis project Ga0160422, IMG submission 108192) | Marine microbial communities from the Central Pacific Ocean - Fk160115 60m metaG | ecosystem: Environmental > Aquatic > Marine > Oceanic > Photic zone | place: The Central Pacific Ocean...
CGTTTGAAACATTAGATATAATGGATGAAGAATTGCTAAGAAAAATTGTAAAAAAATATCAAATTACACAGATATATTTATTAGCTGCATTACTTTCTGCGACAGCTGAACAAAATATTGAACTGGGTTGGAAACTTAATATGCGATCTCATTCTCATGTGTTAAATATCGCCAGAGATGGTCTAGTAAAAAAAATATTTTGGCCGTCCTCAATCGCTGTTTTTGGTCCTAGCACGCCAAAGCAAAATACTCCACAAAACACAATTATGGATCCAGGAACAGTTTATGGTATCACCAAGCTCGCTGGAGAAAGATGGAACGAGTATTATTATAGCAAATTCGGAGTGGATGTCAGGTCCATACGTTTCCCCGGGCTTATAGGTTGGAAATCTGAGCCTGGCGGAGGCACAACAGATTATGCTGTTGATATATTTCACAAAGCAATAACAGAAGGTAAATACGAATGTTTCTTGTCTAAGGACACTGAACTTCCAATGATGTACATGCCAGACGCAATCCGAGCGACAATCAAATTAATGGAAGCTCCCTCTGAAAAAATTAAAATTCGTTCCTCATATAATTTATCAGGAATAAATTTTACCCCTGAAAAATTATCTAGAGAAATTAAAAAATATATTCCTAAATTTTGTATTAGTTATAAGTCAGATTTTAGACAAGAAATAGCTGATAGTTGGCCAAGATCAATAAATGATTCTGATGCAAGAAACGACTGGGGGTGGGCTCCAGAATATAATCTTAAAAAAATGACAGAAGATATGGTTTTTAACTTACAAAATCAATATAAAATCAAAACATAATGACTAGTAAAATAAAAATATATAATAGCCTTACTAGAAAAAAAGAATATTTTGAACCAATTATAAAAAATCATATTGGTATGTACGTCTGTGGCCCTACTGTTTATGGTAATCCACACTTGGGTCATGCTCGACCGGGAATTACATTTGATGTTGTTTTTAGATATCTTAAACACCTTGGATTTAAAGTTCGTTACGTAAGAAACATTACAGACGCAGGACACTTGGAAAATGACGCTGAAGAAGGAGAAGACAAAATTGTAAAAAAAGCTAGACTTGAACAATTAGAGCCCATGGAAGTGGTTCAATTTTACACATTAAGCTATCACAAAGCAATGGAAAATTTAAATTGCCTCCCTCCCTCTATTGAGCCTAGAGCTACTGGACATATTATTGAACAAATAGAAATGATTCAAAAAATCATTGAAAATGGTTTTGCATATGTAAAAAATGGATCCGTGTATTTAGATGTGAACAAATACAACGACTCTTATCCGTATGGTAGTCTTTCTGGTAGAAACTTAAAGGATACTTTGGAAGGAACACGAAAATTAGAAAGTCAATCTGAAAAGAAAAGTCCTGTTGACTTTGCTCTGTGGAAAAAAGCAAGTCCTGAGCATATTATGAGTTGGACATCTCCTTGGGGCAAGGGGTTCCCTGGTTGGCACATGGAATGTTCTGCTATGAGCAAAAAATATTTAGGCAATAGATTTGATATTCACGGAGGCGGTATGGATTTAATATTCCCTCATCATGAAGCTGAAATAGCTCAAAGTAATGCTTGTAACAATTGTAATCCAGCAAATTTTTGGATGCACAACAATATGGTAACTATTGACGGGAAAAAGATGGGCAAATCATTAGGAAACTTTATAAATCTAGATGAATTCTTTTCTGGTAATCACAAAAAACTTGAAAAACCATATTCTCCAATGACTATCCGTTTTTTCATTTTACAAGCTCATTACCGAAGTACAATTGATTTTAGCAACGAAGCTCTTCAAGCCTCAGAAAGGGGCTTTAAAAAATTAATGAACGCGATAGAAACATTAAATTCTTTAACAGTCTCAAATAAATCGTCCTTTAATGTCTTGGAGATTGAGAATAAATGTTATTCAGCGATGAATGACGATTTTAATACTCCCATTTTAATCGCTCATCTATTTGACTCGGTAAAACTAATAAATTCAATTAAACGTGGTAATGAAAAAATTAGTGTTGCTGACCTCAAGAAACTTAAACTTATATTTAAAATATTTTGTGAGGAAATTTTGGGGCTTATTTCATCAAAAAACGAAAATGATAATAACCATACTTCAAACATTATGGATTTAATTCTAAATCTAAGAAGCCGTGCTAAAATCAATAAAGACTTCGAAACAGCTGATTTCATAAGAGATGAGCTTGAAAAGACTGGAATTCAAATAAAAGATAGTAAAGACGGGAGTAGCTGGGAAATAAAATGAAGAATATAAATCACATAATCACTTTGACAATTATTTTGTTTTTATTTTCGTGTAATTCTGAAAAAACCACAAACGTTGTTGAAAAAGTAAAAAAACAAAAAGTTGAGGTTATTACTCCAAAATTTAACGCAGACTCAGCTTATCATTTTATAGAAAAACAAGTAGATTTTGGACCAAGAGTTATTTCGTCAAAGTCATGGGCTAAATGCGCATTGTGGTTAGAAAAAAAGTTGCTTAATTACACACCAAACGTTATTGTTCAAGAAGCTAACACAACAACCTACGATCAGAAAAGTCATGTGTTAAAAAATATAGTCGCATCATTTAATCTAGAAAAGAAAAATAGAATAGCTTTATTTGCGCACTGGGACAGTAGACACATAGCTGATCACGATACAATAAATCAAAGTGACCCCATACTTGGAGCAAACGATGGTGGCAGCGGAGTTGGAGTATTAATAGAGCTCGCAAGACAATTTAATATAAAAGAACCAAAAATTGGTGTAGATATCATACTATTTGACGCTGAAGATTATGGACAGCCTGAAAATTCAAGATATCCATATATGGAAGATTCGTGGTGTTTAGGTTCCCAACATTGGAGTAAAAACACCCATACCCCGTATTATACTGCTAAATACGGTATTTTACTGGACATGGTTGCGGGAAAAAACGCAACATTTTACCTTGAGGGTTACTCAACAATGTTTGCTTCATCAATTCTACAAAAAGTCTGGAAAACAGGACATAATTTAGGGTTTGGTAGACATTTTATATTTGAAGAAAGTCCCAAAATTACTGACGATCATTTCTACGTTAATACAATTGCAAAAATTCCTACAATTGATATAATAGAATATGATCCTAACACAAAAAATGGATTTAATAAATATTGGCACACTCACGGAGATGATATGAATAATATTGATAAAAACACATTAAATGCAGTTGGACAAACTTTAATAGATATTATTTACAAAGAATAAATAATATATTATTTTTTATCCCTCTAAAAACGCAACTCAATTGCATTTTTTGTTATTTTTGCATTAATAATTTAAAGGTATCAACTTATAAATGCATAAATTTCTAATTTCATTAATTATTTTACTGGTTAACTGTAAATTATTCTCTCAGTGTAATGGTTTAATATTAGATTATAATGACGAACCCATCGCAAACGTGGAAATTTTTATCGCTGATTTAAACCTAACAATTGGAAACAATGATGAAGGAGAATTTATTCTGGATAATGATATCCCTAAAAATGGATTAATTCACTTCTACAAACAAGGATACGCTTCAAAAATGATTAAGTACAATGGTGAAAACAAACTCTTGATCAAACTCGATAAACTACATGTAACAATTGATGAAATTGGAGTAAGTGACACCTATAATAAGCTTGGAGATAAAAAATATGTAAATATTGAAAAAAAGTCAATTAGTCCATCGTTAATTGAAAACAACACTTTGTTAGAAAACATCAGTGAACTTAACGGAGTTGATATGATATCCTCAGGAAATGGGATTCAAAAAATTATTGTTCGTGGCTTGTCTGGACTTAGAGTTGTAACATATTTAAATGGTATGCAAATTAACAATCAGCAATGGGCTAACGATCATGGTATTGGATTTTCAGAAATAGGGCTTGATGAAGTTGAATTAATTAAAGGTTCTAGTGCACTAAAGTATGGTTCTGAAGCTATTGGTGGATTAATTTATTTTAAAGATCAGCCATTCATCAAAAAAAATAAACCTACGGGTTTCCTTTCCTCAAAATTTAACACTAATAATCATTCGAATAATAGTCAGTTTGGAACTAGACTAAATATAGGAGAAGTATTTGTTAATTTATATGGACAAAATTTAATTGCTGGAGACTATCAAATGCCTGACAAAACATATTTATTTAATTCAAGATTCAAACAAAATGCTCTTAAATTGTCAATGTCTTATAAACATAAAAATCTACATACAGTTTTAAGATATCATCTTCACAATGAACTTACGGGCATCCCAGGACATGTATGTGTTGGAGATCCTAAATTACAATCTTTATCGGAACTTTCTTACTCAAAAGATTTTACAAATTTTGAGGAAAAATACAATAAGAAAATACCATATCAAGACATAGAGAATCAATTATATACCATAGAGTCAAATTATTTTTTAGGGTCTACACATTTCAATTTACTTGTGGGTCATTATCGAAACAATTTAATTGAGTATGGTGAAAAATGGACTAAGCCCGATTTTGATATGAATTTAAATAATACCTTAATACATCCAAATGTAAAATTTTCTCTGGAAAAATATAATTTTGAATTTGGATCTCAAATAAATTACTTAGAAAACATCAACAACGTACAAAACAGATTAATACCAGACGCTAACTCTTTGAACATTGGTCCATATGCAATTTTTAACTATGATAATAATAACTTTGGGTACAATTTGGGATATAGATATGATTACAAAAACTTAATTTCACAAGATAATACTGTAACAAGTGATAAAAAAGTCTTCAATACTGATTACTCTAACAACTTTCAATCTAGCAGCATGTCTTCAGGAATGTTTTATAAATTAAATGATCATATCTCCAGGGTTAGTTATTCTGAAGCGTATAGAGCTCCCCACTTCTCAGAACTATTCTCAAACGGAGTCCATCACGGTACAAATAGATATGAAATTGGAGATGAAAATTTATCAATAGAAAAGTCAAAACAAATAGACATAAAATATCAATGGTCTAACAATCATTTTGGTGTAATTGTTAATCCATTTCTTCAAAATATAAATAACTTTATATCCGTAGTGCCAACTGATTCAATATACACTGAGCAAGATTTAAATGGAAATATAATTACCTCATATACAGTTTATAATTACATACAATATGACAATGTAACAATTAGTGGTATAGAAATGAATCTTCATTATCATCCTCACATTTTACACAACCTTCATTTTGAGCAATCACTTTCATTACTCAAAACACAAAACAACGACGATGAAAATGGGCTGTCTATGACTCCAGCGAATGGCATTAATACTAAATCTTCTTATGAGTTTAACCATTCATTAATGTCCATAAAAAAGATTTCTCTATCGCACATGTACAAATTCAAACAAAGTAGTTTTTCTGAGTATGAAGAAATAACCAATTCTTACAGTACTATTAATCTTGGATTTGGAGGTCAGCTCAATAATAAATTTAATTATTTCTTTATGATAACGAATTTGCTTAATAAAAAATATACGCCTCACACATCAAGATTAAGAGGTGTTGGTGAGAATGGTGTTCCAAACCCAGGGAGATCATTTGGACTAAATTTAAATTATGAGTTTTAAAAAATACTCTGATGAGCCTTTATTAGGCGAAACACCTTTAACCAGGTGTCAGTATTAATTAATTTAAATAGCTATGAAAAATTTAAAATTCGGAATGTTCGCTCTTTTAATCGGAATGTTTGCTTCTTGTGATAGTCATGATGACGCGTGTCATGAATGTCATATAGCTTATATTGTTGACAATGTTGAAATCGCTGAAGTTGAAATTGGAGAGTTCTGTGGTTCTGCTTTAGAAGAAGTAGAAGGACCTGATTATACTCATGAGCTTACTGAAGATGTTACCGTACAAGGACTTGACGGCAACGACGTAACTGTTCCAGCAGGCGTTTACAATGAAATACATTGTGAAGACCATGGTCATGATGATCACGATCATTAATAACTCTAATCCTCCAGAGAACTTAATTAAATTTTTCTGGAGGATTTAAAATTTACTCAGTAGATTTTTACTCATCACATCCTTGAACATATAATATTTCAAACTCTTTAACAACAAGTGTTTTGTAATTATTAACGATATCTTTTCTGAAGTGTCCAATCATCTTACACTCCATAGGGAAATATTCCATTTCACAAACATCTAGATATAATTTATTAATCTCCTCTATTTGTTCGTTTACAAACTCAATCCTCCATTCTTCTAAAGTTAACTCATCTTTGAAAACATGATGACCTTCTCCGTAAATCCACCATCCTAAATGTGTTGTTTCTTTCTTATTTTCAATCAAAACCTTAAACTCATTTTTCTTAGAGTCTGAATTAAATTTAGTATTTACATTTATTTGTATTGAACAAGATGATAAAATTAAAAGACTAAGGGATAGAATTATGAATGTTTTTTTATTTTTCATCTGTAAAAATTCATTTCGTCAATATATTTCCAGGCTTTTTCAGGTAGCAAATAAGAAACTTTCTTTCCTTCTTTTAAAGATTTTCTAATAAATGACGCCGAAACCTCCATTTTAGGAACCCCTTTGATTATATTAATGTTTTTATGACTTAAATTTACATCGTGATTAAATCTGGGATACACATAAATAGAGAAGTGCTCTAAAATCTGATCGTGATTTTTCCATTTATGAAAACATTTTAAATTGTCAGATCCCATAATTATAGAAAATTCCGTGTCTGGATATTTTTCTTCTAATCGAACTAAAGTGTCAATAGTATACGAAGGTTTTGGCATATAAAATTCAATGTCGGAAACTTCAAGTTTTGTGTCATCTTCTATTTCTGACTTTATAATTTGTAGCCTGTGGTGTTGATCTAATAAGCTTTTCTTTTCTTTATGAGGATTATGTGGTGAAACCACAAACATTACCTTATCAAGATCAGAAAACTCTGCCAAATAAGATGCAATAATTTTATGTCCTATATGAAAAGGATTAAACGATCCAAAAAACAGTCCTATTTTCATTTTAAGACAAAATAAAATTATTTACTAATTCTTTAGCCTCAATACAAGCGGCAGCATAATTATCATTAATAATTAACTGGTCAAACTCATGGGATCTATTCAATTCTTCGGACGCTTTTGCTAAACGCTTTTGCAAACTCTCCTTAGACTCTGTTCCTCTATTAAGGAGTCTATCTTCTAAAGACTTAATCGAGGGAGGCATTATAAAAATTGACAAACAATTCTCAGGGTACTGATTTTTAATATTTAAACCTCCCTCTACATCAACATCAAAAATTACTGTTTTTTCCTCCTTCCAAATTCTATTTAACTCTGATTTTAATGTTCCATAGTACTGATTTTCATAAACCTCCTCCCATTCCAAAAATAAATTTTGATTGATTTTATTTTTAAAGTCTTTAATATCTAAAAAATAATAATCTACTGCTTCTTTCTCGTTCTTTCTGGGCGGTCTACTACACGCAGAAATCGAAAATGAAAGCTTAGGTATTTCCTTAAGTAAACTGCGTACTATTGATGTCTTCCCTGCTCCTGAGGGTGCTGATATAACAATTAACTTATCTTTCATAGAATATTTAATAGCTGTTCTTTAATTTTTTCTAATTCATCTTTCATTTGAACAACAATTTTTTGCATTTCTGAATCAGAGGATTTAGAACCTATTGTATTTATCTCTCTTCCTATTTCTTGTGCAATGAAAGCTAGTTTTTTTCCAACAGGCAATTTGGATTTCATGCAGTCTAAAAAATAGCTAAGATGAGCATTTAGCCTTACTTGTTCTTCAGTAATGTCCTGTTTTTCTAAGTAATAGATTAACTCTTGCTCAAACCTAGCTTCATCAATATTTTTTAAATTAAGCTTGGTAAGATTATCATTTAAATTACTTTTTATTTTTTCAATTCTTCTTTTGGACAAAGGGTCAATCTGTTTTAATAATTTATAAAGATTATTAACTCTATTTTTTATATCTCTCTCCAATTTTTTTCCCTCGTCTTTTCTATATTTTTGTAAATTATCTATAGTTTTTAATATAGCCTTTGAAATTTGGTTCCAATTATTTTCATCGATACTTTCTTCTTCTTTAACAAAAACATCTGGCATCTGAACTAAAGTTTGTATTATGTTACTGTAAGATGAGTCTTCATCCTTCTCGGAGCAACCTAAATTATCTAAATCTTTTTTTAAATCATCAATCTGGAGGTAATAGTCCTTTATCAATTTTTTATTTAATTTAAAAGTATTAGAAAATTCTTTTTTTTCTCTCCAAATGGAAAGTTCTATTTTCCCCCGTTGTAGTTTTTCTGAAATCAACCTTCTTAGTTCTATCTCTTTATCACGATACTTTGAAGACATTTTTATAGTTATATCAACCTGCTTAGAATTTAGAGACTTTAACTCAATCATAAAATTAGAGTTGTTTAAGTTAATCTCTTGTTTTCCATAGCCTGTCATAGAATGTATCATCTGATTAATTTTTTATGCAAATTTAGAAAAGATTATTTTTTTTTACTGCATTGGGATTAGTACTTACCAAATATACGCCAATAAATATTAAGGCAGCTGCTAATAATTTTGTTTTATCAATTGTGTCCACATCCCTGATAATGGCGAAGATACTTGCTAGCAAAGGTTGTAAATAAATATAGATGCTTACTGTTGAGGGGGTGAGTTGTCTTAAAGATAAAGAATTAAACAAATAAGCCAAAAATGTAGTACAAAATACAACAAATACAATTGAAAAGTATATTGGCGTCGGTATATCATCCCATGTAACTATCGATAACTCAGAGTATCCAAAATATAATACATATAAAAAGCCAAATCCAAAAACATAAAACATAACTGTAACTGGGTGATATTTTTTCATTAAAGGCTTTACAATTACCAGATAGATACCATAACTCAGTGCATTGACAAATATCATTAAGTTGCCTAGAGTATGTTCTTGGTCAAATTCAATATGTTTGCCTTTGGTTATTAATATATAAGCTCCAATAATTCCCAGGATAATGCCTAATCCCTTTTTAAAAGTAATCGATTCATTGATTAGAAAGTAAGAAAGTAATAATACTAGAACAGGATTTACAGTCATAATAATTGAAGCATTGATTGGAGTTGTTAAATTTAGTCCTTCAAAAAATAATAATTGATTAATAGCGACTCCAAATAAACCGCAAACAGACAACAGTAAAATGTCTTTATTTTCAACTTTCTCTTTAATAAAAAGAAAATAATACAATGAGAAAAGTACAACAGCTCCAACTACTCTTAATAATATAAAACCCGATGGTTCAATATAGTAGGGCATAACATCTTTTGCTATAGTATAATTTAACGCATAAATTAAATTCGCAACAAATAAAAATATATGAGCTAAAAGTGTTTTATTCAATATGGTGTTTTTTACAAAAGTAAAATTAAATTCTACAAAAATTGGTAGATTTGCTAACCTTAAAAAAATTAAAAATGAAATTTGGAACGAAAACAATTCATGCTGGTCAAAAAGCAGATCCTTCTACTGGGGCTATTATGACCCCTATTTATCAGACATCTACATACAAACAAGATAGTCCGGGGGAATTTAAAGGATATGAATATTCTAGAACAGGAAACCCAACTAGAACCGCTCTTGAAAATAACTTAGCGGCTTTGGAAAACGGAAAATATGGACTTTGTTTTGGAAGTGGATTGGCTGCTGTAGATGCTATTATTAAGCTTTTAAACCCCGGTGACGAAGTTATTTCTACCAATGATTTATATGGCGGTACTTATAGAATTTTCAGTTCTATCTTTGAAAAATATGGCATAAAGTTTCACTTTGTTGGAATGAATGATGATTCAAAAATTATATCACATATAAATAAAAATACAAAGATGATTTGGGCAGAAACTCCAACGAATCCAATGCTGAATATTATTGATATTAGAAATTTAAGTATTTTATCAAAAAAAAATAAATTATTACTAGTAATAGATAATACTTTCGCAACGCCCTATTTGCAACGACCTCTTGAAATGGGAGCAGATATAGTAATGCATTCTCTTACTAAATATATGGGGGGACATTCTGATGTTGTAATGGGAGCCGCTATCTGTAATAACCATGATATTGCTCAAAAACTATATCATATTCAAAACTCTTGTGGAGCTGTACCTGGACCTATGGATTCTTTTTTAGTTTTGAGAGGGCTGAAAACTTTACATGTGAGAATGCAACGACACTGTGAAAATGGTAAAGTAATCGCTAACTTTCTAAAAAATCACTCTAAGGTTGAAAAAGTTTTTTGGCCGGGTCTTGAATCCCATCAAAACCATAATATTGCTAAAAATCAAATGGATGACTTTGGAGGTATGATTTCATTTAATCTTGTAAACAACAAACTTGAAGACGCAATTAAGTTAGTATCAAATACACATTATTTTACTTTAGCTGAAAGTTTAGGAGGTGTAGAGTCACTTATAGGACATCCCGCCTCGATGACTCACGCTGCAATCCCTAAAAAAGAAAGAGAAAAAACTGGAGTAATCGATTCTCTTATTCGTTTAAGTGTAGGAATAGAAGACGTTGAGGATTTAATAAAAGATCTTGAAAAGTCATTTAACCTAATATAATGAGTAATGTAGCGTTTATTACAGGTACAGGAAGCGGTATTGGAAAATCACTAGCGGAATTGCTTTTAAAAAAAAATTATGTAGTTTTTGGTTATTCTAGAAAAAACAACATCAAACATGCGAACTTTCATTTCACTAAAATTGATCTAAGCAATTTAAAAAATGTTAAAAATATTAGACTACCTGAGTTAAAATATAAAAAAATTACACTTGTAAATAATGCAGCTACAATTGGGGAAATAATTCCAATTTTTCATAAAAAAGAAGAAGATATAATTAAAGAATATAATTTAAATATTATAACACCAACAATATTATCTAGGAAAATAATAAATAAATACTTTGATTTAAATAAAACTATAATAAATATAAGTTCTGGCGCAGCAAATAAATCAATCCCCTCTTGGAGCACATACTGCGCAACTAAATCTGCATTAGACAGGTTTACAGACACAATTTGCAAAGAGAATATACCAAATTTGAATGTTTACTCAGTACACCCGGGTGTTGTAGATACCGATATGCAAAAAAATATTAGAGAATGTAAACAGGAGCATTTTCCTTTAAAAGAAAAATTTATAGAATATTATGAAAAAAATCAACTTGAGAATCCTCAAATTGTAGCACAAAAAATATATTTAATTATAAAAAACCCTTCAAATTTTTGTGAAAACATTGTTTTTGTACGAAACATTGAATTAAACTAAAAATATCATAGATATTTTGTCATTTTTTATTGTTTTCGACTGGTTTTCAGACAATTACATGAATTCTCAATTTTTAACATTTTTTTGTTAAAAAACCATGTAAAAATTTATTTAAAAGACTTGAAAAAACTAACATAAGAGTCTAAATATCAACATGTTAGTGTTTTTTTAAAAAAAACGAAACAAAATAAAATTGAGTTAATTGTAAATTTAAAAAAATTTTAAAAAAAACAATTTAAAACAAATAAGTTTCTAAGTTTGGGGTAATATTAACCAAAATTTATTTTATTATGGACAAAGTATTTAAGTACTTTAATGACTTCTTTAAAGGTTTAACCGGATTAATTCTGGGATTATTAGCTCTTTCAATAGTAGCGGACTTCTTATTCGGGCCAGGATCAATCGCAGGAATTAACGTGATTGATAACATTACAGCAGTTGTGACTAACTTTGCTGGAGGTGGTGTAATTGGATTAATTGGTCTGTTAATTGTTTGGAGTCTAATTTCAAGTAAATAATCATTCTATTTAAGACTACGAAAAATAGCCCTTTAAATATAAAGGGCTATTTTAATTTAATAATTCACACATGACATTATGATAGATAAATTAAAAAAAATTCGAGAATTTTTGACTGAAATTATTGCAAGCGCATTATCATTTTTATGTCTAGGAATTATAGTACAGCTACTAATTAACGATACTATACTAGGCTGGGATCCTGTTGGTAATGTGAAAAATGCTGGAAGTGCCTTCATTGGTATTATATCAATTGTATTGTTGTATATATTATTTATGAGAAAGAAGTAGAAGTCTAGTGTGCTTCCAACCAGTTTTTACCCACCCCTATGTCTATTTCTAAAGGGACATCTAACTTTATTGCTTGTTTCATCTTTTCTATAACAATTTCCATCAAAGTTTCTTTCTCAGTTTTTTTAACATCAAAAACAAGTTCGTCATGAACTTGTAAAAGCATTCTTGAATGTAATTTTCGACTCTCTATTTCTCTCTGAATATCTATCATTGCTTTCTTAATAATATCTGCAGCAGAACCCTGAATAGGCGCATTAATTGCATTTCTTTCTGCAAATGCTCTCATCATCGCGTTTCTGGAATTAATATCTTTTAAATACCTTCTTCTTCCCAAAATAGTTTCTACATATTCATTCTCTCTTGCTTTAAAAATACTTTTGTCCATGTATTTTTTAACCTTAGGAAACTCTATAAAATAACTGTCTATGATTTCTGCAGCTTCGTTTCTTTTGATTCCCAGTCTTTGAGAAAGACCAAAAGCAGAAATACCATAAATAATACCAAAGTTTACCATTTTTGCATTAGAACGCATATCTCTTGTCACGTCTTCTTCCTTTACCTTGTACACTTTAGCTGCGGTTGCTGAATGGATGTCTACACCAGAATTAAAAGCCTTTAACATAGATTCATCTTTACTTAACGAAGCCATAATTCTAAGTTCAATTTGGGAATAATCCGCTGCTAATACTTCAAATTCATCATCTCTAGCTACAAATGATTTTCTCATTTTTCTGCCTTTTTCTGTTCTGATGGGAATATTCTGTAAATTGGGATTTGTTGAACTCAACCTACCAGTTGCAGCCACCGATTGATTAAATGTTGTGTGTATTTTTCCTGATTGTGAGTCAATCATTAATGGTAGAGCGTTTACATAAGTAGATAGTAACTTTTGTAATCCTCTATACTCTAATATTAAATCAACTATATGGTGTTCTCCTTTCAGCTTAGTAAGAGTTTCTTCTGAGGTGGAATATTGGCCAGATTTTGTTTTTTTGACTTTTTTGACTATTTGCATTTTATCAAAAAGCACTTCTCCGAGCTGTTTAGGAGACGAAATATTAAACTCTTCACCTGATAATTTATAGATTTGCTTCTCCAAAGATAAAATTTCTTCACTGAGTTCTAAAGAATAGTTTTGTAACATTTTTACATCTAAATTTATACCCTCTAATTCCATTTTAGATAATACTTTTACTAATGGCATTTCAATAGATATGAACAAATCATATAAATTTAGTTCTTTTAATTCATGCGTAAATATCTCTGAAAGTTGTAATGTTATGTCTGAGAGTTCGCAACAATAAAACAACTGCTTTTCTTCAGATAATTCTGAAATATTTCTTTTTAGCTTACCTTTACCTAATACAGAACTAATATCAAAACTATTATGTTCTAAATAATTTTGAGAAAGTAGTTCTATATCATGCCTCATATCTGGATGTAATAAATAATGTGCTATAGAAATATCAAAAATATTATCTATTTCATA
>Ga0160422_10001705_pt1 | contig 13672 bp, 11 predicted proteins | sample Fk160mmetaG_FD_108192 | JGI IMG/M metagenome (GOLD analysis project Ga0160422, IMG submission 108192) | Marine microbial communities from the Central Pacific Ocean - Fk160115 60m metaG | ecosystem: Environmental > Aquatic > Marine > Oceanic > Photic zone | place: The Central Pacific Ocean...
ATTATATCTCTTCATACACATAATGATCAAGGTATGGCTGTAGCTGCAACAGAATTAGGATTAATGGCAGGAGCTGATAGAGTGGAGGGAACATTATTTGGTCATGGTGAAAGAACAGGAAATGTAGATCTTGTTATTTGTATTAATAATTATTATGCAAGAGGTATTGAGACTGGAATAGATCTTGCAAATTTACCAGCCATCGCAAATAAAGTGGAATCCTTGACCGGTATGCCCATTTACTATCGACAGCCATACTCAGGATCATATGCGTTTACTGCATTTTCCGGATCTCATCAGGATGCAATAAACAAAGGAATGAAAAAATTAAACGATGCTCCAAAATTATTTAACCAAAGTTGGAAGGTTCCATATTTACATATTGATCCTATGGATATCGGCAGGAAGTATGAAAAATTAATTCGAATTAACTCTCAGTCAGGTAAAGGAGGAGTTGCTTGGGTATTAGAACAGGATTATGATATCGAGTTGCCAAAAAATATTCAGTTAGAATTAAGCAATTATGTACAAGCATTTAGCGAAAACGTAAAACGAGAAATTTCTTCTAACGAAGTTTATGAAATATTTATTAATAATTTTGTCTCTCCATCCGGAAATTATGAATTAGTTGGTTATTGGCCGAGACCAAATGATAAAGACCCAACATTTATTCATGGAGAAGTTCATATTAAAATTAATGACGTTTTTCATAAAATAAATTCAGATGGAAATGGCCCTATATCTGCATTTGTAGGTGCTCTTCGTAAAATATTAGATATTGAATTTATTGTGGAAAACTATCATGAGCAATCTGTAGGTAAGGGTGCAGACGCAAAAGCTCTTGCAATAGTTCCGTTAAAAACAGTAAAAGGTGAAAGGGTATATGGAGTTGGAATTGATTCAAATATTGATCAAGCTGCAGTTAGAGCCATTGTTTGTTGTCTTAATAGATTAAAAACTGGAAAATAATGATTAGTTCAAAAACAAAAATATTTGCTGTTGTTGGGCATCCAATAGATCATTCGCTTTCACCTCTAATGCAAAACGCTTCTATGAAAGCAATAAATTATGATGGTGTATATCTTGCATTAAATATTCATCCAAATGAAATTATTAAAACATTACCTGTAATGAGTAAAATTGGTTTTAAAGGTATAAACTTAACAATTCCTCATAAAGAAATCGCATATAATCATTTAACTTTTCTTGATGATAGTGCCAAAATCTTTAAATCAGTTAATACAATTTTATTTGAGGATGATAAAATTAAAGGTTTTAATACCGATGGATATGGTTTTTTAAAGGCTTTAGAGCATAGTTTTGGCAAAAATGTTGAAGGTGATAATGTTTTTGTTCTTGGTTGTGGTGGAGCTGGTAGAACTGTTGCGTTACAATCTATACTTAGTAAAGCAAAAAGTATTTGGTTAGCAGATATTGACGAAGAAAAAATTTTTAATCTTAAAGATGAAATTTTAAGTTTAAATCCGAATGTTATCATAAATTATTCAACAAATTTAGATGATCAGATAGAAGGATGTAAGATGAGTGATTTAATTATTCAAGCTTCTCCGGTTGGGATGAAAAAAAATGAAGAGTCATTATTTCCAGTTGAAGCATTCAATAAAAATCAAAGAGTTTTTGACTTAATTTATATGTACCCGGAAACATCTTTTATGAATAACGCTAAAATAAGGGGTGCAAAAATAGCAAATGGTTTAAGCATGCTTTTATTTCAAGGCGAAAGAGCTTTTAAAATATGGACTAATCATGATGCCGATCAAGATGTAATGATGAGTGTTTTGTCCAATAAAGTTTACAATTAGGAAGTTAAATTTTGAACATTGATGTTTATTATTTTCTGCTTTTTATTTTTGGAGCATGCTGGGGGAGTTTTCTTAATGTTTGTATTATAAGAGTTGCAAACGGAAAATCTATTATTTTTCCTTCATCATTATGTTTAGTTTGTAAAAAAAAAATTAGTTTTTATGATAAAATTCCTATTATAAGTTGGATTTTTTTAAAAGGTAAATGCAGAAATTGTAAATCTAAAATTAATATTATTTATTTGTTTATGGAATTATTTGTAGCTGCTCTCATGCTATGCATTGTATTTACCTATTCCTTATCTCCTCTTTCGCTTATTTATGGAATTTTTTTCTCCTTACTAATCGTAGGAAGTGGAGTTGATATTAAACAAAAATGGATACCTGATACGGTCACAATTGGTGGTATTTTTTTTGGTTTAGTATGTAGTTACATATTTCCAAAATTACATGGATGCGAAATTAATTTTGATTCATTAATTTTGTCGATAAAAGGTTTTTTAGTTGGTAGTTCGATATTATTGGTTGTTGGGATTATTGGAAAGTTGATTTTGAAAACCGATGCTATGGGTATGGGCGATGTAAAACTTTTAGGCGCTATTGGTTCTTTTGTTGGTATTGAAGGAATATTTTTCTGTCTTTTTACCGCGTCATTTATTGCATTGATAATAAGTCAGATTTTATTTTTAATGAAAAAGAGATCTTTTAGAGATGAGATTCCATTTGGTCCCTATCTTTCTGTATCGTGTATTGTCTGGATTTTATTCAACCTCTCCAATTTAAATCTCTTTACATTTGGCAATCTATTTTATTAATTAATATATATGAAGACTGATAGAAGAAATTTCATTATTCCGGCCGTTGGTTTAGCTACAGCGGCACATGCATTTCCGTTGAATGAAAAAACATTTGATGTTGCATTGCCTGGGTGTGATATAAAAATGTCTAAATTAGGATTTGGGACAGGGACAATTGGTTGGTTAACCAAAAATGCAAGATGGGCTAAAAATAATCCAAATAGAAAAAAATTAATGGAAGACTCGGATGCTATCGATCTTTTTCATAGGTGTTATGAAAGAGGAATTAATTTTTTCGATTTAGCAGATGGATATGGAACTCATGGGTTTTGTAAGGAAGCATTAAGAAGTATTCCAAGAGATAAGGTAGCGCTAATGACAAAATTTTGGTGGGCAGATGCAGTTAAAGGAACTCAACGTAGTGAATGGATTAAAGCTACAGCGAAACTTTCTATTTCAGAAAGAAAACAATATGTAAAAAAAGATGTTGATCGTTTTTTACGAGAATTAAATACAGACTATATTGATATGATGCTTATTCATTTACTCTTTGATAGAGATTGGATTGAGCCAATGAAACCTTATATGGATGTTTTATCAGAATATAAAGAAAAGGGAGTAATCAAGACATTAGGTGTATCTTGTCATGATTATGGCGCAATGGAGACCGCGGTCGAATCTCCTTGGGTAGATGTGTTATTAGCAAGAATAAATCCTTACGGTGTAAAATGTGACGGGTCTGCCGATGAAGTTTTAAAGGTTTTAAACCGAGGTAAGAAAAACGGAAAATTTATTATTGGGATGAAAATTTATGGGGACGGACAATTATCAGATGATAGAGACAAATGTATGAAATTTGCGCAAAATTCTAAAGTTTTGGACGCAATGACTATCGGTATGAATAGTACAGAACAAATTGACGATAATTTAAAATTATTTAAGAGGTATGCAAAAAGTTAATTAGTGTCTAATTCGACGAGAGTTTGCAATTCTCTTTCTTTTTTCACTCGGTTTTTCGTAACAACGTTTTGATCTCATTGTTTTTAAAATACCTTCTTTATCCAAAGCTTTTTTTAATCTACGCAATGCGCGATCAACATTTTCGCCTCGTCTCACTTTTACTTCACAAGTTTCCTGTGCCACTAATATTACCTCCTAATAAGAATAATTGAATGAAGGTGCAAAAGGTATGTTAATGAATTAAACAAGTCAATAGGATTAAATTATTTAATTTTTGTGAAATTGACTTAGTATTAAATTAGGCATTTCTTCAATTACACCTAAATGAGGTAAAGTATTAAATATTACATTCGGGTATAATTTTTTAGCTTTATTAATCTCCTCAGGAATATCCTCTGCAACATGAAGTCCAACTGCAAGGAAATACGGAAATATAGTAATTTTTTTTGCACCTTTATTGATAAGTAAATCAATTGCGTCTGGAATTAATGGTTCTGCAAGTTCTAAAAATGAACATTCAAGCATGTCAAATTCACCCTTGTTATTTTTACTTATTTTTTCTGATAGTTTACGAACCTCATCGTTAGAGGCTTTTCTTCTACTACCATGGGCTATTAATAAAAGTGCGTGCATTTTCAAATTATATTATCGTATTTTTCCTTCTTCTTTTCTTTTAGTAACTACTTCTGTTGCAATATTTGATGGAACTGCTTCATAATGTTCAAATTCCATAGAAAAACTTGCTCTTCCTTGAGTTAAAGATCTTAGAGTATTTGAGTAGCCAAACATCTCACTTAGAGGCACAAAACCACGAATAATTTTGTTTCCACCACGTTCATCCATGGAATCAACCCTTCCTCTTCGTTGAGCTATAGTCCCATTCACTGCTCCCATATATTCATCAGGTGTAGTAACTTCTAGTTTCATTATTGGTTCAAGTAATTGTGGTTTACCTTTCATAAATAGTTCTTTAAATCCTTGTCTAGCTGCAATTTGAAAAGCAAAATCTGATGAATCAACATCATGATAAGACCCATCTGTAAGTCTTACGCGCATATCAACAACAGGATATCCAGCATAAGGGCCAGATTCTAAAGCTTGCTTCACTCCTTTTTCGCATGATGGTATATATTCTTGTGGAATTCGTCCTCCAGTAATTTCATTAACGAATTCAAATCCATGCCCCGGCTGTTGGGGTTCAAGTGTCATAACTACATGTCCATATTGACCTCTACCACCAGACTGTTTAGCGTGTTTATAAAACCCATCAGACATAGCTGTTGCAGTTTCTCTGTACGCCACTTCGGGTCTACCTACTTCTGCAACAACGCCAAATTCACGTTTTAAACGATCAACAATGATTTCTAAATGAAGCTCTCCCATTCCAGAGATAATCGTTTCGTTAGTTTCCTGATCATATGCAACGGTAAAAGTTGGATCTTCGTCTGCCAAACGATGAAGCGCTTCACCAAGTTTTTCGTTGTCAGCATTTGACTCTGGTTTAATCGATATACTAATAACGGGGTCAGGAAAATCCATACTTTCGAGAATGATCGGTTTTTCTTGGATACATAAGGTATCACCTGTTTTGGTATCTGTTAAACCTACAACAGCAACTATATCCCCTGCATAGGCTTTATCGATAGCTTCTTGTCGATTTGAATGCATTCTTAAAAGTCTACCAACTCGCTGTTTTTTTTGCTGAGTTGCATTCCAAATAGATGAACCTGATTCAAGCGATCCAGAATAAATTCTAATATAAGTTAATTTGCCCATATGTTTATCTGACATAATTTTAAAGGCTAGTGCAGACAATCCTTCATCGTCAGAAACTTTTCTTGTATTTTCCTCATCATTACTACAATGAATTGGTGGGATTTCATTTGGCGCAGGTAAAAGAATATTTACTCCATCGAGTAACTGCTGAACACCCTTATTTTTGTATGCAGAACCACAGAAAACAGGAATAATTTCTCTAGAGCAAGTAGCTTTTCTTAAACCTGCCCATATTTCTTCTTTTGTTAAATCCCCTGCATCGAAATATTTTTCCATTAATTCTTCATCTTGTTCTGCGCATTTTTCAACAAGATTATTTCTCCATTCATTAGCTTTTTCTTTTAATTCAGATGGTATTTCAGTTTCATCCCATTCCGCACCCATTACTTCATCTTTAAAAATTAAAGCTTTCATACTTATTAAATCAATAATACCTATAAAATCATCAGAAGCACCAATTGGAATTGTTACGGGTACAGCGTTTGCGCCCAACATATCATGAATATTTTCAATTACTGAATAGAAGTCAGCTCCTATTCGATCCATTTTATTAACAAATGCAATTTTAGGCACTTTATATCTTTCTGATTGCCTCCACACAGTTTCAGATTGGGGTTGAACTCCTCCAACAGCACAATAAAGAGCAATTGCACCGTCGAGAACACGAAGTGCACGTTCAACTTCCATTGTAAAGTCAACGTGACCAGGAGTATCGATTAATGATAACATGTGATCTTTCCAAACACAGGTTGTAGCGGCTGAAGTAATAGTTATACCTCTTTCCTGTTCTTGTTCCATCCAATCCATGGTAGCAGCACCATCGTGAACTTCTCCAATTTTATGAGACCTTCCTGTATAATAAAGAATGCGCTCAGAAACAGTAGTTTTACCTGTATCAATATGAGCCATAATTCCAAAATTTCGAACTTTATCCAATGTATATTCTCTAGCCATTTTTATAACCTCGCATATATTAAAATCCTAAGTAAGTGTGCGTATATACTATCGTATAATAATAATTGAAAGTAATTTTAAACGGTTATTTAATTAATTTTTTAAAATTATTAATAGGATCTTGTAATTATTTCTCGTATAAAACCCAAATTTTTCGTTTTATTAACTATATGTTTATCGACAGTCATATTCATTTAGATAAATTTGTTGACGATGGTATTTTGGATAAAATAATCAAAAATGCTGAACAAAATAATGTACAAAAAATGATCTCTATTGGAGGATCTGATGATGCAAATTTATTATCAATCAATCTATCTCAAAAGTATCCAAATATAATTTATGCTTCTGCAGGATATGATAGAGATATATGTGAGTTTGAATATTGTGAAAATAATCTAAAGAACCAAATAAGTTCGGAATATGTAGTTGGAGTTGGAGAAACTGGTTTGGATTATTTTCATTCTGATAAAAATAAAAATCAACAAATAGAATTATTCTCTCTTAATCTAGAATTAGCTTATCAGTTTAATAAACCTGTTATTGTGCACTCAAGAAATGCTTTTAGCGATACTTTAAATTTGCTGAAAAAATATTCTTCAAAAGTAAATAGATTTCTCGGAGTTCTTCATTGTTTTACCCTTGATTTAGAAGCAGCTAAAAAGTTAATTGATTTAGGAATGATGATAAGTTTTAGCGGTATCGTTACTTTTAAAAATGCTTCAGATCTTAGAAGAATCGTTTCTTTCATTCCTGACGAATACCTGTTGATTGAAACAGATGCACCGTATTTATCACCAGAACCAATGAGAGGAAAACAAAATGAGCCAGCTTTTATTACTCATACAGCTCGACAGATTGCTGAATTAAGAGGATGCTCGTTAGAAGATATTGCTAAAATCACATCTTATAATGCTAAAAGATTATTTTCTATAAAATAGGACTAATTAAAATGAAGAAGATTATATTGTTATCATTATTTTTATTATTATCGTTTAAATCATATTCAACGTCTAATGATGTTGTAATTACCGGAAACAGAGTCAGTATAAGACTTTCACCATCTATTAAAGGGGAATTATTAGATCGAGCTATGCTTGGAGATCATTTTTCATCAGTAACAGAATCTAATGGTTGGCAAGGTATAAGTGCTCCAGATTTTATTTCAGCATGGGTTCATTCTGATTATGTATCAAATAATATAGTATTGCCAAAAAAGTTAAATGTTCGTATTGGACCTAATAAAAATTATGGTGTTTTAGCAATTTTATCGGAAGGACAGGAAGTTAACCCAATAGAGGTATTTAATGAATGGATAAAAATTAATCCACCGAGTAATAGTGTTGTATGGATAAGTAAAGACTTTGTCTCAAATGTAATAAACACTGTAAAAATTGAATCATCTGAAGAATCAAATGAAATTTTAGAAGAGGAATTAATTGAAAACACTGTAATAACAACAAATTTTTCATTTGATCTTAACGTAAACAAAGAACAGGGTTTACTTTCTGAATTTCAAGGAAGGTTATCTATGTCAAAATATGGTTTATATAAATTGACTAGTGAAAATGGTGAAGATATTTGTTTTATTAGAGGTAGAAAATATCAACTTGAACCCTTGATAAATAATCTCTTATTGTTATCCGGCAAAAAATACTTTATAGATGATCTTGATCTACCAATATTACAGCCTAATACTATTAGGATTATAAATTAGGCAAAATTTTAATATGAATGTAAATTCAATTTTATTTTAATATTTAGGGATTTGTTATGAGTCTATTTAGAAAAAAAACTAGTTATACAACTGTAAAGGTTAAAAAAAAGGATCTTCCTGACGGACTTTGGATAAAATGTCCCGGAACTGGTGAAATTATTTATAAAGATGATTTAACAAAAAATAATGAAGTATGTCCTACGTGTTCATATCATTTTATGTTGCCTAGAAAAAAAAGAATTGAATTACTATCTGATAAAAATACTTTTGAAGAATGGGCAGGAGAGATTGAATCAATCGACACGTTAGGATTTACAGGTAAACAATCATACATTGAAAAATTAGATGCTAACCAAAAAAAATCTGGATATAGCGATGCGGTTACTGTTGGTGGATGTACATTAGGAGGATTTCCGATTGGTTTAGGAGTTATGGATTTTTCTTTTCTTGGAGCAAGTATGGGAAGTGTTGTTGGAGAGAGAATTACTTATATGATTGAAAGATGTACAGAAGAAAAAAAACCTATTCTTTTAGTATGTGCTTCTGGTGGTGCAAGAATGTACGAAGGTTTATTAAGTTTAATGCAAATGGCAAAAACAAGTGCGGCGCTTGCGCGCCATGCAGAGGCTGGTTTGCCGTATATTCCAATTCTTACCCATCCTACAATGGCTGGAGTGATGGCAAGTTTTGCTACATTAGGTGATGTAATTGTAGCTGAACCACAAGCGTTGATAGGATTTGCAGGACCAAGAGTAATTAAAGAAACAACACAGCAAGATCTTCCAGATGGATTTCAAAGAGCTGAATTTTTAAAAGAACATGGATTGATTGATATGGTAGTGCCTAGAAATGAACTTAAAGATCAAATGATTCTTTTGTTAAATTATTTTTCAGAAAAATAGGCTACGGCATGGATGCCTTCAGGAATCTTTTTAAACGAACAGCTGACGGAATTAAGCCTGGACTTGATGTAATAAACAAAATTTTAAACTGTTTAGATAATCCTCATCATAAATACACTGTAATCCATGTAGCGGGCACAAATGGTAAAGGCTCTGTTTGTAAGATAATTGAATCAATACTTCATTCAAGTGGATTTAAGACAGGTTTGTTTACATCACCTCATTTAGTTCATTTTGCGGAGAGATATCAAATTAATGGAAAGATAATTTCAAAAAATAGATTAAATCGACTGATCATCTCAATGGAAAAAAAAGTGGATTCAATTTGTGAAGAAAATAATTTAAGAAAGGCAACATTTTTTGAAATATCTACCGCTATTGCTTTCCAATATTTTGCTGATGAAAATATCGATATAGCAATTATAGAAACGGGTATGGGTGGAAGATGGGACGCTACCAATGTAGTGTCACCAATTGTATCGGTAATTACTCACATTGGAATTGATCATACTGAATTTCTTGGTAAAACATTAGATAAAATTGCATTTGAAAAAGCAGGTATCATAAAAAATAATCGACCGGTAATAAGTGCACCACAAGATCAGGTTGTAAGAAATATTTTAAAATCTAAAGGAGAAAAAGTTTTTTTTAGTAATGAGTTAATTACGATTAACAAAATTAGAAATTCATCTAAAATAAAAATAAATACTCCTTCTGTTGATCTTCCAGCTATACAATTTCCATTATTAGGAAAACATCAATTAGAAAATGCTTCTGTTGCTATTTCAGTAATAGATCTCATCTCTAATTCTATGAATTTTGAGCCAAACTATAAAGAGGGTTTAGAACAAGTACGATGGCCTGGTAGATTTTCCATTATATCATCTAATCCCATAATTATATTTGATTCAGCTCATAATCCTGATGGTGCAAAAACTTTAGTACAAACTTTGAATGAATTGTATCCTAATTCATCTTTCGGATTCATTCTTGGGTTTTTAAAAGATAAAGATTCATATGGATTTATGAATGAGATTAAAGATGTAGCTGAAAAATCATGGTTTGTTGATATGGATATGCATCGAGGTCAATCTGCTTCAATTTCTAAAAAAATTGGAGATAGAATCTTAAAAAATACTGAAACTGCACTATTTTCTGATGCAATTGATAAATCAAGTAAATGGGCTCTAAAAAATAATGGTTTAATAGTTATTACCGGCTCAATTCGTCTTGCAGAAATAATAATCGATGAAGATTTAAATTTTAACATTTTTTAAATTTCTTAAACGATTTTAATTGACTTGGATGATTGCAAGAAGATACACACTCGGTAGATGTTGTATGAATTAAATGTTAATCTAGATAATCGTTCTTATCCAATAAAAATAGGTTATGATTTACTAATGGAAGCCGGTAAAATCCTTTTTAAAGAAGGATTAAAAGGCAATTGTTTAGTTATAGCTGACAATAATACATCAATATTTTATGACGAGTTAAGATCATCCCTCGATTCAAATAATATCAATTCAACATTAACAGTGGTCGATTCCGGGGAGAATTCAAAGTCATTAGGGCAGCTTAAAAAATTATACAGTCATTGCATTAAAGCTAAACTAGATAGACAATCTTTTATTATCGCTCTTGGTGGAGGCGTCATTGGAGATTTAGCGGGCTATGTTTCTGCAACATATTTAAGAGGAATTGACTTTATTCAAATACCTACATCTCTTCTTGCAATGGTTGATAGTGCTGTTGGAGGAAAAACTGGTGTTAATTTGGATGAAGGAAAAAATTTAGTTGGATCATTTCATCAACCAAAGTTAGTTTTATCCGATTTAAAAACATTAAAAAGCTTACCAAATAGAGAATTTATTGCTGGAATGGCTGAGGTGATAAAATACGGTATAATTTATGATAAAAATCTATTTAGTAGAATAGAAGAATCATTTAATGAAATAACTGCAAAGAATGAAAACTCCTCTTTATTAGCTGAAATAATTGGTAGATGTTGCGAGATAAAAGCTGAAATTGTATCTAAAGATGAAAAAGAAAATGATTTAAGAGCAATTTTAAATTTTGGTCATACAGTTGGTCATGCCATTGAAAATAAGAGTGGATATAGTTCATCAATGATACATGGGGAAGCAATTTCAATAGGAATGGTTTTTGCTGCAGAGGTATCATGCACATGCTTTGATTTAAGCATGGATGATGTAAATCGTATTAAAAAAATACTGACGAATGTCGGATTGCCTATATGTTATAAATCTCTTGGCTGGAATGAATTAAAAGAGGTAATAAATATTGATAAAAAAACAGTCAATGGCAAAGCACATTTTGTTTTAGCTAGCAAAATTGGAGATGTTTCAATTGGTCATGTTGTAGATGATGAGATTTTAGAAAATACATGGAATAAAATTAATGAGTAAAAGTTTAGTAATAGTCGAATCGCCCGCAAAAGCAAAATCTATAAATAAATACTTAGGATCAGAGTACAAAGTAATGGCATCCGTAGGGCATGTCAGAGATTTACCACCTAAAAAGTTAGGTGTTGATGTAAATAATTCGTTTTGTCCCGAATATATAGAAACTGAACGTGGAAAAAAAATAATCAATGAGTTAAAAGATGAGGCAAAAAAATGTGAACGAATTTATCTGGCTCCAGATCCTGATAGAGAAGGAGAAGCAATTGCTTGGCATTTATATGAGGCCTTAAAAGAATCTATTAATAATGACCAATTTTTTCGTGTCACATATAATGAAGTTACAAAATCTGCAATTTTGTCAGCTTTTGATTCACCAAAGAAAATTGATATGAATAGAGTCAATGCTCAACAGGCTCGAAGAATATTAGATAGGCTAGTAGGGTTTGAAGGAAGTCCAGTTGTACGAAGACAAATTCGTGGAGCATCAAGTGTTGGCCGTGTTCAGACTGTGGCGCTTAGACTAGTTGTAAGTAGAGAAGAGGAAATAACAAATTTTAGTCCAGAAAAATATTTTACTATTGGAGTATTAGCTTCCAAAAAAGATAATACAGAGCCATTTGAATTAAGATTAGTAAAAATAAATAATCAGCCTATTGGGGTTAAGGATAGAAAATTACTTCCAGAATCAATTAAAAATGAGGATGAGTTAAATAATATTCAAAATGATCTTAAAGGCTGTGAATTAAAAATTTCTGATATTTCCTCGAAAGAGGTTTCTCAAAAACCAAAAGCCCCATTCATTACTAGTACATTGCAACAAGCTGCTTCTGGAGCATTAAATTTTTCTCCATCAAGAACAATGAGTGTAGCGCAAAAATTATATGAAAATGGCTTTATCACATATATGAGAACAGATTCATATAATATTTCTCAAACAGCACAGCAAGAATGTAAACAATTTATATTAAATGAATATGGGGAGCAATATGTTCCAGAAAAGTTTAATAACTATGTTTCAGGTGCAGCATCTGCTCAAGAAGCTCATGAAGCCATTCGTCCTACAAATTCTAAAATAACTCCCGAGCTATCATCAATATCAGATAGTTCCGAATTAAAATTATATTCATTAATTTGGAAAAGATTTATAGCAAGTCAAATGGTTCCAGCTAAAATTATGAGAAGAGTGGTTGAAGCAAATGTTTTGAATGATAATGAATATCTATTTAAGGCTACATCATCTGATGTAATATTCCCAGGATTTATGAAAGTAAGTGGTGTGGAGACCTCTAAAAGAATCTCAAATCAGAATGATGACAATGAGGAAACAAATTTACCGGAATTAGAAATAAACGAGTTGTTAAATATTGTAGAATGGTTAACAGATAAAAAAGAAACTAAGCCATTACCAAGATTTACAGAAGCTAAATTAATTAAAGCACTAGAAGAAAATGGCGTTGGAAGACCAAGTACCTATGCCGCCATAATGTCTAAACTATTTGATAGAGAATATGTTGAAAAAATCAAAAAAACATTAGTCCCTACTAATGTTGGAAAAGAGTTAATTGGATTAATTATTAGAACAGAAGAAAAATATAAAGATGGAAACAGCATTGATTTATTCGAGGTTAATTTCACTGCAAGCATGGAAGAAAAATTAGATGAAATTGCTCAGGGAAAAATGGAATGGACATCAATGATGAATAATTTTTATCCATTCTTATGTGATTGGATAGAACATGCTAAAGAAAAAGCGGATTCATCCCTTGTAAATGAATTACTGGACGCATTGTCTTATGTATCAGAATGGGCAGAACCGGTAAAATCAGGAAAAAAAACTTATGATGATCATAAAACTTATTTAGATTTTAAAGATTCATCAAATAATAATGAAGATCTAACGGCGAAGCAGGGAGATTTTTTGTTTAAAATGGCATGTAGGTATTACAATCAAATTCCTTCAAATATATCAGAAAAATTAAATCTTATAAAACCACAAGCTGTTAGGGATGATACCGCAAGAAAGCTTTCACTATTTGATAATATAACCTTTAATGAGCCCAATAAGATTGGAAAAAGAGTATATGATGATTCAAAATTTGTTAATTCATTGAGCGATCAAGTGGCGCTTGGAAAAAGATTAAGTGAAAAACAAATAGCTTTTCTTGATAAGCTAATTTTAAAATATGGAAATCAAATTGACGAATTAGATAGTATAAAAAGTGAATTGGGTTTAGATGCCATCTCTACTTCTGAAGTAGACGAAACAATCGCACCAATTCTAGAAATAATGGAAAATATATCTACATGGGCAGAACCG
>Ga0160422_10001706_pt1 | contig 13671 bp, 9 predicted proteins | sample Fk160mmetaG_FD_108192 | JGI IMG/M metagenome (GOLD analysis project Ga0160422, IMG submission 108192) | Marine microbial communities from the Central Pacific Ocean - Fk160115 60m metaG | ecosystem: Environmental > Aquatic > Marine > Oceanic > Photic zone | place: The Central Pacific Ocean...
CCTGTCGCTCCAAAACTCGCTCCCAAAGGCCTGTCTTGCTGCCGAAATAATGGTAGATCATGCGCTTGTTCACTCGAGCACGCCGAGCGACTTCATCGACACGCAGCCCAGCGACGCCTTGCTCAGCGATAATGTCGGCTGCTGTTTCAATGAGGCGTTGCTGGGTTATTTTCGCATTTCGTGGCATATGTCTCATGACTGAGTAACTATATAGTTACTTAAGAGTATCGAAATACCGCAATGAAAACACCTCGTGAATCTGAAGGTTTAAAAGTAACTTTTTAGTTACTTAAGTGCCATTTACCATCCCTAGACTCCAAATCGAGTAGGAAACGTTTCGCCGGAAGCCCTCCAGCAAAACCCGTCAAAGAACCATTGCTGCCCACAACTCGATGGCAAGGTATGATTATCGCAATAGGATTTGCACCATTAGCGGAGCCGACCGCACGCACCGCTTTGGGACTGCCGACGGCTCGAGCAATGTCTCTGTAAGTGCGGGTTTCGCCATAGGGGATATCTTGTAAGGCACCTAAAACCCGATTTTGGAAGGGCGTTGCAGAGGCTTCCAAGGGCAGATCAAAAGATTCCAGCCGCCCCGAAAAATAGGCGCGCAACTGGGCCACTGCCTCACCGAACCTTTTGTCGTCGCGCACCCAAGCCGCGTCTGCGGTCCGCGCTTTAGGTCCAGTTGAAAAATACAACCCGGTTAACGAGCTTTCGTTCGCCGTCAACGTCAGGTTACCGATCGGGCTAGGTACCGCGGTAAAATAAGGCATAGTCATTAACTCCCGGATCGCCTCTGCGCCGCCGCAAACCATAAATACATCAGCGCATAGGCGCGCCAGGGTTGCCACGCCTTGGCTTGCGCTGCAGCCTTGGCAGGTGTTGTGCCCAGCTGTTTTAGTACCACCCAATCGTTGCGCGGAAACGCATCCGGATCTTTGCTGACCCGCAAATTTATGTAATCGACCGTCCACGGGCCAATGCCTGGGACGGCCATAAGCCTGGTGCTCAATTGGTCTTGATCACAGACATCCGAAAGCTCCAGTTCGCCACGATAAACCTCTCGCGCCAACAGGCTGATGGCTCGGCCGCGACGACCGGGCATACCAATCTCTGCAATATCTCGATCACACAATTGCTCGGGAGTCGGAAAGTTGCCGTCCCCATATCGCTGGATCATGGCGTTTGCCAGTGCGGTGCCTCGGGCGACACTTACCTGTTGGCCGAGTATGGCTCTGACTGCGGTTTCAAAACTATTCCACGCCCCGGGCACACGCAGGCCTGGGGCTTTGTTAACCCAAGGTTTTAGCAACGGCTGTTGGACCAAATGCGCATGGATGCTTACACCATCTGCGTTGAGATCGAATACCCGCACAACCCGACGAAGCAGACCGTGGATAGACTCAGTACCCATGGGTATTTGCACCCGCAAATTTTGTCCTTCGCGCGCCACCACCACTGAGCCCTGCCGATTCGGCAGCTGCCGCTCGTAGCGATGCCCTTGGACCGCTTCGACACCGTTTAACGCTCGATGCCGCAAGTACTTAAACACCCAATCGAAGTCATATGGAGGACGCACGGGTAACGTCAATGAAAGAGTCCCCGGCGCCCGGGGACTGCCGCGCTGTTCGCGCAAAGCGCTCGGTGTGCAGTGAAAAAATTTCTGCAGTTCGCGATTGAACTGGCTAACGCTGTCGTAACCTGCGAATCGCGCTACTTGAGTCAGTGGCAGTTCGCTCGCGAGCAGCTGACGCGCCAACTGCACCCGCCTAAAACGCCCGATTGAGGATGGCGTCGAGCCCAACACCCGCATAAAACGTCGATCCAACTGTCGTTCGCTGAGGTCCAGCCGTTGCGCCAGCGCCGACACGGGCTGGTTATTTAAAAAACCATCGTCAATAAGTCTTAAAGCCCGAGTTACACTGGAACTACCCAATAACGTTTCGGGCATCGGTAGCGCCAACTCTGGCCGACATCGCAAACACGGACGATATCTCGCCTCTGCAGCGGCCGCCGCAGAAGCAAAATAGCGTACATTCTGCTCCCTTGGCAGGCGCTTAGGACAGGACGGACGGCAAAATATGCCGGTGGTCACCGTGGCCAAAAAAAAGCGCCCATCAAATCGAGGATCCCGGCTTAGGCGCGCGCGCTTGCACACCTCAGCGGAAGGGAGTGCAGTAATTTCACTGGCCGGCGCGGTGGTGGCACCAGACGCTCTAACGCTTTCGTTGTTGTTGTGCATGGCCAAACTATAATCAAAAACTGCGCAAAATCGGACGCCGATAAAATTTAACCAATGCGCTTTCAATGGTGTGAATTTCTGCGCTCATGTACCCTAATTATTCATCAAGGAGGCAGTATGGCTGAAGAAAAGTGGACCGAACCCAATAATCTCATCATTGAGCAAATTGAAATTGGCCCAATGCAAAACTTTACTTATCTCATTGGTTGCCGCAGCACCCAAGAAGTTGTTGTGGTCGACCCAGCCTGGGATGTCGCCAACCTGATGCAGCACATCAATACCAAGGGCTACACCTTAAACGCCGCTCTGGCCACACACTACCATCCCGACCATGTTGGCGGTTCTTTCGGCAGCAACAACGTAGAGGGCGTCGCCACGCTCATGGAACTCAATCCGGTGAAAGTCTATGCCCACAAGCTGGAGGTACCCGGCCTCAAAAAGGTCACAGAGCTGTCCGATTCCGACATTGTTAGCGTCGATTCCGGCGACACGCTAAAGGTCGGCAACATCGAGATAGAATTTCTACACACGCCGGGCCATACCCCCGGCAGCCAGTGTTTCCGCGTAAAAAACACCCTCATCAGTGGCGATACCCTGTTCATAAACGGCTGCGGGCGTGTCGACCTCCCTGGGTCTAACTCCGAAGACATGTATCACAGCATCTGCAAACTTTGCGAACTGCCTGACGATACGCTGTTACTCCCTGGACACAACTACGGGCAGGTACCCAACGCCACACTGGGCGACACCAAACAGATGAACACCTATATGCACATCAAAAATATGGAAACGTGGAAAACCATCATGGGCGACTGATGCCCTTCGAGCTGCAACGGGAGAGATTACACAGATGTACGTCACCATCAACGACTTAGTTACCTACGAATCCGTCGATCATGTCGCCACCATCACCATCAATCGCGCCGAGCGTATGAACGCCCTCAACGAAGAGGTGATTATTGGCCTCCAACGCGCTTGGCAACATCTGGAGCAAAGCGAAGACCGTGTAGCGGTTCTGCATGCTGCGGGCGACAAAGCATTCTCCGTCGGCGCCGACGTTAAAGACCCGCCGAAAGAAATGTGGCAGGGCGTGCCCAGCATTGGCGCGAACACCAGCAAGCCCGTAATCGCCGCGGTTCACGGCTGGTGTATCGGCGGTGCCTACGTAATCGTACAGATGTGCGACATGGTGGTTGCCGCCAGTAACACGACCTTCAAATATCCAGAGGCGCAGTTGGGATTTACCGGGGGTTTAATCAGCAGCGCAGTGGCGCGCATCCCGCACAAAGTCGCGATGGAATTTATGCTGTTAGGCGAAGATTTTGGCGCCGAGCGGGCTTTCAGCGTGGGCATGGTCAACAAGATCGTTGCGGTCGGAGAAGAACTGGCCGCGGCTCAAGCGTGGGCTAAAGTCCTCGCAAAGTCCGCGCCGCTGGTTGTGGACACCATCAAGCGCTTTGCTCTAGAAACCTTGAACAAGAGTCCGGCAGAAGCCGGCGCCGTAGCGCGAGAACAATTACTTGCCGTGCGGAATAGCGACGACGGCGCCGAAGGTCGACGCGCCTTCGCTGAAAAGCGTACACCGGAATTTAAGGGCCGCTGAACGGCGCCTAAGCTAAAGCCGCCTTAACCGCCGCGGCCGTGGACGCTGGCTCACCCAGAGCAACAGGCGGATAACCACTGTCCACAAACTCTATGCCCAGCTCTGGCAAGTCGGCGAGGCGTATAACTCCGCTCGTTCAGGTCTTTAACTTGGCCATGCAAAAACTCTATGCCTTGGTGTAAGCCAAAGGATGCCTTCGTATCCCTCGCCTATGGCAGCAAGTGGGCGACCGCGTCACGCTCCTCGGCCAACTCGGCTTCAGTGGCGGCCATTTTTTCAGCGCTGAATTCGCCGATCTCGATGCCCTGCACAATTTCCCAGTCGCCCGCGGAGCAGCGCACAGGAAATGAATAGATCAGTCCTTTTTCAATGCCGTAACTGCCGTCCGAGTATACGCCCATGCTAGTGATCGTAGCGCTGCCCAGTACCCAATCACGCATGTGATCAATGGCAGCATTAGCCGCTGACGCTGCGCTAGAAGCACCACGGGCTTCAATGATTGCTGCACCACGTTGTTGCACCGTAGGAATGAATTCATTGGTGTACCAAGCCATATCAACTGACGCCATCGCATCAGTGCCGTCTACGGTTGCACGATGAATATCCGGGTATTGGGTGGCCGAGTGATTGCCCCAAATGCATAAGCCATCCACATCGCTAACGTGCTTGCCAGTTTTTTGCGCCAACTGCGCCATGGCGCGGTTATGGTCTAGACGCGTCATCGCGGTGAAATTGCGCGGGTTCAAGTCTGGCGCATTGCGCTGAGCAATCAAACTGTTGGTGTTTGCGGGATTACCAACCACCAGAACTTTTACATCGCGCGATGCGCTGTCGTTTAGCGCCTTGCCCTGAACAGAAAATATCGCCGCGTTCGCTTCCAACAAGTCCTTTCGTTCCATGCCTGGACCTCGCGGCCGCGAGCCCACGAGCAACGCATAGTCGGCGTCTTTGAATGCCACACTCGGATCATCGGTATAAATTACTTCCTGCAAAAGCGGAAACGCACAATCATCGAGTTCCATTACCACGCCGGCTACAGCACCAAGTGCTGGGGTTATTTCTAACAATTGCAGGATAACCGGCTGGTCTTTACCCAACATGGCGCCGGAAGCCACTCGAAACAACAGCGCATAGCCAATCTGGCCTGCAGCACCGGTAATGGTTACGCGAACGGGATTTTTCATTTTCTCTCTCTTGATGTCAGTTAAGCCAATAAGCAGCCGCGCATTCTAGTTCGATTCGACAATAAATTCTGCCCTCCGAGGGGTTCAGTGCATGGGGCTTAGCGCGCCGAAGAGCCGCCGAATATCAGCCATTGGTGTTACCCGCTCCAGGTACCGCTATGCCGTATTTTTGTTCAAAAACTTATTTTTATGCCCTCGTAATCGATCCAGATACTTATACACGACTTAAATATCGGCTATTTCCTACAATTCCGCGCGCTATTGCACCAAAATGGTGCAATAGCGCGGTAGGTCAGCTTGAAAGTAACGCCAATTTTTGAGATCTTTTCAGGCCGGTTTGGCAGGGTACTTTGGCCAGCAGCAAAGACTGCTTACATCACACCCACACGTCGCCAGACGGGCGTTGACAGACAGTCTCTTGCCTTCTTTTGAGCAAGCCAATTTATCAAGTTCCGCAGTCCGCTTATCCGTTAAGCAGACGGGATTCCACGCCCTCCAGCATGTGCCTTTTAACAGCATGGACGGCCAGAAGATTAGAGTTAGAGCAAATTTATGACCTTAATTTATCAAGGTAACTTGCCCGCCAAACAGGGGTTATACGACCCAGCAAACGAGAAAGATGGTTGTGGGGTGGGCTTCATTTGCGACATAAAAGGCAGGCCCAGCCACCAGATCGTCGCTGACGCTGCAGCTATGAATTGCTGTATGGAGCATCGCGGCGGCGTCGGCTACGAAAAAAATAGCGGCGACGGCGCTGGCATTCTCACCGGCTTGCCTCACGCGCTGCTGCGGAAAGTGGCGCAACATGCCTTTGCCAAGGCACTTCCAGAAACCGGAGGCTACGGTGTCGGCAATGTCTTTCTCCCCACCGACGCAAATGAGCGCGAACAGTGCAAACAAGTCATCGCTGATGAGATCGCTGCGGCAGGACAGACCCTGATCGGCTGGCGCGCTCTGCCAACCGATGCGGACGCCGCTGACGTCGGCAAGGCGGCTCGCGCCGCAATGCCGCACTTTGAGCAACTGTTTATCGCACGCGGCGATGATCGCGACGCCCAGGCCTTCGAACGCACTCTGTATACGATCCGCAAGCTTGCTACCCATCGCTTACGCGGTGATGAAAACTTGACCCAGCGCCATCTTTTTTACGTCTGCTCGCTGTCTGCCAATGTCATCATCTACAAAGGTATGCTTACCCCAGATCAGTTGTTTCCGTTCTATACCGATCTCAAAAACCCAGATTACGCAAGCCATCTGGCGATGGTGCACTCGCGCTTTAGCACGAATACTTTCCCGTCTTGGGATCGCGCCCAGCCCAATCGATTCATGAGCCATAACGGCGAAATCAATACACTTCTGGGGAATCAAAATGCGATGAATGCCCGCGAGGGCATAGTGGCAAGCCGATACTTCGGCGACGATATTAAGAAGCTGTTTCCGATTGTTGAGCCCGACTGCTCCGACTCGGGTAGCTTCGACAACGTGTTGGAATTCCTGCTGATGTCCGGCCGCACTCTACCAGAAGCGTTGCTCATGATGATCCCAGAAGCCTGGCAACAGCATCAGGACATGAGTGACACGAAACGCGCATTTTATGAATACCACTCATGTTTGATAGAACCTTGGGATGGGCCTGCCTCCATAGCGTTCAGCGACGGCACCTGCATAGGCGCGGTACTTGACCGCAATGGCCTAAGACCGTCGCGTTATTACATTACCGATGACGACAAGTGCATCATGGCCTCTGAAGTCGGTGTGGTTGAAGTAGACCCGGCCCGCGTTGTCGCCAAGGGTCGGCTGCAACCCGGACGCATATTCCTGATCGATTTCAACGAAGGCCGGATGATTCCAGACGAAGAACTCAAAAGCGGTCTCGCCAGCGCTCAGCCTTATCAGCAGTGGGTGGATCAGCAGCGCATTGATCTAGAGGAGATTCCCAAACGAAACGGCGTGGCCGTTGACCCAGACAGTCTCACTCAACGTATGCAGGCTTTTGGCTACACTCAAGAGACCATGCAATTCATGCTTGAACCCATGTTACGCGAACTGCGCGATCCACTAGGGTCGATGGGGAACGACGCAGCCCTTGCGGTGATGTCTGAAAAACCGCGCATGCTTTATGACTACTTTAAACAGCGTTTCGCTCAGGTCACTAATCCACCAATCGACTCCATTCGAGAAGAAGTGATTATGGCCTTGGAGTGCTATATCGGCCCCGAACGCAATCTCTTGGAACCGACGCCAGAGCACGCTAATCGCTTGCGCCTCGCGCATCCTATAATCAGCAATGACGAGCTCGCGGCGTTAGCAAATATGGATTACCGAGGCTGGCGCAGTAAAACTATAGACATTACTTACCCGTTGAACGCCGAACAGGACAACCTCGCTGCGTTGCGTGAAGCGCTGCAACGCATGAGTAACGAAGCCAAGCAAGCCATCGCCGCTGGCTACAGTCTGATCATCTTGTCCGACCGCGCCATCGCCGCAGATCGCGGCGCGATAAGCGCCTTACTCGCTGTGGGCACTGTGCATCAAGCCCTGATCGCCGCCCACCTGCGCAGCCAGATCGGCTTAGTTATCGAGACCGGCGAAGCCCGGGAAGTTCACCATCATTGTCTGTTGGTGGGTTACGGGGCCGATGCCATTAACCCCTATCTCGCCTTTGAGGCACTCTGGGACAGACTTGCCGGAGGCAAATTCGAAGACGTTGCCGAAATCCGCAACCGCGCCGACATAGTCGCAAGATATCGTAAGGCGGTTGCCAAGGGCATGCTAAAGGTCATGGCCAAAATGGGTATTTCAACCCTGCACTCGTATAAAGGCGCACAAATCTTTGAAGCTGTGGGCTTGGCCGAAGACGTTATCGAGCTCGCTTTCAAAGGCACGGCCAGTCGCGTTTCCGGCATAGACCTGGCGGCACTGGCTGACGAAATGATTCGCCGTCACCACCTCGGATTCCCCAGCAGAAGCGCAACCAGCGTTGCGGTACTGCCTAATCCGGGAGATTTTCATTGGCGCCGCACCGGCGATATTCATCTGTGGGACCCGGAATCCATAGCCAACTTGCAATCTGCAGCCCGAGCAAACAGCGAAGACGCTTACTGGGCATTTGCCAAGCGCGTTAACGAGGAAAACACCCGCAAAGCGACTTTGCGTGGTTTGCTTGAATTCGCCCCCAAAGGCGCGGGAATCGATCTGCACGAGGTCGAAGACGCTGCCGATATTGTTAAGCGCTTCGCGACCGGGGCGATGAGCTTTGGCTCTATCAGTGCTGAAGCACACGAGTCTTTGGCCATCGCCATGAATCGGCTGGGGGGCAAGTCCAACACCGGCGAAGGTGGCGAAGACGCCAAACGCTTCGTGCCAATGCCAAATGGCGATTCGAAACGCTCAGCGATCAAACAAGTGGCGAGCGGCCGTTTTGGGGTAACGATCAATTATCTAACCAATGCTGACGAGCTGCAGATCAAGATCATTCAGGGCGCCAAGCCCGGCGAAGGTGGTGAATTGCCCGGTGGCAAAGTTGATGACTATATCGCCAGCCTACGCCACTCGACGCCGGGCGTTGGACTCATAAGTCCACCCCCGCACCACGATATTTATTCCATCGAAGACATGGCACAGCTGATTCATGATTTGAAGAACGCGAATCCGCAGGCGCGTATAAGCGTGAAATTAGGTGCCGAAATCGGCGTTGGCACCGTCGCTGCAGGTGTTGTCAAAGCTCGAGCGGACCACCTGGTAATTGCCGGCGATTCCGGTGGTACCGGTGCTTCGCCTTTAACCTCAATTAAGCATGCCGGGGTACCCTGGGAATTAGGCATCGCCGAAACCCATCAAACTCTGGTTATGAATAACCTACGGTCGCGTGTGGTGCTACAAACCGACGGCCAAATTAAGACCGGGCGCGATGTCGCCATCGCCGCGTTATTGGGCGCGGAGGAATATGGCTTTGCTACAGCACCGCTGATTGCGCTGGGTTGCATAATGATGCGCAAATGCCATCTCAACACCTGCCCAGTGGGCATAGCAACTCAGGACCCAGAACTGCGTAAGAAATTTACTGGCTCTCCAGACCATGTGGTTAATTATCTGTTCATGGTGGCTGAAGAGTTACGCCAGATCATGGCGATGTTGGGCCTACGAACCGTTAACGAAATGGTCGGTCGCGTCGATCTGTTGCAGACCGATAAAGCCATTGCACACTGGAAGGCTAAGGGCTTAGACCTCAGCGCGATTATCACCGCCGCACAAGAGCCCGAGGAGTTTCTTGGCAGCTACGGTATGCATGAACAAGATCACGAGCTCGATAAAGCCTTGGACAATCGGTTAATCCCGTTAGCCGCGCCGGCACTGACTCGGGGCGAAAAAGTACACGCACAACTACCGATCGTTAACACCAATCGCGTGGTCGGCGCGATGCTGTCGAACAAGGTCATCACCGATGTGGGTCCGCAAATGCTCCCCGACGATACGATTCACTTTAAATTTAATGGCAGCGCGGGCCAGAGTTTTGGATGCTGGCTCGCTAAAGGCATCACACTGGAAGTAGAGGGCGATGCCAACGACTTTGTCGGCAAGGGTCTGTCGGGCGGTCGCATTGTGGTCTACCCACCTAAAATCAGCAGTTTTGCCGCTGAAGACAACATTGTTGTGGGTAATGTAGCGCTGTATGGCGCTACATCTGGCAACGCCTATTTCCGTGGCATTGCTGCGGAACGTTTTTGTGTACGTAATAGCGGTGCCAGCGCAGTCGTCGAAGGCGTTGGCGACCACGGCTGCGAGTACATGACCGGCGGTCGCGTTGTGGTATTGGGCAATACCGGCCGAAATTTTGCCGCAGGCATGAGTGGCGGCATTGCCTATATCTGGGATCCTAGCGGCGAGTTTGCGGGTAATTGCAACGCCGAAATGGTCGACCTTGACCCGTTGGTTGCGGACGACGACATCGCCGAGCTGAAGTTGCTTATCAGCAACCATGCAGAGTTCACTGGCTCCGCCGTTGCTACGGCAATACTGGATGACTGGGACAGTGCGACCGCAAACTTCGTTAAGGTCATGCCCAAAGATTACAAGCGAGTATTGTCTCAGCGCGAGCAACGCTTTAGCGCCGGCTAATAATCAATCGCTACAGAAAAAGACAGGTATCAAGAACAGAGATATGGGTAAACCAACCGGCTTCATCGAATTTCCACGTAACGCGGCACCGTACCGAGCGCCGCAGGAGAGGTTGCTGGATTTCAACGAGATTTATACCGACCACAACGCAGAGCGACTTAACACCCAGGGCGCGCGCTGTATGGATTGCGGTATTCCGTTTTGCCAATCCGAAGACGGCTGTCCGATTCACAACCTCATACCAGAATGGAACGACTTAGTGTTCCGTGATCAGTGGCGCGACGCTCTTGACCGATTGCATAAAACCAACAATTTTCCTGAGTTTACCGGCCGCGTCTGTCCTGCACCTTGCGAAGGAGCCTGTGTACTTGGCATCACCGATCCCGCCGTCACTATCAAAAACATCGAGATGGCGATAATAGACCGCGGGTTTGCCGAAGGTTGGGTGACTCCGAATACACCCAGCGAGCGCAGCGACAAAAAGATTGCCATTGTCGGCTCCGGTCCTGCGGGTCTCGCCGCTGCAGACCAACTGAATAAGGCCGGCCATAACGTTACCGTTTACGAGCGCGCCGATCGCATCGGCGGGTTGCTCATGTACGGCATTCCGAATATGAAGCTGGCCAAGAACGAGGTGGTGGAGCGCCGTGTACAACTTATGCGCGAGGCGGGCATCGACTTTGTTATTGGCACCGCTGTCGCCGACGGCAGCAACGGCAGTATTGCCATCGACCAAGTGCGGGCCGACAACGATGCCGTGCTCCTAACTACCGGCGCAACCGTACCCAGAGATCTACCGATCCCAGGGCGCGAATTGACCGGTGTGCACTTCGCCATGGACTTTCTGTCGTCCAACACTAAAAGCCTACTCGACTCAGAACTTCAGGACGCAGCTCACATCTCGGCGAAGGGCAAAAACGTTATAGTTATCGGCGGCGATGATACCGGCACGGACTGTATAGGCACCTCGCTGCGCCACGGCTGTAAATCACTGGTTAACTTCGAACTGTTTCCACAGCCGCCCCAAGATCGAGCGGCTAATAACCCATGGCCGACCTGGCCAAAGATATTTCGCGTCGACTATGGCCATGAAGAAGCCCGCATCCGCCAGGGCGAGGACCCTCGGGTTTACTCGGTATCGTCGCTATGTTTTATCGGCAACGCAGAGGGGCAACTTACCGGTGTTAAGACGGTTGAGGTCGTTATGCAGGACGGCAAGCTTGAAAACGTGCCCGGAACGGAAAAAGACTGGCCAGCGGATCTGGTGTTCCTCGCTATGGGATTTCTCGGACCAGAACATGCGGTCAGCGACCCGCTGGGATTAGAGTACGACGAGCGCTCAAACTATCGAGCCGAGTATGGGCAATATACAACCAACGTTGATAAGGTGTTTGTTGCCGGCGACTGTCGTCGCGGCCAGTCTCTGGTGGTGCGGGCCATTAACGAGGGCCGAGAGGCTGCTCGAGAAATAGATCGCTACCTCATGGGCACCACGGACCTGCCCTGACAGAGCCGCGCCCAACCACAGCGAGATATTCTTTAACTTGCGATTATTGTTGGAGCGTGGTGCGAATCGCCCGCTGCACAGACCTCAAGCGACGGATCCAAAATTGATCGGGGGCGAGGCTCATATCATCGGCCAAATCAGCGCGTATAGCCTCGGCTTTGCCCGGGTCCTCAAAAACGCCGTAGGTTAAGACATACAGCAACCGGTCCTGCCCTTGCACACGAAAGCTCGCGAAGTTATCTGGTTGTGACTGCGCCTGTACGAGCTTGTCAAGTTGCGTCCGATTTGAAACCGTAATGAGTTGCAGGGTGAAGGCCTCGGGATTCTGACGCATCAACCACTCGGCCTTACGCGCTGACTCCGGATGCACCAACCCAGCCAGACCCCAAAGCAGCAAAGCGCAGCCAGCACGACCTAATAGCATTGATCTACAACAACTCTCACAGTGGCCTCATCAATATCATCGCGCACCGCTACGTTACCGAATTCGCTAGCAACAACAAACCGCAGTCGCCCATCTAAAACCTTTTTATCCAACCCCATTGCATCGATCATCGCGTCTACGGTGATGATTTCTAAACTTCGTGAATCCAACTCAGTGGGTAGTCCGAGCTTGGACAAAAGGTTAATGAGTCTGTCGACGCTCTCTGCAGTTAAGCCCGCCGTTTGCTGCGACAATCGCGCAGCCATGACCATACCAATAGCTACCGCCTCACCATGCAGCCAGTGGCCATAACCGCAAAGTTTTTCGATCGCATGGCCAAAGGTGTGACCGAAGTTCAAGATCGCGCGTCGCCCGCTCTCACGTTCATCGGCACTGACCACAGCAGCTTTGATGGCACAACAGCGCACAATAACCTGACTCAGCACTTCTCCATCTTTAGCTAGCAACGCGTCACAGTGGTTTTCAAGAAAAACAAAAAGGTCGGGATCTTCAATCACCCCGTACTTTACAACCTCGGCAAGACCCGCGGCGTATTCTCGCGGCGGCAGAGTCGACAGCGTCGCAGGATCCGCGAACACCGCAACCGGCTGATAAAACGCGCCGATCATATTCTTGCCTTGGGGATGATTGACCGCAGTCTTTCCGCCCACCGACGAGTCGACCTGAGCAAGCAAAGTCGTTGGAATCTGAATGAAGTCGACGCCGCGCTGAAATGTTGCCGCAACGAAACCGCACAAATCTCCGACAACACCACCACCCAAAGCGATCAGGCAGGTAGAGCGGTTGTGTCGGGCAGCAAGTAAAAAATCCATTACCTGTTCATAGGTCGCCAGATTTTTAGCCGCTTCACCGTCACGCATATGCATAACATCGACCTGAAACCCATCCAGCGCCGCCATAAGCTGCTCAAGGTACAAAGGCCCGACTACATCATTGGTAACGATGGCTACTTGATTACCCTGAATGCACGCGCGCAGCCGAGCGCGCAAAGCCTGCGCGTTGGCAAGCAAGCCATCGACCACGATGATCGGATAACTGCGTTCCGGAATTTCTACAATTAACTCTTGCATATTAGGCCTTGCACTAGCCAGTAGACATTTGGGCGTGAATTTTCTTGGCCAGATGGCTCACTAATCCGTTAACACCCTGCTGTGCTGTCAAAATTTTCAGGTCGGCAATTTCCGCATAAAGCGGCTCGCGCTGTGCATACAATTCTTCAAGCACCTTGCGCGGATCATCCGACTGCAACAACGGTCGGCTACGATCATTTTGGGTACGGGTCACCAGCCTATCTAGTGAACTATGTAAATGCACCACCATGCCGCGCTGGGCGAGCCGACGACGATTCGTCTCGCGCAGCACTGCCCCACCACCAGTAGCCAGAACAATCCCCTCGCGTTGACTGAGCTCATCAATAACTTGTTCTTCGCGGTCTCTGAAACCCGACTCCCCCTCAACATCAAATATCCAGGATATTGCAGCACCCGCACGACGTTCAATTTCTTCATCGGAGTCAAAAAAAGGCCGGCCTAAAACGCTGGCCAAACGCTTTCCCACCGTGCTCTTGCC
>Ga0160422_10001707_pt1 | contig 13667 bp, 9 predicted proteins | sample Fk160mmetaG_FD_108192 | JGI IMG/M metagenome (GOLD analysis project Ga0160422, IMG submission 108192) | Marine microbial communities from the Central Pacific Ocean - Fk160115 60m metaG | ecosystem: Environmental > Aquatic > Marine > Oceanic > Photic zone | place: The Central Pacific Ocean...
AAATATATACTGACTTCAAAGCTGGAGAAAAAGTCAAAAGTGCAGCGCAAGGATTAATAACACTTGCAACCTATGGGATAGGAATGCTCATTGGATTTTGGATTGCAGGAAAAATTTCAGATACTTTTATCTTAGAACCTGGAAAACATGACTGGAATATTATATGGAAATTTCCAGCATTTTTTGCTCTAATTATATTTACACTTTTTTTTCTGATTTTTAAAAATGAAAAAATTAAATACAAAAATCAGTCCTAACTTATAAAATACCTGTAATTAAAATAGAATAAAACTTATTTTTAAAATATGAAAGTCTACAAAAGGGAAAATGATATTTTAATCCAAAACAATGATAAATTCTATTGTTTAGATGATAAAAATTGGGATAAATTCATAAATGATGATCAATTATATTTAAAAATATTAGCTTCAATTGGTAATGCTAAAAGAATAAATAAAGGCCAGTTCGACACATCCATCCCTCCAATTGATTCACAGGAATTATGGGCTAGTGGGGTAACTTATTACATGAGTAAAAAAGGAAGAGAGGAGGAATCTCAAGAAACTGGAGGTTCTATATTTTACACTAAAGTATACGATGCAGAAAGGCCAGAGTTATTTTTTAAGGCCAATAAAAATAGAATTTCTGGCACTGGTCAACCAGTTAGAATAAGAAGGGACTCTAATTGGAATGTTCCAGAGCCAGAATTAACTCTTTTTGCAACGTCAAACGCAAAAATAGTTGGCTATAGTATAGGTAATGACATGAGCTCAAGAGATATTGAAGGACAGAATCCTTTATATCTTCCACAAGCAAAAACTTACGATGGTTGTGCAAGTCTTGGTCCTTGCATTTATGTACCTGAAAAACCGCTGGTTAAAGGTTTAAAAATTGAATTAAGAGTAGAAAGAAACGGATCAATTGTATTTTGTGAGAGCATTTCTACAGAACGAATGAAAAGAAAACCTCAAGAATTGGTAGACTACCTTTTCAAGGAAAGCTCTTTTCCAAATGGTGCTTTTCTTATGACTGGAACAGGCATAGTGCCTCCACCAGATTTCACCCTGAAATTAGGGGATATAATTGAAATTGAGATTGAAAAAATTGGAACATTAATAAACACCGTAGCTTAATTGTAAGAAAATGAATATCAGTGGAAAAAACTTTATAGGAGATAAATTATCAGGGGATGGAAAAGTATACTATAAAACTATTAACCCTTTAAAAAACGTTGAAAATCAAATTGAATTTGTAGAGGCAACATCAAGCGAATTAGAACAGGCAATTGACTTAGCTGATGCTGCATTTCCAGTTTACAGGGAGCTACCCGGAAGAATAAGAGCTGATTTTTTGAGGTCCATAGCAGATGAAATTCTAAATCTTGGTGATGATTTAATTAATATTTATTGCCAGGAAACTGGACTTCCGAAGGGCAGAGCTATAGGTGAGCGTGGTAGGACAATTTTTCAACTTAAGCTTTTTGCTCGTGTTATTGAAAAAGAAAATTGGAGAAAAAATATTCATGAAGAAGCAATAACTGAAAGAGAACCTACACCAAAACCTAGTTTAACCAAAACTCATATACCCCTGGGGCCAATTGTAGTTTTTGGAGCAAGTAATTTTCCTTTAGCCTATTCTACTGCAGGTGGTGATACTGCCAGTGCTTTGGCAGCAGGTTGTCCAGTAATTGTAAAATCTCACCCCATGCACAGTGGAACTGGTTCAATTATAGCATCTGCAATAATTCAAGCAAGTAAGAAAACAGGAATGCCCAATGGAGTTTTCTCTAACCTTAATTCAAAATCATTCGATCTATCTCACGAATTAGTCAAACATCCAAAAATTAAAGCAATTGGATTTACTGGAAGTTATTCTGGGGCAAGCGCGTTGAACGAATCTGTTTTAAAACGACAAGAAAAAATTCCATTTTTTGCAGAAATGGGTAGTGTTAACCCAATTGCCATTACTGAAAGTGCTATAGAAAAGGTTGATAAAAAAATGGTACAAATGCTAGCAGGATCTATTTCTTTGGGTGCAGGTCAATTCTGCACACAACCAGGGCTTTTATTGGTAACAGATAGCAAGTATTCTGATAGATTTGTAAAAGATCTGGACAAGACCCTTAGGGAAGTAGGTGCTCAATGTATGATCCATCCAGACCTCAAAAAAAATTATATCTACCAAAGTGATAAAATAAAAAATCTTAAGGGAGTAATCGAAATTCAAGCAAATAACAATGAATTAGACGATAACCTTGCTCATCCTAAACTTTATATGGTCTCCGGTAATGACTTCATCGCAAATAGTCAGTTTCAAGAGGAGGTCTTTGGTCCTTTTTCCTTAATTATTAAATGTAAAGACCTTAATGAAATGGAACAAGTAATAAAAAATTTAGAAGGGCAATTGACAGGTTCAATTTTTGCTAAAGAATCTGACTATAAGCAAATTACCCCTTTAATCCAGGCATTTAAATCCAAAGTAGGAAGATTACTTTTTAACGATGTGCCTACAGGCGTTGAGGTATCAGAGGCAATGACTCATGGAGGACCATACCCAGCATCTTCAGACAGTAGATTCTCAGCTGTAGGACCTGATTCAATTTATCGTTGGGTACGTCCAATTACATATCAAAATTGGCCAAAAGAACTAATAGAAAAATTTATTCATTGAATAATAAACAATTATTAATTGACGTTTTAAATATTTTAAGGAGTATTCTTAATTTTAATCATTTCACGACTAGGTGTATATGGATCATATTCGTATTTATTGGGTCTCACAATTGTTCCTGTTGTAAATGTAATTGAACTTTCCTTTTCAGCATTAAATACTACCTCAATTAAAGATGCAGTATATCCATTACTCTCTGGAATTTTCACTGCATATTTCCCTGAGGGTTTTAAATTAATAGAAGATTTTTTCCATGATTTTCCTATCTCCCAAACTCTAAAGTCTCTATTTTTTTTATTTTTTGCCTTCCAAAGAAAAATTTCATAAGGTTCATTAGTATCTACATCAACAAAAATACTATCACCTAATATTTTCCAATTCATTACAGGTAAAGGTTTTTTGTCAACTATTCGATGATAAAAAGAATAAATATTTTCAACTCTGTAGCCTCCATCTAATCCGTGATTACCATTAGGGACATATTGCAAATATTTTGGATTTGGTAGATCCTCCCAGTAAAACTGCCAAGAATCGGGAAGAAAAAATTCATCTGAAGTTCCGTTAACTATCAATTTTGGTATTGTAAATTCTTCTTTAAACTGATACGGTTCAACCAAATCTAATAGACGTTTAAATGCTGGAGTTCCCATCCAGTCCATTATGCCTGTATCTACATAATCCTGTATTGCAGGGGACCAATCGCCATAAGCTTTGTAATGGTGGTCAAATGATGGGATTACATTTAACAAGTCGATCACTAATGGAGCAATACCTACAACTCTATCGTCTACAGCAGCTGTAGTCCAAGTTGTCCAGCCTCGCTTAGAGGCTCCAGAGATAAAAAATTTATCTGTCGGTTTTATATTGTTTATTGTTAGTTCTTGAATAACATCCATTGCCCGAACAACTGCCCTGGTCATTGGAAACCTGGCCAACCAAGCAATATCTTCATCTTTAGCTCCTCCTGATAAAAATTTTTTCCATCCATATGAAATTAAATCATCCTCATAACGACTAATACTATCGGAGCCTTTAAAATTAATTGGCTGGAAAGGTACATTGCTAATATAAGCAACAATAGATTCGGTTTTAAGTGACTGAGATATTGCTAAACTATCCAAAAATATTTTTTTATCCTTACTTGATCCACTACCAACAAATAATAAGGCATTAGAGGAATCATTTTTATTTGGAACAATCACGTCAAGCCAATGCCACCAAAGGGTTTGGTTAACATCCTCCTCTGATAACCACCTTCCCGAGAACATTTTTATATGATAGAGCTTATATTCCTTATGTAATATTGAATCTGAAATTTCATAACTAAAATCGGGGCCCTTTTTATTAACATATTCTTTGAGAAATTTCAGTGAGGACTCTTGTTTTAAATCAGATCCTACCCGATTACAAGAAACATATAAAACTGAAAACTTTAACAATATTAAAAAGAGTATTTTCGATTTTTTCATTTCAAAATTTTTAGATTATTTAATTTAACAAGTATTAAATCATATTTAAATTTTATCCCTTTCAAATTATGTTTTTTTAAACAATTTCTAATTAAATAAATCATAGTTTTTTTAAATCTTGATATAATTTATGATAAAAAATTATTAATTTTTAAATGTTATGATTACTAATTTTAAAAATTCAATTTCCAGGGTCAGTCAACTTTATATATTTATCTTGATTGCGCCAATAATGGTATTATTTCCAGGACATGCCCAAGTAAAAATTTTGAAAAAACAAACTATATTTCCACTCCAGGAGAATCATGTTCATAGTAGCTCGATTGTAGAGTTACCAAATGGAGATATATTGAGCTGTTGGTTCGAGGGATCAGGTGAGAGAAATGCTGATGATGTAAAAATTAAAGGTGCAAGACTTAAAAATGGAGACAAACAATGGGGAAAACCTTTTTTACTTGCAGATACCCCAGAATTTCCTGACTGTAACCCAGTTCTTTTTTTAAATCCAAAGAATGAATTATTCTTATTTTGGATCGTAATAAAAAGTAATAGATGGGAAGAATCCATTTTGAAGTATAAAAAAAGTATACAATATGAGTCTTATGGACCACCAGTTTGGAGCTGGCAGGATATTATTCTTTTGAAACCAGGAGAAGATTTTAAAAAGTCAACAGAGTTAAAGTTTAATGAACTTCCAGAAAGAGGTGTTGGATGGGGAGAATATGCGCCTTTATATGAGAAGATGTTAGTTGAGGCAGCAGGAGATAAAACAAAAAGACAAAGTGGTTGGATGACTAGAACAAAACCTTTATTACTAAATAGTGGTAGAATTTTACTCCCCCTTTATTCAGATGGATTCAATTTCTCAATAATCGCTTATTCTGACGATAATGGAAACCATTGGAAAACAAGTGAGCCAATAGTGGGATATGGAAATGTTCAGCCATCTCTGACTCAAAGAAAAAATGGTGATATTGTTGCGTTAATGAGAGATAATGGGGATCGACCTAATCGTGTGATTCAAAGTATTTCATCGGATAGGGGTGAAAATTGGTCAGCTGTCAAAGATCTCAATATTTACAATCCTGGGTCCAGTCTTCATACACTCCACTTATCTGGGGGAAAGTGGTTAATGGTTAATAATAATCTTGAGCACGGTAGAAATATTTTAAATCTAAATCAATCTTTAGATGAGGGCGAAACATGGGAAAGTATCTTTGAAATTGAAAATTCCGATAACCCAAAAGACAGTTTTTCTTACCCAACAATAATTTACAGTAAAAAAAAACAAATTCACCTAACATACTCTTATAGTTCTGGAGGACAAAAAACCATAATGCATGCCATCATTGAAAATTAAATACACGACTTTATTAATTTTTGTATTTATAAGTTCATACTCTCAACATTACATTGATATTCCGTTTACTCAAGATTATTCAGTTAAGTATGACAAACAAAAATCAAATCTTAACTTATTTGATGTTGGTACAGACAGAAATAGCAAAACAATAGTAGTTTCCTCAGAAGGTTTACTATCTCCATGGGATGATAAGCTAAAGCCAAATTTTCAGTACAGACCTTTGGAAAATATTAAGATTAATGACATTGAAGTGTACGAAAATCAATTTTATTTCTTGACAAATAATGCAGTTTTAAGTTTGTCACACGGTGGAAATTTTTATAAAGAACATGGATTAAAAGATCCTAAACTTTTCAGTTTAGCAAATGATAAATCCTTAATTGTCCTAAATAATGAATCTCTTGTCTATTTAAGTAAAATTAAACCATATAGGAAGATGTTAGAACTGGATGAAAAACCACTTTCCTTAAGTTATGATAATAAAAAGGGCCGATTTCTTATTCTTACTCCAAAAAATATTTATGAATTTTCTCTTGATTCCCTTCGTCTCAGAAATATATACAAAGGAAAAGGTTTGACATGCTTTGAATATCACCAAGAAAAAATATGGGTAGGAACAAATAATGGAATTTATCAACTGGAAAGTAAAAATTTTTCAGTAGTAAAAATTATTAATGAACTTCCACATAACGAGATAACTAGTCTAAAGCAAATAAATGGAAAATTATGGGCAGGAAGTACACGAGGAGCATTTAAATTTAGAAGTGATGGAAAATTTGACTACTATGCTTCAAAAAGATGGTTATTGGATGACAGAGTCATTACAATTAATCCTGGGCCTGACGATAGCGTTTTTATATTAACCAAAAAAGGACTTAATAAAATTGCTTTTAAATCAATGACACTAGAACAAAAAGCAAGCTATTTTCAGGGTATTCAAAGAAAAAGACATATAAGATATGGCCTAGAATCTTCTGTTAAACTCAGAAAAGCAGGAGATTTATCAACTTTGGAGTTGATAGATACGGATAATGATGGACTTTGGACTTCAATGTATCTAGCCTCTGAATTATTCCGTTATGCAGTTACTGGATCTGATGATGCTAAACTCAATGCTTTTGAGGCTTTTGAAGCTATGGAAAAACTGACCAATATATCTAATATTAAGGGATTTCCTGCTAGGACTTATGAAATAAATGGCTATCAGAGAAGTAATTGGAAAGAAAACTCTTCTTTAGGAGTTTGGCAAAATGCAAAAGACAAAAAATGGGTGTGGAAAACTACAACAAGTAGTGACGAATCTTGCGGCCATTTCTTTGTATATGCCCTTTTTGCCGAAATTATAAAGGATAAAGAATGGAAAAATAGAGCCATTAAATTAATTCAAGATCAAATGGACCATATCATCAATAATGATTGGTATTTAGTTACATGGAATGGTAAACCGACTCGTTGGGGGAGATGGAACCCTGATTATGTAAATAGTTTTCCCATTGCTGTGGGTGACAGACGACTAAATTCTACTTTAATATTGGCATTTCTTCAAACAGCATATCATTTTACAAATGATCAGAAATATAAAAAACATGCATTTAATTTGATAAATAAGTATGGTTATGGTGAAAATGCTAGTCGCTCTGCAAATGTAATTGGATATGTTGAGGGAGAAATGTTGAGTGATAGCTGGAATCATTCTGATGATGAGATGTATTTTCTTACCGCTCCTGCATTTGTAAACTATGCTTTTGATGATAAAATGAAAAAAAAACATTTGAAGGCTGTTACCTCTCATTGGCAAATTGAAAGGTCTGAAAAAAATCCTCTTTGGAATTTTTTATACACCCTATCGGGGGGGGATGAAATTGATTTAGAAGAATCAATCTGGTGGTTAAAGCATTATCCTTTGGACTTAATTGACTGGAGGGTTGAAAATAAACACCGAAAAGATTTAGTTAAATTAAATCCTAATTTTAGAAAACAAGAGTACCTTGATGTACTCCCTCGTGATGAGAGGCCTCACCACTTACATAATGCAGCCTATAAAAATGACGGTGGGAGTGATGGTTATAGAGAGTACTCGCCATACGTATACCTTCTACCCTATTGGGCTGGTAGATATACAAAAAAAATTCAGTCTATAAATAATCGATAATAATGAAATTTTATATTGATTTTAAATAAAATCAATAATAGCAAACCAAGTGGTGATTAAAGAAAAAAGTATTACCGCTATAATTGATAAATTTTCAATTAGATTGGGTCTATGAGACTGCATTAAGCTTTTTTTATTTATCAAAAGAAAAATTGGTATTGCAACAGCAGGTAAAATACATGCTTGAAAAGCCTGTGAAAAAATCATCAATGCTGGCGGTCGTTGATCCATTAAAACCGAACCAAATGAAAAAACTAAACCAATTAAAATTAATATTCTAGACTGCGTAGTTCGAATATCTCTCGAAGTACCTTTGTAATCTGCCATAAGCCAAGGTGCAATCAAAACAATCGGAAAAACTGTTGATAAACCTGCTCCGGCTATACCAATTATTAGTACAATAGAAGATAATCTTCCTCCAAGAGGCTCAAAAAGACTAATCATTTCAATTGTATTTTCAACTTTCAATCCAGAAAGGTGAAGCGTACCAGCTGAAACAGCCATTATTATTCCACTTAAAAAAAGCATCATAGATGCAGAAACAAAAGAATCCTTTTTTTCTTTTTTTAAGTCATTAACTGTCCAGCCTTTTTCGGCAACAACTGTACTCCTTACAATAAAAACAGCAGCTGAACATGTAGTACCTGTTATTGCAGCAATTAAACCTAACGCCCCAGGTACATCAGGAATGCTAGGCAGTAAACCCTGAGCAATAGATGTTAGGCTAGGCTTTACCATAAAAAATACTATTATAAAGGACAGTCCCATAATAATCACCAAAAATGTAAGAGCTTTTTCAAAATGAGAGTACTTACCATAAAAAATTAATATATAAATAATGGTGCTGAAAAATAAAATAATCCATCCTTTGTGAATAATAGTATTATCAAAGCCAATCCTAATTCCCTCTTGTATTAAATCTGCCACAATACCCATTACTCCTATTAGAGCTAGTAGTTCACCTATAATGAGTGCCGTGATTATGTAAATTGATAGGAGAGATCCAAATTTAAATTGTTTCTTAAAATTAAATAATGCAGTGTTACCTGATACTAGTGTGACTTTCCCATAAGCTACCATCAAAACGTAAGTAAAAACACAGGAAAGCAATAATGCCCAGAATAAACTCATTCCAAAATTAGCTCCTGTTTTTGCCATGGTGGTAATACTTCCTGTACCTATATTGTAACCAATTAAAAAAAGTCCTGGTCCAAGCGAGCTAATAGCTATTAAAAGCTTTTTGTAATTCAATTATATATTTTTAACTAAGTTATTTTTTATTTTAAATTGTATGTTGGTGGAGATTATAGTTCTATGTCTTCCCATTGCCCACTTATTGATGACTTTTCAAGGGCCTCTAATATAGCAATACCATGAATTATACTTTTGTGTTCTCGGGGCTCTTTTCCAGTTTTAAACATCGTCACCATATCTAAATCACTTTTAGAGGGCACTCTTTTATTAACACTAGGTTTAAGCTCGACAAATCCACTTTTTGTCTCAACGAATGTTTGCCAACCTCTATTTTTAATTGAAAAAATTAAAGTTGCGAATGTACCATTGTCAAAAATAATATTTGCACTTCCGCTTCCATTATTTTTATTAACGCGTACTTTAATTGCCATACTGTCAATAATATAAATTAAAGGCTCAATTAAATGTGGTCCATAAAAAAATACACCTCCATACTTTGAGTTTAAATCTATTGGACCGTACATCAATAAATTTTCTTTGGATTCAATTTCACTTAATTGCTTTTTTATTTCGAATGTTGCATAACTGTGAGCAATAGAACTATAAGAAGTCACAGGTGTATTTAATTCTCTTGCTTTATTCAGAAACTCTTCTCCTTTTTTTCTTCTGTAGCAAAAAGGTTTATCTATAAACATAGGTATTCGCTCCTCTAAAAAGGGCATCGCAGCGTCTAAATGATATTTTCCATGTCTGTGATCAACTATCAATGCATCAATTTTACCAAGCATATCAATTGGTTCGTTAACAATATTTGGAATATTTCCCTTTTGCGCAGCAACTCTAGCAAAAGCCTCTGTTTCCCCCCATACATATTCAACTTCTATGTTTGGAAAAATTTTATCCACGTTGAATAACTTCCCAAATGCAGCAGTATGTGAGTTTTCTGCACCAATTATACCAATTTTGATGTTTTTATTATTTACAACTTTTTTAGGTTGATTTGCAAAAACTTTTGATGAGCTTGTCAAAGAAGAGGTAAAAGCTATCCCCTTAATCATATTTTTAACAAATAGTCTTCTAGGAATAATTTTTTGCATTAATTTTTTTTAGATTTTCATTTCCCAACCACTCTCATAATCCCTACTCCACAATTTCATTGCATTTTTATCGTTTATTATATGACCATTCCTATGACTAATATTTAGGGTCCTACCCACTCTGTATGCAATATTTCCAAGTTGAACAAGCAAAGTACTTTTGTGTCCTGAATCAATATCAGAATTTAGTTTTTTATTATGAGTTATTGCATCAAACATATTTCTAATATGCAACGCATCAAGATATTCCGATGGATTTACGACATCTCTTGCATCAATTTTTTTATCATAAGTCTCCTCTTCAATTAACTTATTTTTTAAATCAAAAATTTTGTAACTATTTCCTCCAGGTATTAAAATACTTCCATTCTCACCATAAATTACAACTCCAACTGAGCTACCCTCACTATATTTTCCATTACAACTTCTTGATTCCCATGACATAGACAAACCGTCCTTAAAATCCAAATTGGTTGTCTGGGTATCGGGAGTTTCCCAATCATCATTATACCTATATCTACCTCCGTTAGAACTAACCCCAATAGGAAAATCAACACCCATCCCCCATCTTAACAAATCTATCATATGTGTGCCGTTGTTTAAGGCTTCACCTGTTCCCCAATGCCAGTGCCAATGCCAGTTGTAATGTATTAAATTATCTTTAAATGGTTTTCTAGGTGCTGGACCCTGCCACAAATCCCAATCAAGCCATTTTGGAGGAGCTACTTTTTTCCCAATTCCAATTGACGGTCTATTATTTGAATACCATCCACGACCATAATATACACGTCCAATTGCACCATTTTTAATAGCATTAATTCCTTTAACAACGTTTGGCCATGATCTTCTCTGATTTCCCATTTGGACCACTTTACCATAATAATTTGCAGCTTTGACCAGAATCTCTCCTTCGTTTGGATTATGGCTGCATGGTTTTTCAACATAAACATGTTTTCCTGCTTTTAAAGCCATTAATGAAGCTGGTGCATGCCAATGATCAGGAGCAGCAATTACCAAAATATCAACATCTTTACTTTCTAAGGATTTTCTTACATCCTTAAATCCTTCAGTTTTTATTTCTTGAATTTCCTTTAATTCAGAAGAGGTTTTAGTAATAGTTCTACTATCAACATCACAAAGATGAATGACATTGCAGTTTTTTTGATTAGCAAAATTTTTAGCTAATCTAGAACCACGGCTTTTTAGTCCCATTACAGAAACATTAAACCGATTATTAGATCCTATAATCCTGCCATAACTTTTAGCACTAAACATAGGAAGAACTCCTCCAAAAGCAACTAAAGCTGAGCCTTTGCTAGCTTTATTTACAAAAGATCTTCTAGATATTAATTTTTTATCCATTTTTATAATTTTTAAAATACAAATAATTAAACTGATATAAAAACCTAAACATATTCATATAAATATATTTAATTTTTGATGAACAAATACTACAATAAAACATTAGCTCTCTTAAGCTTTATTTATTTTTGTTAATAATAATATGGTTGCCACTTATTTAAATTAATAAATAAATTTTAAAACTATTATGTTCGATTTACATGAAAATAAATTACGTAGTATAATGTTGTTGATATTATTTTTTTTAATTGGATGTAATAATTCAAATAAAAAAAATGAAAGACCAAATGTATTGTTTATAGCAATTGATGACATGAATGATTGGATTGGTCCATTAGGGGGTAATTCAATGTCAAAAACACCCAACTTGGATAAACTCGCAAAAAGATCAGTAGTTTTTTCTAATGCGCATTGCACTTCACCAGCATGCTCTCCCTCTCGTTTATCTGTTATGACAGGTGTATTACCTCATAAATCAAAAGTAATGGATAATCAATGGTATGATGGGCCAAAATGGAGAGAGGTGCCTTCTTTGAAAAATATTGAAACAATGGATCAGTTTTTTAAAAATAGAGGGTATAAAACTTTAGGTGGTGGAAAAATATATCACTCTTTGGCTCCTCCATGGACTCTAATGAATCAAGCTGATCCTACTGGGTGGGATTTTTATTATCCAAATATCAATGCGCCTATTCCTTATCAAATTAGGGGAAAAAAAGAAATAATAGATCCTGATTCATTCAAAGGAAAAAGACACAAGTATTTTACATGGGGACCCCTTGAAGTTGATGACAAAAAAATGTCTGATTACCATGTGGTTGATTGGGTAATCTCCGAGTTAGAAAAAGAACATGATAAGCCGCTATTTCTTGCATGTGGTCTATTTCGTCCTCATATGCCTTGGGAAGTTCCAAAAAAATACTTTAAAATGTTTCCTCTAGATAGTATTAAGCCATTAAATATTAAAGAAAATGACCTTGAAGATGCTTATGATCATGGAAGAAGAAAATGGCATAAGTTCGTTCAAGACAATAAACAATGGAAAAAAGTAATTCAAGCATATTTGGCCTCAATTGCCTTTGCTGACAATCAAATTGGTAGGGTATTAAAAAGTCTGGAAAATTCTAAATACAGTAAAAATACAATAATCATTTTATGGTCTGATCATGGAATGCATATTGGTGAAAAAGAAAACTGGGAAAAATTTACTCTTTGGGAGGAATCTACAAGGGTGCCCCTCTTAATTAATTATCCAAACATGAATCAAAAAGGAATTCAATGTGATGAACCAGTATCACTTATTGACATATATCCAACATTAACGGAACTTGCAGGGTTCAATCCTCCCAAACATTGTGATGGTGAAAGTCTAATGCCTCAGCTGAAAAATATTTATATCCAACGAAAAAAACCTGCCTTAACAAGTTTTAAATTTAGTTCGGGTGAAATAGGACACAGCTTGAGGAGTAAAAATTTGAGATATATTTATTATAGGATAAACAATTTGGAAGAACTTTATAATCACGAAATTGACCCCAACGAATTTGAAAATTTAGCTTATTTACCAAAATATAAAAAGACAATAGAGAAATTTAGAAAAGAATTATTTGAAAAACTTGAATTAAAAAATTTGAAGAAAAAAATTTTTCCCCCAGAAGAATACACAATTTATGATGGAAAAATAAAAAAAAACGGATTTAAAACTATTTCGAAAATAAAAAATGATCTTTAATCTACTAAAGCTTATTATAAATCAATTAAAACTTATTTCATTCAGATCTGCCAAATCAATATTATCTCCACGAAAAACCAAACAAAGATTTATAGTTTCTTCGGTTGAATTAAATTCAAATTCTCTTTCACTCTTAGTCTCACTACTTCTAAAATTATAAATTCCGATCAATTTCCCATTAGGTGAATTTAATCTGGCCTCAATTTTAAAATCATGATTAAATAATCCATTGAACTTGATATGTTTTTTATCACCTAATCCTTTAATTTTATTGAATATTAAAAAGTCCTTATCCTCTATATTGGAAACTGAAAATGACCCATCAGAATTTTCAATTTTCTTTACCCCATGAGATTTGAAATATTCTACTGCATTAATATGTCCTTTATTAACATCAAAATTTCCTACCCCTTGGCCATCTACTCTAATTGGTGAGATTTCGCCGTTTTCCTTATAATTTATATAACTTATAAATGTATCTCTAAAATAACGATTACCCGTTTGACTCATATCACAATAAGCAAAGTATGATTGATTATGCCAATTAAAAAAAGAACCGTGACGCCCTTGTTTAAATCCATTAGGCCAGGTTGGCGAATCATAACCATGTGAAAAACTTTTACTTTCT